>ORMF012545522.1_pt1 | contig 37218 bp, 42 predicted proteins | sample 1779871 | NCBI WGS metagenome assembly ORMF01 (sample SAMEA104232316, study PRJEB22302) | groundwater metagenome | biome: forest; feature: aquifer; material: groundwater | place: USA | collected 2011-08-07 | depth 5.4 m
ATAAAATGATAAGCAAAAAAACAACCTTCAAAATTGCTGTAGCAATTGCCGTAACCGCAGCCGTTGGCTTTACCTCGGTAGCGGCCTTTGCTAGAGAGAGCAGCGCTCCATCTGTTTCGGAAATCACCGTGAGCAAGCAAGCCCGCGCGGCAAAGAACGCGTGCATTAAAGCCGCTAACGATGCTTATAAGGCCGGAGTAAAAAGTGCCCGTGACGTTCGCGACGCAAGTTTCAAATCTGCCCGCGATACCCAAAAGGCGGCTCTTAGCTCTGCTCGCGATACTCGTAAAAGCGCTCTCGGGACAGCTAAGGACACCAGAGACGCGGCTATTGCCGGAGCTAGCGGTAACGCCGACTTAATAAAGGCAGCTCGCCAAGCTTACCGCGACGCAGCAAAAGCCGCAAACGATGCTTACAGGACTTCAGTTAAGACTGCTAATGATAATTACCAAACAGCCCGCAAAGCTGCTAATGACACATATAGCACAGCAGTTAAAGCGGCGCGCGATGCCAGAAAAGCAGCGCTTGAAGCCTGCAAAACCACAACCGCGACTACAACTACAACTACAACTAACTCAACAACCGGACAATAATCAGATTTAAAAACTCCCCCTTCGACAAGCTCAGGGGGAGTTTTGTTATGAACTATCGTTTTGTCTTCTGTTGCGTTTTCGTTCCACTGCCGACAAAATTCTTTTGCGCATGCGAATGCTCTGTGGCGTCACTTCCACTAGCTCGTCCGGACCAATGTATTCCAGGGCAAAGTCCAAAGTTGCTTCCCGAGGCGGGGTTAGAATAAGGGCTTCGTCCGCGCCCGAGGAGCGCATATTGGAAAGCTTTTTTGTTTTGGTAACGTTAACCTCCAAATCGGAGTCCACGCCATTTTTGCCTACTATCATGCCTTCGTAAACTTTCACTGCCGGGCCAATGAAAAGGATGCCGCGCTCTTGGGCGTTATTTAACCCATAGGCATTGGACACCCCGGAGTCAGAGGCAATAATAGAACCATGTTCATTGCCGCGCAAGTCAATATCATGAACTGGTTTGTAGGAATAGAATAAGTTGTTAATAATAACCGTGCCGCGGGTGCGGGTAAGAAGCAAGTTTTTTAGGCCAATAAGACCGCGGGTGGGAATAAGGTATTCGGCGTGCAGTTCGTTGTCCAGGCTGTCCATATGCTGGAGTTCGCCGCCGCGCCTGCCAACTTCTTCAATAATTACGCCTTGGTGTTCGCTGGGCACGTCAACTGTGAGAATTTCGTATGGTTCCAGTTTTTGACCATTTTGTTCGTGAGAGCGAGATGAATCTGGCTTCGCCAGTTCAGGGAGCGCGCTGACGGGCGCGGCTCCGGAGGCGTATTTTTTATAGATAACAGGGCGTAGCGAATCCGGCTTTGCCGGTTCGTGAAGCCTGCCTCCGGGTAGGGCTCCGGAGGCGTATTTATAGATAACTTGGGGCTGGCTGACTTGCAGTTCAAAGCCTTCGCGGCGCATAGTTTCAATTAATACTCCTAAATGCAGTTCGCCGCGGCCAGACACTAGAAATTGGTCGCCGCTGTCTTCAGCACCTTCCACTTTTAACGCGACGTTGGTTTCTAGTTCTTTCATGAGCCGGTCACGAATGTTGCGCGAGGTAACCAGTTTGCCTTCTCGTCCGGCAAAGGGCGAAGTGTTAACGCTAAAGGTCATTTTAATGGTTGGCTGTTCTATTTCCACTGGGGGAATTTGAATGGAATTTGCGACATCAGTTAAGGTTTCACCAATTTGGACGTCTGGGAAACCGGCAATGGCTATAATGTCGCCAGCAGAAGCCTCGTCCACTTCAACTGGCAGAAGGCCTTGGTACATTTGCAGACTGGTAATTTTACCTGTGGTTTTTTCGCCGGTGCGAGAAAGTTTGGCAATAGTTTGGGCTTTGGTCACGGAGCCGGACTGAATTTTGCCAATGCCAAGTTTGCCTTTGTAGTTGTCAGAACGCAGAGCCAAAACCAGCAGGGCAAACGGATCTTCTAAATTAACTTCCGGCGCTGGAATATGTTTTATGATAGCCTCGAAAAGGGGAGAAACCCCCTCTCCTTCCCCCCCTAATTTAGGGGGGGATAGGGGGGGTGGATTTAAAATTTTAGATTTAAGATTTGCTAAATCTGTATCAGCCAACCCTTTTTTAGCACTGGTGTATAAAATAGGAAAATCCAGCTGATTGTCACTGGCATGCAGGGATACGAATAAATCAAAAGTTTTGTTTATGACTTCCTCTGGGCGCGCGTCCGGCCGGTCAACTTTATTTATTACTACAATGGCCGGAAGGCCCAATTCCAAAGCTTTTTTGAGGACAAATTTGGTTTGCGGCATGGGGCCTTCTTTGGCATCTACCAAAAGCAGTACCCCGTCAGCCATGCGCAGGGTCCGTTCCACTTCGCCGCCGAAATCGGCATGCCCGGGCGTGTCCACAATGTTTATTCGGATATCTTTATATTGAACCGATGCATTTTTAGCGGTAATGGTAATGCCGCGTTCGCGCTCCAGGTCCATGGAGTCCATAATCAAATTGGCACCGGCAACATCTTTGACGGTGTGCGTTTGTTTAAGCATGGCGTCCACCAGTGTGGTTTTGCCGTGGTCAACGTGGGCGATGATTGCTATATTTCTTATATTATTTCTCTTCATAGATATAATCTTGACCTCTCGGCCCTGAGCTCGTCGTTCGACCCTGAAGGGTCTCAGACCCTGAACGGGAGGTCGAAGGGGTAAAGTCGAGAGGCTATGTTTCTAATATTTTCTCGTTTCATATACTTTCTTTCAACAAAAAATGCCGGTGTGTCCGGCAGGAACTTGAAACTATTATAGAAGATAAGGCCATTTTTGTCAATTCAAGTTTTGACCTTTTTTCTGCTATACTTAAAAAGTAAATTATTAATCGGAACATTAAACTATGGTAACTCTATATAAACGTCAGCAAATTATTGCTTTTTTTACCTTGCTATTATTGGTTTTAGTTTTGGTTTTGTTTATGTTAAAACCATTCGTTAACATTTTAGCGCTGGGAGTTATTTTGGCAGTTCTTTTTTACCCAATTTATTATCGAATTTTAGTTAAGATTAAGTCTTCAAATTTGGCCGCATTTTTAACAGTACTGCTGTTTTTGGTTATTATTTTAGTGCCGTTAGTTTTTTTTGGGCAAATCTTGCTCAATGAACTAATAAATTTATATGGAAAGTTTCGTGGAGGCGATTTGGTAATTAACAAGGCTCAAATTATTGCCGGGCTGCCCCCGCAGGTACAAAGTCTTATAGAAAATTTGAGCCGTGGTTTAAATAATTTTTTAGGAAACTTTACCTCAAATATTTTTCAGAGTGTTTCAGGTATAATTTCCAACATCGCCGGTTTTTTATTTTCTTTGTTTTTAGTCTTTTTTTCCTTTTTTTTCCTGCTGCGCGACGGCGAAAAAATTAAAAAGGTTTTTATGGATATTTCACCAATCGCCGCCAGCCAGGAAAATATTTTATTTGAAAGAATTGTAGCAGCGGTTAATGGTGTGGTTAAGGGTTCGTTTCTTACCGCCTTAACCCAAGGAGCTATGGCGACAATAGGGTTTTTTATTTTCGGCATCCCCGAACCAATTGTCTGGGGATTGTTTACTGTTTTGACAGCGCTTGTTCCCGCAATAGGAACTTCGTTATCTTTAGTTCCAGCTGTGGTTTATTTGGTAATTACCGGACATGTTCCGCAAGCAATTGGTCTTGCTATATGGGGGGCAGTGGGCGTAGGTTTAATTGATAATTTCGTGGGGCCGAAACTTGTTGGTTCAAGAACAAAATTGCATCCGCTTTTGGTGTTGCTTTCTGTAATTGGCGGTTTGCAATTTTTTGGGCTGTTGGGGTTTTTAATTGGGCCGATTCTCATGGCTATTTTTGTGGCTTTAATAGATATGTACCGCACTGACTTTAAAGATTATATTCAAAGTTCATGAAAGAAAAGTTTAATAATCAAATTCATGGCTTGCCCGGGGACTTGCCGTCGACAATTTTAGTCATTTTTGGCGCCACCGGCGATTTAGCTTTGCATTATTTGTTGCCTACGCTCCTGCATATGGACAGTAAGGGCTTGTTGCCGAAAACGTTTTATTTAGTCTGTGTTGGCCGCCGCGATTTTACCCAAGACAACTTTTTGGATTTCGTCATGCAGGCGCAAAGCGGCAAGCGCCCAGACAAAAAGGCTCTCGCCCATTTTGCCAAACATCTTATTTATTACCGGGGCAATTTTGATGAGCCGAAGAGTTTTGCTGATCTAAATAAAATCATTGCCGACCGCAAACTTGGAGGCTCCCGCCACCTCTGTTATAACCGCCTTTATTATTTCGCCACCGCGCCGAAATTTTTTCAACCAATCGCCAAAATCCTGCAGCGCGAAGGGTTGCTTATGGGATGTACTGAGCACCACCGGACGGTGCGGGTCCTGGTAGAGAAGCCATTCGGCATGGATTTGGCTTCGGCCCGGTCACTGAACCGGTTATTGCTGAAGTTTTTTAGTGAAGACCAAATCTATCGCATTGACCACTACCTGGGAAAAGAAACAGTGCAGAATTTGTTTGTAGCGCGTTTCGCCAACGATTTTTTGGAACCCATCTGGAATTCCCGCTACATTGATTACGTAGAGATTTCGGCACTTGAAGCGGAAAGCGTCGGTTCCCGGGCTAATTTTTATAATGCTTCGGGCGCCATGCGGGATTTTGTGCAGAACCACTTGTTGAATATGTTGGCCCTGGTGGCTATGGAGCAGCCGAACAGCTTAGATTCGCAGGACATCCGGGGCCAGAAAGTAAAAGTTTTGCGGTCACTGCAATTATGTGCGCCGCGCTTGGTTTCGGAGCAGGTAGTACGCGGCCAGTATCGCGGTTATACTAAAGACGTTAGGAAATCATCGCGGACCGAGACCTTTGTGGCGATTAAAGCTTTGCTGAATTTACCCCGCTGGAAGCACGTGCCGTTTTACTTGCGTACCGGTAAGGCTTTGAAAAAGAAAGTCACCGAGATCTCTGTGCATTTTAAAAAGCAAGCCGGAAACCTGTTTGTCGGCCGCAAGCGGCAGCCTAACGTCCTGACATTCCGCATTCAGCCGGATGAACAGGTGCGGCTACAAATAAATAACAAAATACCTGGCTTTGGCGTCAGATTGCATCGCGGCAATTTGGAGTTCGGCTACAAGGCCAACTTCTCTGCGGAGATCCCCGGAGCCTACGAGCGGCTGTTGCTTGACTTTATGGAAGGCGATCAACGGCTGTTTATTCACAGTGACGAAATAGAAGCGGCCTGGAAATTTATTGATAACATTAGGAAGCATTGGGGTAAGGTGCCTTTGGAATTATATTCCCAGCGAAGCGCTGGCCCTAAGGCTGCCGAAAAATTGATCAAGCGCGACGGCCGCCAGTGGTGGACGAAGTGAAATCGCAGATGCACGGATCTTACGGATCAACACAGATAAAATAAATTATGGAATTAATACATGAAAAATAAAGCTATAAAGTAATTGGCGCAGTATATAGTGTCTACAACGAATTAGGTTATGGTTATAAAGAAAAGGAATATCAAAAGGCGCTTGCTATAGAATTTGATAAAATTGGTATAATATATCAGAGAGAACTGTACTCCCATTTGAATTATAAAGATATAAAAGTTTCAGGTTTTTATGTTGATTTTCTCATTAACAACCAAATTGTCTTAGAGTTGAAAGTAGCTAATCAAATTTATCCGCCTCCGCAGAACACCACGCTTCAGCCGTGGTTGAATGCGGTACGAGCTATGCACGACCATCAAACAACCACGATTAGCTACGGCGGATTCCGCACGAGTGTTTAGGCGGATAACCCTGCCGAAGCTTTAGCGAAGGCGGGTATGTAATGGGCACCACGGGCTTGCCCGTAGGGCTCCATAAGAAACATATGCAACAGGTTTTACAATACTTAAAGAATCATAAGCTTTCCTTAGGGATTCTTGCCGTTTTTACTCCAAGCGGAGTCAATATTAAACGAATAATTAATTTGGAAAAAAAGAATTGAGATTTGCAGATTGATAATCAGTGTTATCTGTATTAATCTGTGTATCCGTGATTACATATGCAAATAGCAATATTTGGTCTGGGGCGTATGGGCATGCAAATTGCCAAGCGCCTTCACAAAAATGATTTTGAGGTTTTAGCCTGGAATCGTTCGGAAGCGCCAAGAGAAGAATTTGAAAAATTCATAACTGACCAATCGACCTCTCCCTTAATCCCTCCCCTGGCCAGGGGAGGGGAGGGTGGGGTGGGGTCTAAGATTTTTGCCAATATTACTGATACAGTTTTGGCCCTAACTGGACAGCCGAGAATTTTTTGGCTAATGTTGCCTCATAATATCATTGACGATTTTTTAAATGATTTAGGACCGCATTTTAAAGAAGGAGACATTGTCATTGACGGCGGTAACTCTTTTTATAAAGATAGCATACGCCGAGCCGAACAGCTTTCCAAAAAAGGTATTCACTATTTTGACTGTGGCACCTCTGGCGGGGTTTGGGGGGAAGAAAATGGTTTTGCTCTTATGGTTGGTGGTCCGGTGGATCAATGGCGTCACATTGAACCAATAATGAAAACTTTATCGGGCGGAGACAATTATGGCTTGGTAGGGAAAAACGGCGCCGGGCATTTTGTAAAAATGGTGCACAATGGCGTGGAATATGGCATGATGGAAGCTATTGCCGAGGGTTATAGCGTCTTAGAAGCCAGTCCGTTTAAATTAGATTTGGCTCAAGTGACCAAAATTTATCAGCAAGGTTCTGTGGTGCGGTCTTGGCTGGTGGATTTAATGGCCGACATTTTTGCTAAGGAAAACATTAGTGCGACAAATGGCATTGTCAAAGCTACTGGAGAAGGGGAGTGGACTGTAAAAACTGCAGAAGAGCTCGGACTTGATGTCCGGGTAATTCGCGATGCTCTGGAAGTCAGGCGCGAATCGGAAATTCCAGAAAACCAAAATCTTTTTAGAAATAAAATATTAGCTCTTTTGCGCAAGCAATTTGGCGGACACGGGATAGAAAAAAAAGAATAATTATGTACGGTTTTACTGAAGCAGAAATAAAAATTTTTCGCAGATTGAATACGCCGCAGAAAATTCAGAACTATTTAAATAAGCTGGCTATAAATTTTGAAAGTGACGGTGACACTTGTATGTCGCCGCGACTGGTCTTAAAAACCAAAAAAGCCCACTGTCTGGAAGGGGCTTTGTTTGCCGCCTGCGCTTTGTCTTTTCATGGTTATAAACCACTTATTTTGGACCTTAGGCCAGAGAAGCCAGACGAAGCCCACGTGTTAGCCGTTTTTAAAGAGCGCGGTCATTTTGGAGCAATTACCAAGACCAACCATGCGGTCCTGCGCTTTCGGGATCCTATTTATAAGACCATTCGTGAGCTGGTTATGTCATATTTCCACGAATACTTTTTGGACAACGGCAAAAAAATGCTGCGGGATTATTCTCTACCCGTGGATTTATCGCGTTTTAATAAGCACCACTGGCAGACTGACGAAAAAGGTTTATTTTATATTTCTAAATATTTGGACAAAGTCAAGCACTACGACATACTAACTAAGCATCAAATAAAAACATTGCGGCTTGCCGACCCGATAGAAATTCGGGCCGGCAAATTGGTGGAGTGGAAATTGGCTAAAAATCGAATCGTTAAAAAAGTTTAGCGCCATAGCACTGCGCGGGCAGGAGAGCCATCGCCGCCAACAATATTTAGTGGTAGTATAGCACCCAAGTATTCCCCTGGTTTCACCGCACTTAAATTTAGCGCTTCTGCAATGGCAATATTTTTTGCTAAAAGCGCTTTGTGGACTGGGTGGCCAGGCGCGCTTTTGGCTTCAATACCCAAATAGTCCGTTCCTACCAGTAAAACTTTTTTTTGTGCCAAATACTTGGCTGCTTCCAGCGACAGACTTACATAGTCGGCAGTGAATTGTTTTTTGGTAATTAACTTTGAATTGCGCGTTTTAAATAATACTCGCATGCCGGATTTGATTTTCAATTTTTTTACATCCGCTAGACCAATCAACTTTTGCGAGTTTAAACTGACGACATAGAATTTGCCAATCAAAGCATTGAGAGTGATGCTGTCTACTCCGCCTTTGCCAAACAAAAAATGTTTTGGCGCGTCTACGTGGGTACCGCTATGAGTGCTCATGGTTAATTTGGAAACAATGGCACTGCCTTTGCTCTCTTTTTTTGTGAATTTAGTGTCCCCCGGCCAGGGAATGGTTTTGTTTGATAGGGGAATGGTGATATCGTAAAACTTCATGTAGCAATTATAGCATGCTACAATAAGCATATGGAATATTTATTATCGGCCCTATTTTTACTGGCCCCTACCTATGTAATTAGGTTTAGCTTGTTTGGCTTACCAGCGAATTTGCTACTTGTCGCGGTGGCAATCTTTTGGCTTATTTTTGCTATTTGGTTAACTTCCAAAAATCTTTGGCCGCAGTTTGTTGAATCTTTACATTGGACAGATAGAAAACTGTTTTGGTTAATTGGCTTATTTTTTGCTTCCGGCGTTATTTCGCTTTTTTGGCAAGGTTTGAGTACTGAAAAATTGGGGCAGTTCATTGTTTTATTTTTACAGCCCGTAAGTATATTTTTTCTGGCCAGGTTTATTTTTGTTAAGAAGCCAAACGCAAAAAAAGTTTTAATTTACAGTTTCTATTTATTTTTAGGAGTTTGTGGAGTCTATGCCGTAGTTCAATATTTTACTTTGTTGGGCTTGCCGCCGCTATGGTGGGGGAATAGTGCGGAGCCAAAGCGCTCTTTAGGTTTTTTTGTTCACCCAAATTACTTAGCTTTGTTTATTGTACCACTTTTGGCATTTTTAATTCCAGATTTGAAAACTCGTTTTAAGCCCTTGAAAAATTACCCAAATACAATGCTCGTGCTTGCTTGGGTTCTCGGAGCCGTGGGACTGTTTTTTTCGTTATCGCGCGGCGGTTGGTTGGGACTGTTTGCCGCGGGAGTAGTTTATTTTGTTGTTATAAATGTAACTTTAGCGCGAAAGCAAATAGTTAAACTATTTGCAGGTTTGGCGCTTATAGTTTTAATAATTATGGCCGTGCCAAATTTTCGCTACCGCTTAATTTTGCCCTTTTACGGCGAAAAATCCGCGGTGTCGCGGTTGAGTTTACTGAATACTGGCGCAAAAATGTTAAAAGATTCCCCGCTGCTTGGCAAAGGCCTCCAAGGCTTTAGCAATAACTGGGCTCGGTATAACATGGACAAAAACTTGGACCATTATAATTTTCCGCATAATATATTTTTAAATTTTTGGATAGACACTGGTATTTTAGGTTTAGTAAGTTTTTTTGCTTTAAGTATTTACTTGTTTGTAAGAGGGTTAAAAAGCAAAAACAACGCTTTTGCATTTGGTGCAGCCTTGTTTTTAGTAGCACTAGTTGTCCACGGGCTCATAGATGTACCGTACTTAAAAAACGATTTGGCTTTATTGTTTTGGTTAGTTGTGGCCTTAGGGTAAATTATAAACCTGCAACGGCTTGGCTGATTATGGTTTCAGCTTCTGCCGCTGTTTTTGTTTCCATGAGCCGTATTCTTAATTCCTTGGCGTTCCCAATACCTGTAAGGTAAGCTTTGTAATGCTTTTTCATAATTTCAAAAGGTTTAAGGCCTGCAAATAATTGTTCAAAAAGTTTGGTGTGTTCCAGCATAATATTTAGCCTTTCTGGAATTGAAGGCTGGTAGTTGCTAAATAAAAACGGGTTGCCAAAAATTCCCCGGCCAAGCATGACGCCGTCACAGCCAGACTCTAAAATTTTCTGTTTTGCTTCAGTAATTGTGTTAACGTCGCCATTGCCTAAAACTAGAGGTCTTTCCGCGCCAGCTTTGGCTTTAATAAATTCCATAATTTTTGGCATCTCTTCCCAGTGCGCCGGGACTTTGGACATTTCTTTGCGGGTGCGTAAGTGAATACTCAGGGCCGTGGGTTTTGTTTCCAAAAGGCTTTCAATCCAGTTCCGCCAGTCAACTTTAGTATCGCCAATCCTTATTTTCAGCGACACGGGTAAATTGGGCGCGCCTTCCCTAATTTTAGTAACTATATCTTGTACGAGTTTTGGATTATGAAATAGAGCAGCACAGGAACCCTGTTTCATAATATTTTTGTCTGGACAGCCTAAATTTAAATCTATTCCGTCAAAACCCATTTCAGAAAGCAATTTTGCTGTTTCATAAAACGCTTCCGGGTTTTTCCCAAAAATTTGCGCGACTATTGGGCGTTCACTATCATCAAAAATTAAATAATGCTTTAGCCTATCAAATCCAACGCTAGCTAAGCCTTCTGCGGAAACAAACTCGGTATACATGACGTCTGGCCCGCCAACTGACGTGCCGTCAGGGCCGGTAAATTTGCCGTATTTGGCAATCACTCGACTAAAAGCCGCGACGGTTGCGGAGTACATTGGCGCGAGGGCAAAAATGGGTTTATTTAGTTTTTCCCAAAATCCTTTGTTCATATATATAGGCATTTTATACTTTTTTGACAAATTTTCCATCCTTTGCTATTGTCATAATTACAGGTTTTCCAAGATAAACGGAGGGGAAGCGTGGATCAGAAGCATGTTGACAAGTATGTTGAAGAAAAACAGACATTAGTTCGGTTGGCTAGGGAAGCTCAGCAAAGGGGAATTTCGTATCGAGGGTTTAAGGTAGGTTGTGCGCTTTTGGCCTTTAATGGTCAGGAGTATAAAATTTTTCAAGGTGCAAACATGAAGCCCTTTAAACAGGGGCCAAAATATTGCGCCGAAGGGATAGCACTAGGTTCTGCACAAGCAGAACACTACAATTTCATTGTTGCTATTGTGGTTGCAGGACAACCACAGTCGGAATATGATAAGACCTTACATCCTTGCTTGGAGTGCGTGGACCTATTCCTCGGATTTCGGCTAGGGTTGGATACGATAATTCACACCATTTGCGAGAGCGACCAGAAACCAACAGAAGAATTTTTATTTGTTGATCAACTTCATAATTTGACAAGCGCTATGATTTCGTTAACAAAGAGCCGCGAGAGCAATCCCGCGGCCTTTTGATTTTTTATTAAAATGTGTTTTGTAGATTTGCCAGCGTTAATCAAAGTAGGGGATTTTCCACCAGTCGCTTGGGTTTACAAATCTATGCTTGCGGTCAAGCTTGGACATAGTTGTCATTTCTTGTTCGGAAAGTTCAAAATCAAATACTTCCATGTTGGCCTTGATATTTTTTAGCGTAACACTTTTTGGTATAACAATGGTATTTCGCTGCATAGCCCACCTTATAAGAACTTGAGCTGTGGACTTGCCGTGCCTTTGGGCTAGTTCATTTACGACTTTATCTTTGAGCAATATAGGTTCATTCAATTCTGGTTTCATGTTTCCAGGGGAGCCAAGCGGGGAATAAGCAGTTACAGCAATATTTTTATAATGGCAAAACTCCACCAATAGAGGTTGTTGATTATAAGGGTGAAGTTCAACTTGATTTAACGCCGGCTGTATGGTTGCATAACTGAGCAAATCTATTATCATTGGCGCTGTAAAATTGGCTACACCTATTGCCTTGACCAAACCTTTTTTTACCAGTTCTTCCATGGCTTCCCAGGTTTCTCTTACGGGAATTTTTACTGTAATAAGGAAGCCATTTTCATCCAGCGGTTCATCCCGCATATTGCGCCCCGCATTTTCTTCATTGGACGCTATGGCCAGTCCCCAATGCATTAAATATAAGTCCAAATAGTCCAGTTGCAAGTCTTGCAGCGTTTGCTCGCAGGCTCTTTCAACATTAGCTTTAGCATGATCAGCATTCCAGAGCTTACTGGTAATAAATACGTCTTCTCTGTTAACTTTTTTGCTTTCAAAAACATTTTTAAAAGCTTGGCCAATTTCTTTTTCGTTCCGGTAAATAGCAGCACAATCTATGTGCCTGTAGCTGCATTCTCCGAGCGCGTACTCAACAGCTTGGCCTGCTTTTTCACGCTCGGACTTCCAAGTGCCCAGGCCAATAATGGGCATATTGCTTCCAGTGTTTAAAACAATGTTATGTGGTTCAGTCATAAAATAATAATAACAAAAAACACTAGCCTAAGCTAATGTCCTTTGCTGGTCTAGGCTATGAGCTTGTGGTTCGATTTCACTCACCACTGTGAGCATGTCGAACAGTCGAATAGGGTCGCATAGTCCGCCTCGGCTTGCCGAGAGCGAAACGGGTAGAGCCTTCCTGACGGTAGGCGGAGATGTTGGAACTTTACTACAGGGACAACGCTGCATAAACCGTTTGTGCTTGGCAATTCCGGTCTAGTGAAAAGCTAGATTATTTATGAATTGGTTGAAGATTTCTTCGGAAAGCGAGGGATTCTTTGCAAGTACATAAAAGGTGCTAGGGTTTTCCTTTGAGTAGCGAATGTCGGTAACCATGTGTTGCTCGTTTCTCCAAGGGGGTTGGTTTGGAAAGTTTGGAATATTAGCTTTCTTTTTTATTTCGTAGCGCACGGCATCGCGCCCATTCAATATTAATGATTCTCGCTTAAATATATCTACCGTAGTTAAAGTTAAGAATTTACTGCCTTTGAAATAACGAATAAAAATTTGCGACTGTTGCAAACTATTTCCAGGAAGTGATGGGTCGTATATGTTAATACTTTCAAGAGCAGGGAGATATTCTGCTTTCCAGGTACTTGGGATAGTACTAGAAAATTTATATATCGAATTTAACTGGGTAAAGTTAATAGTTTGAGTGATCAATTCTGATTTTGTGGCTTCAGGCTTTGTCTCGACTTGGGAGTTAACCGGTGGTGGAATAATTGAGTTAGCCGTGGTGCAACCTGCTGCCAAGAATAATATGGCAAAAATAAGTAGTAATTTCATCTAATAGATTATAACAAAAAACCGCCTCTTCGGCGATTTTCAACATCCTATCCTTGGGGTCGCATAGTCCGCCACGGCTCGTCGAGAGCGAGACCAGTGGAGCTTCTTGCCCGCCTCCGCCAAACCTGCCTACCCTGTCTGCCGACAGGCAGGCGGCAGGCAGGGGCGGACAAGTCTGGCGAGGATGGTGGAACTATTTGTATAGGTTACTATGAGTATCAATAGCAATAAAATAAGAAATGTTGCTACCAATTTGGGTGTAGACTACTCGGAGGTCGCCCCCAACATTGATGCTCCGGCATCCTGTGTATTTCCCGGAAAGAGCGTGATTATTCAATAGGGGATGCCAAGGGTTTGTTAAAAAAATATTTCTTCTTACTTTGAATCTTTGCTTTTCTGAAGATCGAAGTTTTTTGTATCTTTTTTTAAAATTTTTGTGAAGAATTATCTTCATGGCGCATCAAGATACTCATCCATTTCTTCAGCCGAAGTGAACACGGGGGAGATATTTTTCTTGTTCTTATAGTCTTTCTCGGCTCGGCCAATCAGCTGTTCTAATTCGGGAGTCATCTTTGGTAGGGAAGAAAAATAGACTTCCCGGTTTCTTATGAACTGTTTTAGGTAAGCATTAATAACCGCGCTTAAAGTAAGCCCTAATTCCGCCGCGACTTTTTTAGCGTTTTCTTTAACTTCCTTATCAGTTTTGAGATTGACTATTGTTTTCACCCCGTTAGACCCTTTCTGTAAATTAAGTTAATAAATAAACCATCACTCCCCGTTTACGGGCATACAAACCCCTTTAGAAATGGAGCGTCTAACGGGGTTCATATCCAAAGTATATACAACAGATATGAATCTGTCAAGGCTCAATTTACCATTATTTTTTATTAACAACCGGCCTTTCGGCGGTTAATAACCTTCTATACTTTGGGTTGCATAGCTGTAAGTCCCGAGCGTAGTCGCCTTTCGGCCAGCTCAAGGCGACCCTGAGCGACAGTCGAAGGGTGGAGCCTGCCTGCCCTGTCTACCGGACAGGCAGGCGGCAGGCACGGATGTTGAAACTAGGATTGTTTTTGCTCAACCCATGTTTTGAGCATGTTCCTGCCATTTTTAAAAGCTACATTATTTGGTAATTCGTTTGAAGGAAACCACTTCAGTTCTTCAATATCATCTCCGGGGATCGGCTCACCGCTAATTATTTTTGCTATATATACGATGTTCAGTGTAGGGTATTTATCGGGACCGTATTCGTCCATAAAAATGCCAAGAAGTCTTTCTATTTCAACATCCATACCTGTTTCCTCTTTTGCCTCCCTTTTTGCTCCAACTTCTGGATGTTCTGCGTATTCTAAAAAACCACCAATCACATCCCATTTTCCTTTTTCAGGTTCTGAGCGGCGTTTCCCAAGCAGGACTCTGTCACCGTCAACAATAAGTGTGCTCGCAGTCGGTTTGGAGTTTAAATAAATAACGTTATTACATTTCGAGCAAGTGAACTTTTCCTTTTGAGCCTGTTTAGAGTATTTATTTCCACAGTTTGGACAATAAAGATATAACATGTATTAATTTTAACAAAAAACATTAGTTTAAGCTAGTGTTTTTTGTTGGGGTGCCCGACTCCGACGGTACCGTCGGAGCATGACCGTCGTAGACCCCGATCTCAGCATCGGGGCAGAGCTTTATAAAACCATAACAATGGGGTGGGTGACGGGGATCGAACCCGCGACCCTCGCTGCCACAGAGCGATGCTCTACCATTGAGCTACACCCACCACACGGCTATGGTTTTATTTTAATACGGCCGTCTTTAATAATTTTTTCTGTATAATCCTTGCGCTTAAGCTTCTTTAATTTTAACTAAATTTTTTTTGCTTCGGCAATAGTTGGATATTCTTGAATAAAAACAAGTTTTGGATTGTTCATTCGGCGCGTAGTATGTACCCACCCACCAACATGTCTTTTTAATCGTTTCGTAACATCGGCGCTGCTCCCGATATAATATCTACCAAGCTCATCTTGTAGAATATAAACAAAGCCTTTCATAGAAATATTTAATTACTAATCTTATAGTAACAGTTCGTTAGATTTCCTGGCTCGTTCTAAAAGTGCAGGGTTGCCTTCAAAGGCTTTTTCTAGTCTTTGTTCTTCCTTAGTTCTGTCTTTACCTAAGGGAACGCTCCAATATGCTTCCATCGCCTGTCTCTGCTCTTCGGTTAATTGGGGTTTGTCCGAGTGATTTTCGCGTGTGAAAAAATGTCTGCTCATATGGTTAGTTTTTAATAAAAAAATCTATACATTTTTTATACGTACCAAACGGCTAATACCAACGCTATTATGGTTATAATCGCTAAGCACCCAATAGTGTAAAGAACTAAAGATATGCTTTCTTTTTTTTGTCCAGTGAAGTACAGTAGTACCGGCCTGGCAAAAATCAGCAAACCTACCACTGCGGCCGACAACACAAACAACAGCAAAAAAGTAATGGGTACAAGTACGGTTGGAGTGGGGATAAATCTTTGCGGCCCATAATACATTAAAGAACCGACAATCGCCACATACACGGTAACTGCTAAGGAGTTTATTAAACTGTATTTAATTAATTTAGACTTGTTCATATTATTGATGACCCATCCTTCGCCAAGGCTTCGGAGGGTTAAACTTTATTAATTAGGAGTTTAAAAAAATCCTACACAGCTTGTAGGATCGGGAAACAATGTTCGCTGTGTCGAACATCTAGTGTCATGCTGCCTGCCCGTCCGTAGCCTTGGCGTAGGCGGGTGTCAAACATTATTGTCAGCCCCGACCGCTTTGGTCGGGGCTCCGACCCCAAGGGCGTCGGAGGTAGGATTTATTAAGCCCGCTTTAATAATATTGTAATTTAAGGTAACGGTCAATTAGGCCTTTACAAAACGCCAAATTTATGCTATAATATCAAATAGAGTAAGTGATTATTAGCGTCCTTTTTTATGAATATGCAGCCTTTGAAGAGGAAATTACAATTTAAGAACATTGGCGACTTGCCGGTAAAAATAACCGACTGGATTGGTTCCACTTCCTCTATTGTGGTGCACACTATATTATTTGTCGGTATTTTTGTGTTGCGGGTTTTCAAGTTTACCACTACGGACATTTTGCTTATTTTAACCACGGCTGTGTCTTTGGAAGCAATTTATTTGGCCATTTTCATTCAAATGACCGTAAACCGCAACACCCAAAGTTTGGAAGAAGTGGAAGAAGACATAGACGAAATTCAATTGGACATTGATCGGTTGGAAGAGGAAGATGTTAAAGACAACGTTCACGATACCACCACAATAAAAACTTTAGACACTATTCAATTGGATTTGCAAAAGCTTATGCAGGACATTCAGCATTTGAAAGAACAGAAGAAGTAGAGTAGTTTATAGGTTTGAGGTTATAGGGGTTAGGGCAAAACAAACAGCCCCGACATATGTCGGGGCTGTTTGTTACTATCTATCGATGTTCTCCACCATCTTCTTCTTTTCTATCAGTCACTTCATCAATCATCCTTCGTTGGTTTTCAAACGATTCATGCCGTTCCGCGGCATCAACAAGTCTGTCTGCTTCGATTGCTTCTGCATGACCAGCCATTCTTTTATCTTCTGCTTGTCTTTCCTCAGCATCTTGCTCATCCACTATTTGTTTAAGATCTTGTAGTTCTTCATCGTGGCCAAACTCTTGATCTTTGTCCTCAACCATAGGTTTTTAAGTTAATTATCCCTTTTATTATAGCATACTTATAAAGCTGTTTCCCGTGCGGCAATTTGTTCGCGCCACAGCGCGGCGTAAAGGCCTTTTTGTCCGAGCAGTTCGTTGTGGTTGCCCGTTTCTACAATTTTGCCTTTTTCCAGAACCATAATTTCGCCGGCATGCGTAATAGTAGAAAGCCTATGCGCGACTAGCACCGTAATCAGGCTGGGTCGTTCTTTCACTATATGTTCTATAGTGGTAGTTATTTCCCGCTCGGTTAAAGAATCTAAGCTACTGGTAGCTTCGTCAAAAATAATCATGTCTGGGTTTCTAAGCAGGGCCCGGGCAATGGCCAGCCGCTGTTTTTCGCCGCCGGAAAGCTTTAAGCCTCCCTCGCCAATTTTGGTTTCCAGGCCTGCTCCGCCTCGCTGCAGCAGGCTAGCGGCGGCGGCAGAGTTCATTGCTCGAATACATTCTTCGTCAGTGGCATTGGGTTTAACGAACAACAAATTTTCGCGGATAGTCCCGGCAAACAATTGCGTGTCTTGCGACACCAAGCCAATCCGTTTTCTGAAACTCTCCATATCAATGAGCAATGAATCTTCGCCGTTGTAGAAAACATGTCCGCTCGTGGGTTGGTAGAGTCCAACCAGCAGTTTAATAATTGTAGTTTTGCCGCTTCCCGAAGGGCCGACAAATGCAACGGTTTTGCCTCCTTGAATGCTTACGGAAATGTTCTGGAGCGCTTCTTGGCTGCCGGATTGATATTTGAAGCTCACATTCTTAAAATCAATGGCGCGAATAGTGCCTACTGGCATGGGTTCGTGGGGTTTCTGTTCGGGCTGAATGCGCAAGATTTCTTCCAGCCGCTCCATGCTGGCCCGGGTTTCATAGTATTTCGCGGCCACATTGCCAACCTCACCAAGCGGATTAAATATGAAGAAGGAGTAAAACAGCAAGCTGAAAAACTCGCCCAAAGTAATGTGGGCGGTATAAATAAGCCAGAGCATGAGCAGCATTAATGTAGAACGCAAGCCGTTAATAAGCGTGCCTTGAATGAAGGAAAGCTTTCTCACTAACTTCACTTTCTGCAGCTCCAATTTCAAAATTTCTTCATTGACATCGTTGAGCCGTTTTATCTCCTGGTTTTCCAAGCCTAAGCTTTTTACCAGTTCCACATTGCGGATGGTTTCCGTGGTACTGCCCGCAAGAGCTTGCGTTTGTTTGACAATCCTGTCTTGGGCCTTTTTTATTCCGCGGGAAATGTAGAAAGTTGCTAGTCCCAAGGCCGGAATCATAAGTGCGTACACCAGTCCCACTGTCCAGTGCACCAGAAACGCGTAAATGAGGACGAAAGTAATGCCGACCAAAGAGAAAAACAAAATATTGATAATTTGCTGAATGAGTAACTGACTGTCGGTGCGGGCTTGTTGAAGTTTTTGCAAGAATTCACCACTGCGCTGGTCTTCAAATACTGCGTAGGGGAGCGAAAAAGAATGTTGAACAGAGTCTGAATACATAGCAGTGCCCAAGCGTTGCATAATGACGTTAACATAGTAGTCCTGAAAATTTTTGGCCACCCGGGAAACAAAAGCAACGCCAATGGTCGCTAACAGTAATAGAGCTACCCCGCTTAAGAATTCTTGCCTAGATAGGTGGCTGACCTGGGTAGCGTAATTGTCTACAATTCTCCGGAAAATTTGCGGATCCAGCAAAGAAAACACCTGGTTTATAGTTGCCAGGACTAGAGCGCCTATAAGGAGGCGTTTATAATTTTTGAGGTAATACCAAAGTAATTTCATATAAACAATATAACAAATTAACACCTTAACATATATGGTATCAAGTAACTTTTTTGATTGACGGTTGTTATTTTGTTAAATTGTTAGGTTGTTAAACTGGAGCTTATTCTTTCCAAACAACAATGGCAATTTTTTTAGCGGTGTCTATGTTGTTGCTTGAGTGATCCCAGTCACCAGCGGCATTATAAATGGTGGAGAAATCGTAAGCATAGTTCAGGCCCCGCTTGGTTCCGGAATCGTTGGTTATGAAACCCATTTTATCAAACCCTTTGATTAGGAGCATGTGGTGAAGGGGTCCGGGAGATTTGTAGTTTGGGTTACCAAGTAACCGGCCGTTTTCGGAAATTAGTACCAAGTGGCCTGCGGCTAATTCTTGTTTTAAATCGCCAGCAGAAAAGTTGTTTAGCAGCTTGGTTTTAAGACTGTAAACACTATTAATCATTGTAGCTACTTCTTCGCTGGTTTGGTCTAAGTAATAACCTTGGTGCTCTTTTTGCCAATCGGTAAGTTTTGTAATTTCACTCTCCACATATTCGGGTTTGAGCGTAGTATCGCGCATACCTTTAAAGTAAGCGCCGGCCATGAGGCTATTGGCTTCTTCACAAGCTTCGTTATGAAGCTGGTCCCAGTTTGCTGTCGGTGCTTGAGGAGTGAAGGGGATATTGAGAAGCAGAGAATTAGGAATTACGAATTTTGAATTAGGATTTGCACTATCATTTTGCGTTCTCGGCGAAACATTTGAGTTTTTAATAAAATTACTCTGATTTAAAGAGGTTGATTGTTTTAAGTTAAAAATTATGATAAAAGTAGCCACTATAATACATAACAGTATTAAAGTAATTTTTAATTTTCTGTTATCCATAATTCTTGCTTCTTATTTTTTTTACAGAATATCTTCTTTGTTAACTAAGATATATTGCCCAGAGGGAATATTTGCCAGCTTAAGTTTATTTATACGGATGCGTTTTAAACTTTTTACTTCCAGGCCCACCCCGGTAAACATGCGGCGAATTTGGCGTTTTTTCCCTTCATGGATTGTAATGCGGACCGTAGGTCCAACATCTTTCCCTCTCCCTTTGGGAGAGGTTGAAGGGTGAGGGTGACGCAGCGTAATTTTAGCCGGGTAAGTTAATCCAGTGGCAATTTGCACCCCTGTGCGTAAATGCTCTAGCTGACTTTCAGTTGGTCCTTGGTTGATAGTAACTTCATACTCCTTCTCGTGTTCATATTTGGGATGGGAAAGTTCCTGCGTGAGTTCGCCGTCGTTGGTAAATAACAATAGTCCTTCGGTATCGTAATCCAGTCGGCCCACGTTCCAAACTTTAGTCTGCAAGTTTTCTGGAAGTAAAGAAAAAACTGTTTTTCTGCCATTTGGATCGCGTTTGCTGACCACGTAATTTTTTGGTTTGTTTAGGGCCAGGTAAATTTTTTCTTGAGATGGCTGAATAATTTTGCCATAGACCTTAATTATATCAATCTCTGGATCAACCTTGTCGCCAAGTTTAGCCTTTTTTCCGTTTATTAAAACCTGACCGCTCATAATAAACTCCTCGGCCTTGCGGCGCGAGGCTACCCCGGCTTCGCTCAAAAATTTTTGTAAGCGTATTTGCATAACATTATCATATCTGTTTCTTGATAATATTACCACTAAATGTTAAAATTTATTAGTTTTGAAAATCGGGTTTTAATAATCTATTGTTCGGGTCTACAAGTTTCTGCTTGGGCTTGAGCGAAGCGAGAGTTAAGCAGAAACTTGAGAGGAGCGATATTGTAGCTAGCGAGATTTGGGCTTTAGCCTATAAATCGAGCAGGCGGAGGTTATCGCGACGAGGTCTCGTAGCTCAGCTGGATAGAGCGTCGGCTTGCGGAGCCGAAGGTCGGAGGTTCGAATCCTCCCGAGATCACCATAGACGGCCAACAAAGGTCGCAGGCCTGCCCCGTAGTGAACGAGCAAAGCGAGTTCTACTACCGGGGTTCAACTCCCTGCCTGCCGGCAGGCAGGCTTCCGGGGTCACCAGACGGGGATGGAAAACTGAAGGATAGGAGGCTTGCCCCGTTAGATTTGCTTAATACCCCCTCGTAGCTCAATGGATAGAGCAGTGCTCTTCTAAGGCATTGATGTTGGTCCGATTCCAGCCGAGGGGACCAGAAATAATTAACAACTTTAAATTTATGAATACAGTGGAAGCAAATTTTGGCCAAAGACAACGCAACTATCCTCCAGTAATTATGGATGAGAATATGGAATTTGAATATTTGGCCGGGCCGGATTTAACCACTCCAATTCCGGGAGCGGATGGTTTTGAAACCTTTGAATTTGGAGAAGACAACAGTATCATTGGAATTCGTGACGGTAAACGCTATTTAGTAGACAAGGATAGCGGAAAAATCGTTTCAGAAATAAAAGACAAACCCCAAGCTATTGCGGCTTAGTATTTTTCTCGTAGTTTACCAAATACAAAAAGCAACTAAATAAAATTAATTCACAACATTCTCACATTCTTGAGAATGTGAGAATGTTGTTTTGGTGGTTTGAAACAGAATCTTATTTTTTATTGTGGAATTTTTTGTGCACATCCCGCAAACCCTCGTTGGTTATATGCGTGTAAATTTGGGTGGTAGTAATGGAAGCATGTCCTAACATGCTTTGCACGCTCCTTATGTCCGCTCCGTTTTGCAGCAGGTCCGTGGCAAAACTGTGGCGAAAAGTATGCGGCGTAACTTTGTGCGTGACTCCGGCAATAAGCGCGTATTTTTTTATGAGGCGCTGGACGCTCCGGGGCGTAAGGCCGGAAGTTTTACTACTTTGCGCTTCCATTTGTTTGGTCACGCTTTGGCCAACAGTGGTGTGAGAAACAAACAGAGCTGGGTTGTTATCGGTCCGTTTTTTTAAATAATTTTCTATTGCCGTTACTGCAGCAGGCGACAAAAAACATAGCCGCAATTTGTCGCCTTTGCCGCGCACCGTGAATTCGCCCCGCTTTAAGTTTATTCCAGTTTTTTTTAGCCCCGTAAGCTCGGAAATTCGGACCCCACTGGCAAACAGGGTTAGAAGTATTGCCGTGTCGCGTAGGCGTAAAATTTCTTTAGCTTCTTCGCGGGCGGCTTTCAGGAGCCGCTCAATTTCTTCGTGGGTTAACACGTCAACTTCACGGCTAGGGTTTTTAGCGAGTTCAATTTTTTCCGGCGCCAAAGTGACAACATCGCGCTTTATTAAGTACTTTAAAAAAGCGCGCAAGGCAATAACGTGGTAGTTCTGGGTAATTAGTTTTAATTTTTTGCCATGCTCATCAATCAATCGGTTTATAAACAGCCGGTAGCTGCGTACCAAATCCAAAGTAATGTCTTCGGGCCGATTTACTCTTTGGCCATGGGCAAATTCAGCAAACCGCTTCAGGTAATGGCCGTAGTTGCGAATAGTCAGCTGGCTTTGGTTTTTCTCTATTTCACAGTACTCTAAAAAATCCTGAATGTATTTTTCTAGAGGAGTTTTGTTTTTAGTGTTTGTCATGGATTAAGTAAACCTTTAAGATTATTATATGCCTTTACTCTTAATTTCACCAACAAATGCCTATGCCACAAAACGGCTTCAGGAAGAAGCTCTTTTAGCCAATGTAGAGTTGCAAAGCTTTGACGTCGCAGATTTGGCCAAGCAAAGTTTCAATATTAATCCAAGTAATTTTTCTTTGCTGTATGTGCGGCAGGCTTACCCGTATTTTAGAGAAGTAATAGATTTGGCAGAAAAATTTAAAGCAGCGGAAAAACCAGTAGTGGACGCAGGCATAGCAGAAGGGGATTTGGGTTTGGGTAAATTGATTACCTTGCAAAAGTTGCAGGCATCAGGCGTTTCTACGCCAAAGACGAATTTTGTATCAACTTTGAATCAAATTGATTTCAAATCTCCTCTCATAGCAAAATGGAATTATGGTTTTGGCGGGAAGCATACTTATTTAGTAAAAAACCCGGCCGATTTGGACAGTCTAACCAAAAAATATCCGTCAGAACAGCTTTTATTGCAAGAATTTATTCCCGCAGAGTTTGAGTATAAATTAATCACCGTAGGTTATAAGGCTTTACCGCTAATTATTAAACTAAAGACTAATCATAATAAATTTTTGCCAGACTTTTCTAAATACGAAATATTGCAGCTGCAGAATGTCCCGGAAGTAGTTAGCTTGGCTGAAAGAGCTGCGAAAATTTTAGGCCGGGAGCTTGCCAAAGTAGATATTTTAGAAGCGGGAGGAAAACTCTATATTTTGGAAGTAAACCGCTGGCCGGGACTGCAGACCTTTGAAAAACTAAGCGGCTATAATGTCGCCCAAGCGTTTATTACGCATTTGAACAACAGGGCTGATGTGGGGTTGTAAAAAAAAGTTAGGTACGGTATAATGTAGTTAAGTTTATTATTTTCCACGGGCGGTATTTTACTGACCGCCTCGTGCTAGAGGAAGGTATTTGCCCATGCTAAGTAAAAAAGAAAAAGACGCTCTTATTAAGAAATTCCAGACGCACAAAGGCGATACTGGAAGCCCGGAAGTGCAAATTGCCATATTGACCCGGGAAATTGAAGATGTCAGTGAGCATTTAAAAATACATCCTAAAGATAACCACTCCCGCCGGGGCCTGCTTAAAATGGTAGGAAACCGCAGGCGTTTGCTCCGGTATTTGCGGGGTGAAGACCAAAAACGCTTTGAGAAAATATCTGACAAGCTTAAACTTAAGCGCGACACCAGCAGTTAAGGCATATGAATAAAGTTTTTAACAGCGAAGAATTTGAAAAAGAGTGGCGGGCTTTAGCGCAAAAAATTTGCGCAGACGTACTGGCTCATCCGCAAATTCAGGAACTGAAAGCGCAGTTGGATACCAATGGCTTTTTGAATTTGGAACAGAAGAGCGAGTTTATTACCGCTGCCGATAAAATTAAGTACGATTTAATTTTTGAACAGTACGGCTCACTGGACAGCGATACCTACAAGCAGTTTCGCTCGTTTTGGCAGGAGTGGCTAAAAAGTAAGGGAGTAGCCAGCATGAAAGTTCAGTCTAACACGCAGTCCAACGTAGACCATTTTCTTTACGGCAGCACGCCAGACCCGGAAAAGTTTTTAAAAGAGTTTAATTCGTAATATAGTTATTATTAAGACAATATAATTAAGCGCAGTATTAAGTATTATGTACTATGCATCAAGCAGAAGTTGCTTGATTCCTGATACTTGATACGTGATACTGCCAAAGAAGGCTTTAAATGCAGAGTAAAAAAATTGTAGTAGAAGTAGACAAAGGCCAATTTAGCTTTGAATCCGGCAGATTGGCCAGGCAAGCCAACGGCGCAGTTTTGGCTCGTCTTGGCGATACCGTGGTTTTAGCCACGGCAGTATTAAAAAAAGAGCCGCGCGAGGGTCTAGATTATTTTCCGCTGTTAGTAGATTACGAAGAACGGCTCTACGCGGCCGGCAAAATAAAAGGCAGCCGCTGGGTTAAGCGAGAAGGCCGGGCTACTGATGAAGCCATACTCACCGGCCGCGTTATTGACCGGTCCTTACGGCCTTTGTTTCCTTATGGCATGAGGAACGACGTGCAAGTTGTTGCTACCGTTCTTTCCATAGACGGGGAGAATGATCCCGACATGGTGGCGGTAAATGCCGCTTCTATGGCGCTTATGATTTCCGATATTCCGTTTGACGGTCCGGTTGCCGGGGTTCGGGTTGGGAAAGTAAACGGTCAATATGTCGTGAACCCTACCAACGCTGAGCGCGAGCAAAGCACTATGGATTTAGTTGTTTGCGGCACCGCCGAGCATATTATTATGGTAGAGGCGGGAGCAAAATTGGTTACGGAAGAAGAAATTATAGAAGGCGTGCGCTTTGCGCAAAACTATTTAAAACAATTGGCAGAAACCCAAATAGAATTTGCCAAGGAAATTGGCAAAGCAAAAATAGAACCGGTCATTCATGAAGTCAATAACCAGGTTTTAGAAGCAGTTACCGCGCTTTTAACAAAGGATAAAATTGAATCGGCTGTGTACGTGCCAGACAAAGCAGAGCGCGACCGCAATATGGATGCGCTCACGACTGCAGTTGCCGCTGAAGTTAAAGGAAAACTCGGTGAACTGGAAGGAGTAAATGTAGAAGCAGATAGCATGGAAGCAACTGACACGGTTATAAAAAAATACATGCAAAAGCAAATCTTGGAGCACGAGCGGCGCGTGGACGGCAGAAAGCTAAACGAAACAAGGGATGTGTCCTGCGAAGTAGCAGTCCTGCCCCGCACGCACGGCAGTGCTTTATTCAACCGCGGGGAAACCCAGGTGCTTACTACGGTAACGCTAGGCAGTAAGGGCGACGAGCAAATGCTGGACAGCATGGAAGACCCGGTTGAAGGCCGTGCTAAGCGCTATATTCACCACTACAACATGGCAGGTTTTTCTGTGGGCGAAGTCGCGCCTAACCGCGGGCCCGGCCGCAGAGAAGTTGGCCATGGGGCACTCGCTGAACGCGCGGTGGAAGTTGTCCTGCCGCCCCAGGAAGAATTTCCTTACACTATGAGACTGGTCAGCGAAACCATGTCCAGCAACGGTTCCACTTCCATGGCTTCAACTTGCGGCTCCATTTTGGCGCTCATGGATGCCGGCGTGCCTATAAAGCACATTATTGGCGGAGTAGCTATGGGACTGGTTATGGATGAGACTAATCCAAATAATTTTAAAGTGTTAACCGATATTGCCGGCATAGAAGATTTTAACGGCCACATGGATTTCAAGGTCGCCGGCAATGAGGCAGGCGTAACTGCGCTGCAGTTGGACATTAAAGTAAAAGGTTTAACTTCGGAAATTTTGGCCACTGCTCTAGAGCAGGCCAAGCCTGCCCGCATGCACATTTTGGAAAAAATGAAAGCCGTGCTTTCTGCTCCTCGTTCCGAACTTTCTCAGTACGCTCCGCGCATAACTAGCTTTACTATAAAGCCGGACAAAATTCGTGAAGTTATTGGCAGCGGCGGCAAAACCATCAACGAAATTATTGCCAACTGCCCCGGCGTGAAAATAGACATTGAAGACAGCGGCCTGGTCATGGTAACTTCCACAGACGCAGCGGCCAGTGCAAAAGCCGTAGAGTGGATAAAAAATATTGTCCGCGAAGTAGAGGCAGGAGAAGTCTTTGAAGGTAAAGTTACCAGGCTTATGGATTTTGGTGCCTTTGTAGAGGTGCTTCCTGGCAAGGAAGGGTTAGTGCACATTTCGCAGTTGGCTAACTACCACGTGGGCCGGGTGGAAGACGTTGTGAAAGTAGGAGACACGTTGAAAGTGCAGGTTAGTGAAATAGACGAGCAAGGCCGCATTAATTTAACGCACAAACCGTTTGCGCCGGAAGCAACCCCCGAACAGCTGGCGCAAAATGGCGGAGGTTTCCGCGGCGGCGGCAATGGATTTAGTGGCAGCAGCAGAGGTAGCCACGATAGGCGCGGCGGATTTGGCGGCGGACACGGCGGAAGCCGCGGACCACGCCCGCCACGCAGAAACTTTGATAGATAAATTTAAGAGCCCCGACTTGTCGGGGCTCTTTACATGCTACTAATTTTATGCTATAATATATAAAAGGTAAGGTTAAATGAAATAAAAATTAAGTCCGTCAGAGGCGGATCCGCCTTTGGCGGAAAATAAAAATAAAATTTATGCCAAATACACATTACCCTAGTGAAAGAGGTGGTCGCTTTATTCCAAGCGAAGCTTTTGGTGAACCTGCTGAAGATGATGTAGTGCATTCACAGGAGTTTGCCAGTGAAAGAGAATATCGTTCCCCAGCCGCCCTGTCTAGACACAGAGAGCATGAAACTGAGTTGATTAAAAAAATTGATCGTGAGAGAAAATTTGGCAAGAAAAAAGATATTAATGTACCTTGGGAATTACATCCTCCTAAATCCGCAAAAATCCGCCAGGTTTCCCCAGGGGCTAATAAGAGAATGAAATCAGGTGAGGCGCTTGGCAACAATAATGGAGGTAACGGATCTTATGAATTTGGAAGACAGGTGCTTCCTGAGATTGATAAGACTAAAAAACCTGCAGATACCAGTCAATTTCGAACTGGCCGGGGAAAAAAGTAAGCAAAACTTAAGTTTTAAAACAAAAATAAAATTTATGAAATATAGGGAAAATGGGTCTTCATCGATTGGGGAAATGCACGAACGTGCTATAGCCAGCGGTAGAGAAGTGCGGGTAATTAAAAAAGGTTTAATGCAGAATAGCGAAAGGGCAGTAGGTGATGCTCAAACTATTCATCCAGAAAGTTTGTCTGCAGAGTCAGTTTCTATTCCCGTAAATGTTAAACAGCAGAAAGCGGCAAGAAAGGATTGGCATGTTGATCCGGCTAATCTGCGTCGCCATAGTCCCGATTGGGCAGCGGCTCAAGGCGGAGGACCCCGTTAATTTTTAAATATAGTTACGAAATTATTCACCTACCCCGACGTTACGTCGGGGTAGTTTATTGTAATTATGTAAAACTTGATATAGAATTATAAAGTGCGGTTTCGGCAGACGGAGGCGAAATAATGGCTACTGATTTGGACGGTTATGACCTTACTCGAACGGACGAAGAGCAAGAGGAAGATGAAGAGGCAGCAGATGCTCTTGCATATTAGGAAGCAGTAGACTGCTTCTTTGGTTGCGGACAAATCATGTTGGGGAGCGGTAGTGTTAACACTGCCCTCCCGATTTTTTAAGAAAATTGTTATGGACTATTTTGAAATTTTAAAAAAAGACAAGACTAACCTGGCGCGAGTAGGAGCAATTCATACCGGACACGGAGAGGTAAGGACTCCGGCGTTTTTGCCGATTGGCACGCGCGGCACAGTAAAGAGCGTCACCAGCGAAGAACTGAAATTTTGGGGAGCGGACATGATACTCGCCAACACTTACCACCTCTGGCAACGTCCTGGAGACGCTCTTATTTATAAAGCGGGCGGATTGCATAAATTTATGAATTGGAAAGGGCCAATTTTTACTGACTCCGGTGGTTTCCAGGTTTTTTCTTTGGCCAAAATAAGAAAGGTTATGGAAGCCGGAGTTTTGTTTCAGTTTGACATGGATGGTAAACAAGAACTATTAAGCCCTGAAAAGTCCATATTAATTCAAGCGAACCTAGGAAGCGATGTCGCTTTGATTTTAGACGACTTCCCTGGTTTCCCTTTTGAGCACGAAAGAAGCAAGCAAGCAGTGGAGCTTACGGCGCGTTGGGCAGAGCGCGCCTTGCGTGAACATAAACGCATAATGGACAACGGCGATCCAATCAACCCTAACCAAAAACTTTGGGGCATAGTACAAGGCGCAAGCTTTCTGGACTTGCGCAGAGACTCGGCAAAAAATATGGTGGAATTGGGCTTTGTTGCATTTGCCATTGGCGGAGTTGCAGTAGGGGAGCCGCACGAAGAAATGATGAAAGCGGTAAACGCGGCAATCCCGCATTTGCCGGAAAATTCACCAAAGCATTTGCTTGGTGTAGGGACTCCTTTTGACATTGTCCAGGCGGTGAGCAGAGGTTGCGATACATTTGACTGCGTTATTCCAACAAGGGAGGCCAGGCATGGCCGGCTTTATATTTCTTCTGTTAGTCATTCCCGCGCAGGCGGGAATCCAAAAAATGGATCCCCGGGCTCTCGCCGGGCTCGACCCGAGGATGACATGAGAAAAGAGGGTTACGAGACTATTGATATTAGGCTCGAAAAACATCAGGAAGACTTTACCCCAGTAGACAACACTTGCAATTGTTATTTGTGTCTGAACCACACCCGTGCTTACTTGAGGCATTTGTTTGCCACCGGCGAACAGCTCGGTGTTCGTTTGGCTACTATGCACAATTTGCGGTTTTATTTGAACCTCATGGAAAAAATCCGCACCGCAATTCAGTATGATTATTTTGGTGGGATGATTGAAAGTTATAAAGAGATAAAACAAAAGTAAGCGCCTAGATTGGAACCAAGCGCTTACTCAAACGATCAATTGTTTTGCGCGTTGCGAGCTTTTTCCAAGTTTCTGGCTTCTTCACTGACTTTTTTCGTCGGAACCAAGCCGCCATCCTTTTCCTCGAGGTAGCCATCGTCAACCATCGCGTCAACCCACGAGACCGGTCGCTTGATCAGACCTTCCTCGATTTGGATGCCATGCAGCCAGGTGAAGTCATAGAGTTCCTCAAAGAACTTTTTGGCAGCCTTGCGCATATCACTGAAACTTTCTTCCATGGAACAGCCGTCAAGGTATCTACCTACTTCAGTTTGCGCTAGATCGGCCAAAAATATGGCGGCAGCTTTGGAGAACGGCAAGGACTGCAATTCTTCCCAATCCTTGTGTCCCAAATGGGCTCTGATGAGAAAAACTGCGCCCTGGCAGTCCTCTTTGTCTTCGGCTACTTGAAGGAATTGACCCATGTTAATGGCCTGATCATCAGCCTGTTCGGTGCGCAAGCTGGGAAGCTCATCAACTACCTTTACAATCTCTTCAGAGAAGAGAAAATTTGCGCCGCTATAAACGTGTTCGAAATTTTCGAACCACCATCTTGCCGCTTCAGGGTGTTGGAGATTTAGAATCTCCAGAGCAGTAAGAATTGGCACAGGATATACCCTGCAGCCAGCTTCGGGTAAGAATCTTGGCTCGGGCATTCTGAAACGACTGGCGTATAGTGGCAAAACGAGTCCAATCCACTTTTCTTTTATTTCATCCCGCGCGGGTCCTCCAGGAGGGATGCCGGTGATTTCTATGCAAAACATTGCTTTTTTCCTCCTAATCGTAGATCACATGCATTATAGCTCAAGGTCAAATAAAATGCTATAATTCCCGCATGCCTCAACAAGATTTAATGGAAAAAATAGTTAGTCTTTGCAAGCGGCGGGGGTTTATTTTTCCTGGCTCCGAAATTTACGGCGGTTTGGCAAATTCCTGGGACTACGGGCCACTCGGCGTGGAGCTGAAAAATAACATCAAGAATTTGTGGTGGAAGCGGTTTGTCCATCAGCGTGATGATATTGTCGGGCTAGATGCGGCTTTAATAATGAATACAAAAGTTTGGGAAGCCAGTGGTCATTTAAAGGAATTTAATGATCCGTTGGTGGAATGTAAAAATTGTCACCATAGATTTAGAGCCGATGAATTGGGCATAGAGGTAAAACCGATAAAGAAAAAGGGTGGCATTGCTTCTTTCCATGCGCCAATGATAATTGAATGTCCGTCTTGCCATAAGAAAGACTTAGATGTATATCAAACGAAACAATTTAACTTAATGTTTAAGACAAATTTGGGTCCAGTGGAAGATGAATCGAATATTGTTTATTTGCGGCCGGAAACCGCACAGGCCATGTTTGTGCAGTTTAAAAATATTTTGGATACCACCAGGAAGACCTTGCCGTTTGGCATTGCCCAAACAGGCCGTGCGTTTCGCAACGAAATTACGCCGGGGAATTTTATTTTCCGCACCCGCGAGTTTGAACAAATGGAAATTGAATATTTTATAAATCCTAAAGATGACTGGAATAAGCATTTTGAATATTGGCTGGAGCAAATGAAAGCGTGGCTTGCCGAAATTGGCGTTACTAAAAATTTGGAAGTTGTGGAAATCCCGGAACAGGAACGCGCGCATTATAGCCAAAGAACCGTGGATATTGAATATAAATATCCATTTGGCCAAAAAGAACTTTACGGCCTGGCATACCGCGGAGAGTTTGACTTGAAAAATCATCAAAAAGCGAGTGGCCAAAGTTTGGAATACACGGACCCGCAAACCGGCGAAAAGTTTTTGCCGCTCGTTTTAGAGCCAACTTGGGGCGTGGATAGGTCAGTGTTAGTTGTGCTATTGGAATCGTATGTGCAAGAAGAAGATCGCATCGTTCTTAAATTACCTCCCAAATTGGCGCCTTATAAAGCGGCGGTTTTTCCGCTGTTAAAAAATAAGCCCGAGTTAGTGGAAAAAGCGCGCAGCATTTATAACGAACTCCGCCAAAATTTTATGATTGCTTGGGACGACCGCGGCAACGTGGGCAAGCGCTACTATAGCCAGGACGAAATTGGCACGCCGTTTTGCATTACCGTGGATTTTGATACCCTAGGAGACGACACAGTCACCGTTCGCGACCGCAACACCATGAAGCAGGAAAGAATAAAAGTTAGTGAACTAAACGGCTACCTTTCCAGCCATGTCCTATAAAGTTTTCATATTTATAGTCGTAGTTGTTGTGATCCTTTGTTACTTTCTGTTGTCTTTTTTTGCCCCCATTGGCAGTACCGTAGTTTCAAAAGGCATGGTTATAGGACAAAATGTTAGCAGAGAACCAGACGGAGACAGAAGTGTATGGCTTTTAACTTTGAATAAAGGAATTGTTAAAGTTACATATGCCACTGCAAAAGTTTGTTCAACAGACTTGGGATCCAGCTTGCAGGTAGGTGATATTGTGGAGTTTCGCGGTGTATTTCAGGATACACTTTTAATTTCGCTTTGCGCGCAGCCAGATGGTTACTTAAAAAAAGATAATATATTAACACCAACAATGCACTTACATGAACCAGGCACGAATTAAACGTATTCAATCCCAACTGGCCTACCCAGTATTAATTAAAAAGCAAGAAAACCTGTTGTACTTAACAGGTCGTTCTTTTATGACAGGGTATTTGTTGGTTAACCCCTCCCCTGATAAGGGGAGGGGCAGGGGAGAGGTTGTGTTTTTTGGCGACGGCTTGGAACATCCGCATGGACTGCCAAGCGACCAATTGAAAAATATAAAAAAGTATCTTCGTCCCCGGGCAACTCTATTTGTAGAGCACTATATTACAGTTCAGGAACTAGACTCTTTAAAAAAATTTCTATTTGGCGTAAAAATAAAAACCAATCCGAGTTTGGTGGAAGTTTTGCGCATGGTTAAATCAACTTCTGAACTAAAGGATTTAACTGAAGCGCACCGCATTACAGCTAGCGTGTTTGAAATTGTAAAAAAGCAATTGCGCAAAAAACAATGGACAGAGTTTAGCTTGGCCCAATACATTCGGATTTGGGGTTTGGAACTTGGAGCAGATGAAGTCAGTTTTGCGCCCATTGTGGCAGCAGGCAGTAATGCCGCAGTTCCGCACCACAAGCCAACAGGGAAAATTTTAAAGCCTGGCGAAAGTATTATTTTGGACTTTGGGTTTAAGGTCAATGGTTATTGCAGCGATTTTAGCAGAACAGTGTTTTTAAAGCATGTGCCAAAAAAACTAGAAACCATTTATTTGGCGGTGCAGGCCGCGCGCTTTAACGCGGTCAGGCGGGCGCGTGCCGGCATGACCGGCGGAGAGCTGGACCAGCAGGCCAGAAGGGTATTAAAATTGGCAAAGTTAGAAAAGTATTTTATTCATAGTCTGGGCCATGGCACAGGCTTGGAGGTTCACGAAGCGCCCAGTGTTTCACCAAATTCCAAAGATGTTTTGCAAAACGGCCATGTTTTCAGCATTGAACCAGGTGTGTATGTCCCCAGGCTCGGTGGCGTGCGCCTGGAGGATTTGGTATATTTAGATGGCGGCAGAGCCAAGTATTTTGTAAAGGTGCCTACGGCACTGGAAGAAAATGTAATTTGATCCGCAATGAAATTATCAAAAGAAGAACTGACAAAAATCAAACGATTGAACAATCGGGAGTGGAGAGTATACTTACCTATTGCCTTGGTTATAGTTATGTTTGTCTATTTTGAAAACCGTTATAATCCCAACGATGAATTTGTTCGAAAAGTTTGGGAATATGGAGGCTGGCTAACCAGTGTTTTGTTAGCTTATGGTTTAATCAGCCTTTTTGCATATGCGATAACCCCAGAAGCTGATCAGGAAAAAGAGCGGAAAAGAAAACTCTATAATCGTATTTTCGCTTGGGTTATTTTCGGATCAATTATTACTTTATTGTCAGTCATTTTACTCATACAGTTATATGAAATTTACGCGTAAAGTTTTATCTAACGGATTAACTATCTTGCAGGTGCCAAGCCATGAAGCTGAAAGCGTTGTGGTGGATTTTTTTGTTAAGACCGGCTCGCGCAGTGAAACCGTAAAAGAAAATGGCATTTCCCATTTTTTGGAGCACTTTTTGTTTAAGGGCACAAAAAAATATCCGAGCGCTTTGGCCATTTCTGAACTTATAGACAGTATTGGCGGAGAAATGAATGCCAACACCGGCAAGGAGCATACGCAATACTTTATTAAGGCTCATCGTTCCTATTTGGGTTTAATTTTTGAAGTACTTACTGACATGCTGCAAACGCCTTTGCTAGACCCAGTGGAACTGAAAAAAGAAAAAGGCGTAATAGTTGAGGAAATTAATATGTATAAGGACATACCCATGGCCGAGATTGAAAATGTGCTGGAAGGCACCATGTGGCCAAAAACCAGCTTGGGTCGTGACATTGCCGGAACCAAACAAGTGGTTACAAAATTTAATTCGGAAATGTTTAGGAAGTACATGCATGCTCATTACCAGCCCAAAAACATGATTATTGGGGTATCGGGCAAATTTAAGCGCAGCCACGTTGACTTATTAGTAAATAAATTTTGGAAAAATATAAGACCAGGAAAAAGTGACGGTTGGAACAAAGTCCTAGATCATCAAAAGAGGCCGAGATTAAAAGTACAGTATAAAGACACCGAGCAAGCGCATTTGGCTTTAGGTTTTAAAGGTCTGTCTTTTAACGACAAGCGTAACAGTGCTGCTTCGGTACTAGCTGCAATTTTAGGGGGCGGTATGAGTTCGCGTTTGTTTACCGAAGTCCGCGAGAAAAGGGGGCTGGCGTACTATGTTCGTAGCAGTAGCGCTAACTTTCAAGATACAGGTATTTTTCAAATTGGCGCCGGAGTGCAGGTAAACAAAATAGAAGAAGCGCTAAAGGTAATAATTATGGAACTGGAGAGAATTAAGTCTCTTACCGTAAACTCAAAAGAATTGTTAAAAGCGAAAGAATACATTAAAGGTAAAAGTACGCTAGCTTTGGAAGACAACCAAAACAAACTGGACTGGTTTTTGGAACAAGTTGCCTTTTATAACAAAATTCAAACCCCAGGAGATTATTTTAAAGATATAGACAAAGTAACCAGCGCCGAAGTAAAAAGGGTGGCAAATTCCTTTTTTCGAAAAAAGCGAATGTCTTTAGCTGTAATTGGCCCATATAAGAGCGACAAAATGTTTAGGAAATTAATTAAGCTGTGACTATGAAACTTCAAGAAACGAAAAAGTATATTGATCAGCTCGACAAGAAAAGGATGGCTGCCGGAATACTATTATTTAATGATAAACAAGAATTGTTAATTGTTAAACCAACATACAAAGAAGCTTGGACTGTACCGGGAGGTAGTATAAATTTGAATGAATCGCCGCGAGATGGAGTTATTAGGGAAGTAAAGGAAGAAATAAACTTGGATATTAACAATGCTTCATTCTTATGTGTGGATTATAAGCTGGATAAATTTGGCGAAAGTCTGCAGTTTATGTTTTATGGAGGAGTTTTAACAAAGGAACAAGTTAATATAATACAACTGCAATCAGAAGAACTTAATGAGTACAGGTTTATAAATGTTAATAAAGTCCAAGATTATTTGAGCACAAGTCTAGGTAAAAGAACAGTAAAATGTTTAGATGCGCTAAAAGCAAACAAGGCTATATATTTGGAAAACCAAGAATATGAATAAAATAGGCTGTCACGTATCCATTGCCGGAGGGATTTGGAATGCGCCCAAGAACGCGGCCGATTTAGGCTGTGAGGTTTTTCAAATTTTTACCCGCAGTCCCCAAGGCGGACCCGTGCCCCCAATCACAAAAGAAGCCGTAGAAAAATTCCAGGCGGAAATGAAAAAGCATAAGTTTGACGAATTTGTCGTTCATGCTCCTTATATAATTAATTTTGGTTCCAGTAATCCGCGCGTTTATCATGGCTCCATTTCCATAGTCCGGACAGATTTGGAACGGGGGAGTCTATTGGGAGCTGAATTCGTTATGTTCCACCCAGGGAGCATTACTAACAATTTGGACCATGGACTAAAGCAAGCTAAGGAAGGATTCAAAAAAGTTTTGGAAGGCTACAAGGGTTCTACTAAACTGCTCATTGAAATTACTGCCGGCGCCGGCCAAGTCTTGGGTGATACCTTTGAGGAACTAGCAGATTTAATGAAGCCTCTAATAAAATATAAAGGCTTCGGCGGTATTTGTTTTGACACCCAGCACGCGTTCGGTTCTGGTTATGACCTCAGAACTCCTGAAGCCGTGGCGAACACGTTTGCCAAATTCGACAAAATCATTGGCCTGGAGTGGCTGAAAATGTTTCAGCTTAATGATTCAAAAGTGCCTTTGGGCTCGCATAAGGACCGTCACGAACATATTGGGGAAGGATATATTGGCAAGCAAGGATTCGCAGCCATATTGGCATTTTTGAAGTCAAATCTTAAATCTAAAATCTTACCTGCCCGCCGAAGCCTCGGCGCAGGCGGGAGTCTTAAATCATCCAAAGGCATCCCCTTGATTTTGGAAACGGAGCATGATAAAGTAAGGTCAGACATTAAATTACTTAAGGCTTTGCGGGGCAAAGTATAATAAAAGGAAAAATATGGGCGAATTTGAAAATCCAGAGGCTATTAAAGCTGCGGCTCAAGAAAATATCGAAAAATCCTCTCCACAAAGAGAAAGTTTGGTAAATATTTTAAACGAGCTTGGCATTAAGTATGAAAAAGGGGAATAGATTTTATTTATGGACGAAAAAATTGAGAAAATTATTCATCTCATAGAAATTTCGGCGTTGGACGACACTATTAAAGAAATTTTGATTCGCGACCTACGGGCTGAAGGCTTGACCGAGTTTCTAAAAGAACAAATTCGTGCTTATTGCTTTGAGGGCATTAAGCAAATTGACTCCCGCATAGAAGAAGCAAAAAAGGTTCTGGAAGAACAAGCACCGCAAAGTCCAGCCTAATTTGGCTGGATTTTCTTTTTTAAATTATAATTTGGTATATGGAATTTAAGCTTGAGACATCCACGAAAATAATCCTCAAAGTAATTGGCCTTGTGCTGGCCTTAGCTTTTTTGTGGACTATTCGCGACGTAGTCATTATTTTACTGTTGGCTATTGTTTTAGCTTCGGCTTTGGAGCCCTTAGTAGATTATTTAAACCGAAAAAAAATTCCTCGGGCTGTGAGTGTTTTGGCAGTATATATTTTAGCTTTTGCTTTGGTGGGCATAGTAGTTTGGTTGTTAGTTCCGCCCCTAGTCGGACAATTTAATAACTTGCTGACGAACTTGCCGGATCTTACTCGCCAATTGCAAGAACGAATGCCAAATTTAAATTTAATATTTGGCAAAATAGACCTTAAATCTATTGGCCAGCAATTGGTCAATGTTACGGCCGGAGAAGGAACTATATTTACCCGCACAGTGGGAGTTTTCAACGGCTTGTTTACTGTTATAACTGTTCTGGTTATTTCTTTTTACTTAGTGGCTACGGAGAAGGGAATGAAAAAATTAATAAAAGATTTAGTGCCAGCACCTTACGAAGATTTTGCTACTAATTTAGTAGAAAAAATTCAAAAGAAAATGGGCTTATGGGTTTTGGGACAGTTAATCTTGAGCTTGTTTATTTTTGCTTTAACCTTTATTGGCTTAAGCCTGCTTGGCGTAAAATACGCTTTATTTTTAGCCTTACTGGCAGGCCTGCTGGAAATAGTTCCGTACATTGGTCCTTTTCTCTCTGCGGTTCCCGCCATTTTTGTAGCGTTAGTACAAAGCCCGCCTTTAGCGGTGTTCGTAATACTTCTGTACATAATTATTCAGAAAACCGAAGGGTATGTTTTAGTTCCAAAAATTATGGAGAAAACAATCGGAACGTCTCCGCTTGTCGTGCTGCTCTCTTTACTGATAGGTTTTAAGCTCGCCGGTATTTTGGGACTACTTTTGGCCGTTCCCTTAGCAGGAGCGGCAATGGTTGTTATTCATGAATATTGGCCGGCGCAAAGTTCTGACAAAACAGAATTGGTTCCGTAAAACAGAAATAGAATATTTCAGGAAGGAGGTAACGAAATGAAAGCAGTTTTTGTGGTCATAGTACTTTGGATGCTAGTTTTAGGCATGATTTTTGCGGCCGCTTTTTTCGAACCGGGCAAAAAGGAGAAACAGCAGAACCACAAGCACAAATAGGCCAAGTGCATCAGCAATTCGCAGTTGGCCTTTTTTGGGCTTAAATTTGTTGAAAACCTTTGAAAAATGTATAATAAAAGAGCTCCAGTGAGCTTATTTTTTATGCAAAAGCCAGAAAAATTCTACATAACAACCGCCATAGATTACATAAATGGCAAACCTCACATCGGCCACTCTTACGAAAAAGTGGCCAGCGATGTTTTGGCTCGTTTTTATGCCGAAAAAATTGGTCGGGATAAAGTTTTTTTACTGACAGGTACAGATGAGCACGGTGCTAAGAACGAGGAGTACGCAAAATCATCCGGACTTTCAGAACAAGAATATGCTAATCAAACAGCGGCTTTGTTTTCTTTTGCCTGGGATTCTCTGCAAGTAAATTATGATCGTTTTATCCGCACAACAGACGCAGACCATGTTAAAACCGTGGAGCAATTGATTACAAAAATAAAAGCAAATGGATTTTTGTACGAAGATGATTACGAAGGGTTATATTGCGTTGGCCACGAAGCATTTATTACCGAAAAAGATTTGGTTAATGGTTTGTGCCCCGAACACCAGACCAAACCAGAAGTAGTGAAAGAAAAAAATTGGTTTTTTAAAATTTCAGAATTTACAGACA
>ORMF011712927.1_pt1 | contig 37204 bp, 28 predicted proteins | sample 1779871 | NCBI WGS metagenome assembly ORMF01 (sample SAMEA104232316, study PRJEB22302) | groundwater metagenome | biome: forest; feature: aquifer; material: groundwater | place: USA | collected 2011-08-07 | depth 5.4 m
CAAAAGCGTTACTTATAAACTCAGGGAACCGGTAAAGAATAAAATCTCGGTTAAACAATTTTGCCAAGTGTAAACGATGTCCTGACACAGCTAAGGCCCTTAGAAACTGTAAACGATGTCCTGAAACTTGGCACTTATAGCGTACAGCCAAACAAGAAAGGAACCATCATGAGCAAGAAAAAAAGACGTGGAAAATTAAGCTGGCGTTCGAAAAAAGCGAATCATGGGGCCAAACCGAGCCGTGGGTAAAAATATTCGCACATTCATCACAACACCTTTGGGGAGTTAAAGCATGTTTGCAAAGCAGCTGCGCAATAATGCCAGCGGTCAAAAACGGATTTTTATGTTTTTTGCTGCTTTGGTTCTGTTCGGCATCCTGGGCTCGACGGCCGCTTGGGCAGGCGAAGCGGATTTGATCATGCCCGATTTTAACGCTGTGACCTTCGGCAGCATGACAGGCCGGTTGGTGCTTTTGTGGGGCATGAGCATTTGCGCGTTCGGATTTATATTTGGATTGGTCCGATTCAGAAATATCCAAAGACTGAGCGTGCATCAAGCCATGCAGGAAGTGTCGGATTTGATCTACGAAACATGCAAAACATATCTGCTCACCCAGGCAAAATTCATTATCTTGCTGGAAACTCTGGTGGGGTTCATCATCGTCGGATATTTCGGTTGTCTGCGCCATTTTTCGCCGGATAAAGTGGCGATCATTTTGTTGTGCAGTCTGATCGGCATCGCCGGCAGTTACGCAGTGGCCTGGTTTGGGATGCGCATCAATACTTTGGCCAATTCCCGTTGCGCGTTCGCGAGCCTCAAGGGAGAGCCTTTGCCGGTTTATTCCATTCCCATTCAGGCAGGCATGAGTATCGGTATGATCCTGATCAGCACCGAATTATTTTTGATGCTTTCCATCATTCTCTTCGTCGGTCCCAAGCAGGCGGGTCCTTGTTTTATCGGATTTGCCATCGGCGCTTCGTTAGGGGCTTCCGTCTTAAGGATCGCCGGCGGGATCTTTACGAAGATCGCGGACATCGGCGCTGATTTGATGAAGATCACCTTTAATATCAAGGAAGATGACGCGCGCAATCCCGGCGTCATTGCCGATTGCACCGGCGACAATGCCGGCGATTCAGTCGGGCCCACGGCCGACGCGTTTGAAACGTACGGCGTGACCGCGGTGGCGCTCATTTCTTTTATTTTGCTGGCGGTCCATGACGTAACGCTGCAGGCCCAGTTATTGGTGTGGATGTTCGTCATGAGTTTGGTGACCATCATCGCCAGCGCCGTTTCATTCTGGATCAATGAAGCGATCTCCTGGGCACGTTATTCCCAGGCGCAGGACATGGATTATGAAGCGCCGTTGACTTCGCTCGTTATGATCACGTCGGGTGTTTCCATTCTTTTGACCTATGCGGTTTCTTATGCATTGATCGGGGAGATCGGGGACGGCAATTTGTGGTGGAAACTGTCGTCCATTATCGCCTGCGGGATCGCGGCCGGCGCTGTTATTCCAGAACTGGTCAAAGCTTTTACTTCCGTGGGCTCGCTTTTTGTGCGCAACGTCTACCGCTCATCGTGCAAGGGCGGTGCTTCATTGAACATCCTCTCTGGTTTGACGACGGGAAATTTCAGCGCCCATGCCCTGGGTATCGCCATTTTATTTTTAATGGGCGTTGCCTATTTGATCAGCAATTTGGGTTTTAGCGATTTTATGGTCGCCCCGTCCATTTTTGCGTTCGGCCTGGTGGCTTTCGGATTCTTAGGAATGGGGCCGGTCACGATCGCGGTTGATTCCTATGGTCCTGTCTCCGACAACGCACAGTCCATTTATGAGCTTTCGATGATCGAGGATTTGCCTTATATCAAAAGAGATATCAAAAAAGAATACGGGTTTGAGCCTGATTTTGTCCGTGCTAAGAATTTTCTGGAAGCCAACGACGGGGCCGGCAACACATTCAAAGCAGCAGCCAAACCGGTTCTGATCGGGACTGCGGTGGCCGGAGCCACCACCATGATCTTCTCCATTATTGTGATCTTGACCCACGGCCTGACGGAGAATATCGATAAATTATCCATCCTTTATCCGCCATTTTTCTTGGGGATGATCATGGGATCTGCTGTGATCTATTGGTTTTGCGGAGCATCGATCCATGCGGTTACCGCCGGGGCCTATCATGCGGTTGACTTCATCAAGAACAATATGAAGCTGGAGAATATGGAGAAGGCTTCCATTGAGGACAGTAAAAAAGTAGTTGAGATCTGCACCCGTTTTGCGCAACAAGGAATGATCAATATATTTTTGATGGTTTTTTTCAGTGCGCTTGCATTTGCGTGCCTTGATTCCTATTTCTTTATTGGTTACTTGGTCTCGATCGCGATCACCGGACTTTTTCAGGCGATTTTTATGGCGAACGCCGGCGGAGCGTGGGACAACGCGAAGAAATTGGTGGAGGTCATCCACAAAGAAAAGGGCACAGAGATCCATGCGGTCACGGTCATCGGCGATACGGTCGGTGATCCGTTCAAAGACACCGCTTCCGTCGCGCTTAATCCTATTATTAAGTTCACAACGTTATTCGGATTGCTCGCGATCGAGATCGCCATTGAGCTTAGTCCGGCTATTAATTTGACCCTGGCGATTTTATTTTTTGTCGTATCGCTTGTTTTTGTTTGGAAATCTTTTCATTCTTTGAATAATTAGGATGATCCAAGGCAGGCGTTTGTTGTTAAAATGGACCCATCAAATGAGGGTATGGATATGATCCGTAAATTGCGAAATAATATTCTGGCCTTATGCATGGTCGCGTTGCTGCCGATGGGTATTTGCGGCTGCGGAGTGGTTATTGTGGCTGGCCTGGGCGCGCTCGGCGGTTATGTCATCAGCCCCGATACTGTGGAAGGTGTCGTCGGTTACAGCGATAAAGAACTATACGCTTCGGCAACCGACATCCTTTCCATTATGGGGACAATGAGCGAACAATTAAAAAGTCAGGGGCATATTGTTGCCAATGTGTCGGGTGCGACCGTGACGCTTGATATCATCCCGATGTCTAAATCCTCGACGAAGTTCAGGGTCAAGGCACGTAAATGGGTTTTTCCAAAGATGGCCATTGCCCAGGACGTGTACATGAAGATCGTGCGCCGGCTGCAGGAATAGCTTAAGAAATTTTCGTTTTGACATTTGACGGGTTTTGAATACAATAGGGTATTCAATTTTAGGTTAGAGTGTTTAAACACGGCTTTTCCGAGGTTCCCGCTAAAAGCAGCGTTTTAAAAACCTCAAGCGCATTTCCTTTCAAGATGTTGTACGCCGAGATAGCTCAGGTAGTAGAGCGCAGGCCTGAAAAGCCTGGCGTCCCCAGTGCAAGTCTGGGTCTCGGCACTTTTTTCCTTATGTGTTTGAAGAAAATCGGCGCGGCGCCACTTTTTGACACCAAAAAGCCCCTTCCTTAAGTGCTGTTTTTTTGCGCCTTTGTGTGGGTTGGTCCCAAGCGTTAAAAGTGGATCGGGGTAGACATATTGGGCAGGAGAATTGTCATCGTATTGCCACCTGAGCAATTACCGGTAATAAAGTCCCAAACGCTTGAATTAACAAGCTTCTGAAATATAATAGTTTATGATAAAATGCTGGCGTAGCTCAGTTGGTAGAGCAGCGCATTCGTAATGCGCAGGCCGGAGGTTCGACCCCTCTCGCCAGCTTGCTTAATTTATAGCGGGGTTTTAAGTTTTACGTGTCAAGTGTTAAGTAAAGTGTTAAAGCGCTTTAAACTTTACTTAACACTTAAGGGAACCTCTAATAATTCACTTTTAGTCAGATAACGAGATTTCAATCTCGACGAGCTTGGAAAATTTTAAGATCCCTTGAAGTCAATTTTTAGAGGTTCCCTTAAAACCTAAAACTTAACACAAGGCGTCCTCTCTGATGAGCAACCTTCCTCAAAATATCGCAAAAAACTCCTGGCTTGGCATTATTCTTATTATCCTTTTTGTTTTGAGCGCTTATTCGCCTATTTTGCAAAGTCCTTTTAAGGTCATTTACGATTCCGACCATATTGTCAACAATCCTGTTCTGCAAAACTTCGATAATACGGGAAAGATATTGACGAATTCTTTGTTTAAGGCGGACATGCTTTATCGTCCGGTCGTTTTTTTAAGCCACGCGGCCGAATACCAGGCATTTACCCTCACGCCGTTTTTTTATTATCTTGTGAATATATTTTTGCATTTGGGCTGCGCGCTTTTGGTTTATGCTCTGATGGTGTTGTTAACCAGAGAACGGTCTTTAGGATTTTTAACGGCGCTACTATTTGCTGTTCACCCGGCGCACTGGGAGGTGGTCAGCCTTTTGTCGGGCCGCGGCGATCTTTTCAATACGTTTTTTAATCTTGCGGCGTTAACGGCATGCATTTTGTACATGCGGCGTTTGAACGGCGGATGGATGTTGCTTTCGCTCATGTGTTTTTCACTTGCGCTTTTAAGCCACGAATCCCGCGGGTTTCTGGTTTGGATATTTTTCTTTTATTTTCTGTGCGTCACAACCGATGAACAGTCCAAGGGCGTCCGTTGGCTTGCTTTTCTTCCTTACGCGGTCGTGGCCTTTTTATTTATGGGATTGCGCCACGGACTGGCAGGATTGCGCTTAAGCGCGCAGGGAGATCACCTCGACGCCGGCATCGGGATACTGGCCGCGGCTAAATCGGTTTTGCTTGAAGCAGGAGCGCTCATTATACCCGCGGACGTTCATTATCACCGGACCGCGGCGTTTTTGAACGGCCCGCAGGACATCGCGGCTTTTGTTGCGCTGGCATTGCTTTTGACGGGCTTGGGCGCGCTTTGGATCTTTCGCAAAAAGGTTGACGGTGTTGTTATTTTCCTTTTGGTGTGGTTCTTTGTGGCATTGTGGCCGGTATTAAAAATTGCATTTACGACGGGCATCGGCCCGAGCCGTTTGCCGTTGACAGGCGCGGTGGTTTATATGCCGCTTATTCCTTTGGCCGCGCTTGTTGTGATGGGGGCGCAAAAACTTTTGGTTTCTACCGGCAGCCACAGTTCTTTGGCAAAACCGCTAGTCACGACAGCAGCCGTTGGTTTTATCACGCTTTTTTTCCTTTTAACCTTCCGTCAGAATGTTTTGTCCGGCGATGAGAGCGCAATGCTCGAGGAAGCGCAGCGCCGGGAGCCAACCAACGCTTCCATTGAATATTCCTTAGGCCTTGTTGCTATGGACCGTAAAATAACTGCGGACGCACAGGATCATTTTGAACGGGCTTCTCAATTGGACCCTGAGCTTGTCGGTGCGCGCATGGGTTTGGGCAAAGTTTTGTATGACCAGGGGAAATTCCTCGACGCGGTAAAGGTTTATGAATCCGTGCAGAAACCGGGCCGGTATCAGGCGGTCCTGGAAAATAATTTACGGGCCACCTACGGTATCCTTATCTCAAACCAGGAAGCTCTTTTGCAGAAGAATTCCCAGGATGTGAACGCCTATTTCAGCCTCGGGGTGTTCTATGCGCAATTGGGCGAATGGGGAAGATCCATTGCGGCGTACCAGAATGTGATTGACCTTGACCCGCATAACCAAACGGGAACGACCCGTTTAGCGCTGCAATTTCAGGGGATGATCTATCAAGAGCTCGGCAATACAGCTAAGGCACAGGAAAATTTTGATCGCGCTAGGTAGATTTTTTGGTTGAAAAAATTCGAATTTGGATTGCTTCGTCGCTTGCCATAACCTAAACACAGGCTCGCTTCTCGCAATGACGTTTATTTCTTTTTGGCGCGATGGTGCAAAGAAACTAATAGTCGTCATTGAGCCTGCCCCGGCTGCGCCAGGTGGCAGGCCGGGGAGCCCCCGGAGGGGCGAGGCAATCTCATAACAGGCAAGACGACGAACCCATGCACGTCCTCAAAAATATCGTTTATTCCCGCTGGTTAGGGTTCACACTTACGGCCGCATTGGTTTTGACGGCATATTCCTTTATGCTTCAGGCGCCTTTTCGCGGCATGGATGATTCGGTTTCGATCGTCCAGAATTCAGACATTCGTAGTTTTCATAACATTCCTAAAATTTTTAGCTCTTCATTTTTCGGCGACCGCTCCTATTACCGTCCGCTCGTTTCGTTGAGTTATGCCGTCGAGTACCATTTGTTCGGTCTTGATGCGTTCTTTTACAATCTCGATAATGTCATTCTTCACATTCTTAACACCTTTGCTGTTTTTGCGTTGATCAACCGGTTGTTAAAGGATCGGGCTGTTGCGTTTTGGGTGAGTTTGCTTTTTGCGGTCCATCCCGTGCAGTGGGAGGCGGTGGCCAATGTTTCCGGCCGTGCGATCCTTTTAAATGCGTTTTTTGTTTTGATCGCGTTTCGTTTGTTCATCGATTTTTGCGACCGCGGGAAAATTTTGTTATTGGCCGGTTCTTTGCTGAGTTTTACGCTCGCTTTTTTTTGTAAAGAGTCGGCAGCTATTTTACCCATCGTGCTGGCGCTGTATTTAGCATTTTTTCATCGGGAAAAGATCAAGCTGTGGTATTCGCTGGCGCCTTTCTTTCTGATTGTTTTGGGATTCATTCTATTACGCCGCCAGTTAGGGATCACGGAACTTTTCGGATGGGGGGCGTGGAACGCTTTGTTCTTTGGGTTTATGACTTTTGCGCAGGGGGTGATCACTTACCTGCGGCTTTTTATTTTTCCTGTCGATCTTTATTTTGACCGTTCGCGGATGGTTTTCCAGAATATTTACGACCCGCAATTGTTGGCAACAGCGGTTTTTTGGCTGGCAGCGGTCATTGCGCTATGGCGTTGGCGCGCGAAGGCCGGTTTTAAAATTATTTTTTTTATATTTTGGTTTAGCGTTGAACTTGCGCCTGTTTCTCAAATTGTGACGTCCTTAGGCGTGCAGCCGGGGTTTATTTCGCTCGCTGAACATTTTCTGTATGTTCCTTCGGTGGCGATGTTCGTTCTTTTGGTGTTGGCCGTTGAGCATCTGATCCATCTCAATGGGACGAAAAAATGGTGTTCGCCCCTGATCGCAAAAACTGCGTTGACAGGTTTTTTCGTTTTCTTGTTTTTGACGACGATCCAGCAAAATATTTATGCCAGCAGTGAGCTGGCGATGCTCAGGCGTTCCATTGAAAAACAGCCTTTTAATTCAAGGGTGCAGTATTCTCTCGGGATGTATTACGTAAACCATGGGATGTTCGAGGTGGCTGAACGTTATTTTCGCCAGGCGATCGCGATGGACCCGTGGAACGTCCGCGCCCAGATCGCGTTCGGCAAGGCATTGTGCGATCAGGGAAAGTACGGTGAGGGGATCGCAGTGTATGAATCGATCCAACATCCCGGTAGCCAGGAAGCGCTTCTCAAGGAAAATTTACGGTTGTCTCGAGAGATTTTTCGACGGGCGATTGCTTCGTCGCCACCCGTAAACGCAGGCTCCTCGCAATGACGACTATTGTTTTTTTTACACTGTTGCGCCCAAAAAGAAATAAACGTCATTGCGAGGAGGCTTGTGAAAAATAATTTTCCGACGAGGCAATCCCATCGTTGGGCATGCAAAGATTAAATATTATGCGCAATTTCTTTTTTAAAAAACGCAATCAGGGTTTTATCAGGTTTTGGCTGGCGCAGCTTATTTCCCAGTTCGGCGACCGCGTCAATCAGATGGCGTTGGTGGGGCTTGTCGCACTTAAACATGCCGGCAATCCAGCGTCCCCGGTCGAGCTGGCCAAACTCCTTTCCTTTACGATCATTCCGGTTTTTATCATCGGGCCCATTGCCGGCGTCTATGTGGACCGCTGGGACAGGCGCACCACGCTTTTTGTCTGTGATTTTTTGCGCGGGCTTATTGTCTTGTGCATCGCGTTCTCTCTTATGGATATGAGGTCCATGGCACCTATGTATGTTACGGTATTTTTGGTCTTTTGCCTGAGCCGGTTTTACGTACCGGCCAAGATGTCGTTTATCCCGGACATCGTCGATGAGCATGACCTGCATATCGCCAATTCATTGGTTTCAGTGACCGGCATGATCGCTTTTGTCCTGGGCGCGCTTTTAGGCGGCCTTATCGTTGAGTGGCACGGGCCCCAGGGGGGATTTATTTGGGGCGCCTGCACTTTTTTTGTCTCCGGGTTCCTGGTTTTTTCCATTTCACGGTTGGGCGGTATGCACTTGAGTAAAAATAAAATGATCTCGGCCGGCAGAGAAATGATCAAGACTATCAAGAAGACGGTTTTTGAAGAGATCAAAGAAGGTATTGATTATATCGCCGGACACAAGGAGATCCTTTTTATTATTTATGTGATGACTATCTTGTTCATGGCCGCAGGGTCGGTCTATGTCGTCATCATTGTCTTTATCCAGGAGACGTTTAAGACAGTGACCAAGGACCTGGGGTATCTGGCCGTTGCTTTGGGCGTAGGGCTTTTTTGGGGGAGCATGGCGTACGCCCGGTGGGGGAAGAAAGTCTCGCGTTTTCAGTCGATCTTTTTTTGTCTTATTTTAGGCGGGATCATGATGGCGTTCTTTGCGTTCGTGGTGGGGGTGACCCAAAACCGGTGGGTAGGAATGGGCCTCGCTGCGATCCTCGGTTTTGTCGTCGGGCCTATCGTGATCGCCTCCAACACCATTGTGCATTATGTTTGCTCTGAGAAAATGCGCGGAAAGGTGTTTGCCAGTTTGGAGTTCGTGATGCATTTGGCGTTCTTGGTGTCAATGGTGGCAAGCTCATTTCTTTCCAAACACGTCGGACGGATGTGGATTTTGATCGGTATCGGCATTGTCTTTTGCGTCGTCGGTTTGGTCGGATTATTAAAATACCGTGATATTAAAGATGTTGTATGAAAGTTATAAATGTTAGAACTTAATCGAACGCTACTGAAATGGAGATGGTCTTATGAATTTTGCTGTTCTCGCCTCCGGCAACGGGAGCAACCTTCAGGCGATCATTAATGCCGTTAAAGCAGGGAAGATCAAAGGGCGTTTGGTTCTTGTTGTCTCTGACAAAAAAGATGCATTCGCTCTCGAGCGCGCTCGCAAGGCGAAAGTCCCAACGGCATTTGTCGACCCGAAGCGATTTTCCGACCACGCATCATTTGACCGCGCCATGGTTGAAGCGCTCCGGCAGTCGTCCGTCGATTTCGTGGTCCTGGCCGGTTTTATGCGGATCTTAAGCCCGTATTTCATTAACGCCTATCATCATAAGATCCTTAACATCCATCCTGCGCTTTTGCCCGCCTTCAAAGGCGCCCATGCCGTCCAGGACGCCCTGGAGTACGGCGCCAAAGTCACCGGCGTCACTGTTCATTTCGTCGACGAACAAGTGGACCATGGCGCCATCATCCTGCAGGAGGCGGTCGGCATCCATCCCAAGGATACTTTAGAGAAACTTGAAAAAAAGATCCACGTCGTTGAGCACAAGATCTATCCGAAGGCCATTGACCTTTTTGCGCGGGGGAAATTAGAAATTCGTGGAAGAACGATTAGGTTACGTTGAACGGTTACGCAGCCCGTATCGGCCAAGGTTACGTTAACAGCCGTTACCTTTACCGTTCCATGTGATTAAGGCGCTGCGGCCGCGGGTTGCGGCGGGGTTAAATACTGGATCTTAATGTTCGGCGGGTGCACGTTACCGGCGGTTTCCTCAAAGGTCGCCAGCTGCGGTTTATCGAAGCGATAGGATGTCCGGTTACGAATATCTTTGATGAGCACGGCCGAATAATTCCCGTATTCATAATACCGGAACGTGTCGGCAATGATCGAGGCGATCGCGATAACGGTATCCTCTTTGGGCGGAAAATCACTTCTTAGAAATTTGAAATTGACGCGGTTCTTGACCTGTTCAATCAAAAACCACGACCATTCAATCGGTTTTATATCCAGGCTTTTACCTTCGTTGTCGCCGATCAGTCGGTCATCCCCGTAGAGTTCGCTGATCTCCCGCAAGTTGTATTCCTCCGACGTTAAGGCATCTGAGCGGTAGAGTTTGTAATCATTCAAATTAAGGATGGATTTGTAAGCCACTCCTTTTTTGACGTTGCCAATGACGACCGCGATGAATTCCGGGGCCTTGTCCTTTTCCAGTTCAAAAAAAACCTGGCTGATGGTGCTATAGAGCAAAAGCCGGTTTTTTATAAAGGCCTCGGTGGCGTCCGATTTATACCCTTGATCTTTGGTGGTCTTGATCCCGTCGGTCAGATCTAAAAGAAAACGGTATTGCGCATCTTTAAAGTCGCCTTCAAAGGTGGAAAGGACAAATTGTTTTTTGGTTTTGGTCTCGTTGATCCTGGGGGTGCCGTGGTAATCGATCAGGTCTTCTTCCATAGGAAGGTAGACCCAGACGGTGTTCGTGGCATCGTAGACCTGCACGTTGAGTTTGTGTTCGTTGCGGCAGATCTCGGCAAATTTTTTTTCGGCGTCGCTAAGCGTGGCAGGAGGGCGTTTGGCTTCTTTATGGCAGCCGGTTGTGATGATAAGAACAGTTATGACCCAAAAGGACAATAAACGTTTCATGGTTTGAAATGGCGCTTGTCGAGAAAACAGCTCGAGGTTTTTAATTTTGTCTTTAACTTAATGAGTCTGTGGACTGGGCAGCTGGTTTAAGTTCGGCTTTATTGAAAATTGCTCTGATCTCGTCGAATTCAAGGTCTCCTTTTTTGAGGAGTTCCTGGGCGAATTGTTCCAGGACGGCACGGTTCTTGGTCAGAATTTCTGTGGTGTCTTTAAGGCAAGCCTGCAGGATGTTCTGAGCGTCCGCGTCCAGGATTTCTTTTGTTTTTTCGGAGATATTCACATTGCCGTCGCGGGATTTCATGGCCGTAAAATCCCCGATGAGGCCCGACGGCCCCATCCCTAAACTCCACACCATAAATGAGGCATAGTTCATCGCCGAATAAAAATCGCTTCCGGGCCCGCCGCCGACGCCGGATGCGGTTGTGTTGAAGGCGATCTTTTCCGCCACGTAGCCCGCCATGCAAATTTTAATTTCCGCCAGCCATTGCTCGCGGTTGGGGGAGTTTTGCGCCAGCTCTTCAATATCGCGGCCGTAGATAAATCCTAAACTTCCCCGTCGGGGACGGATGGTAGCCTTCACCACTTCGCGGCTCGGATGCACGAGGTATTGAACGATGGCGTGCCCGGCTTCGTGATAAGCTGTTTTGGTCAAAGACGGTTTATTGTATTTCGCGTTGGTGACCGCGCCCATGGTCAGGCGGTCATAAGATTCAGAAAGGTCTTTGTATTGGAGTTGGTCGCGGTTTTCACGCATGGCGATCAAACCTGCTTCGCGGATCATGTTGTCGATATCCGACGGGGTGAAATCCACTGTTGTGCGTGCCAAACGTTCGTGATCAATGGTGGGGTCAATATTGACTTTTGAGAGATAAAATTTAAATAACTCTTTACGCTCTTGAAGGTTTGGTTTGGTGATGTGGATCTTGCGCTCAAGGCGCCCGGCGCGAAGGACCGCCGGATCAAGCTGGCTTTCAGCAACGTTGGTGGCGCCCAGAACGACAATATTATTTTCTACCTGCCTGAGTCCGTCGAGTTCGGTCAAGAACTGATTGACGGTAGCGTTATGCGACATCGATGCTCCAAGATCTTGGGCAACCCAGCGGGGGGTTGCAAACGCGTCGATCTCGTCAAAGAAGATAATGCATCCGCCTTCGGATTTGGCGAGCGCGCGTGCTTCTTTGAAGATCTCTTTCATTTTATGAGCGCCTTCACCGATATAAATACCGACGAGATCGCTGCCGGTGGCGGAAATAAACGGAAAACCTGCTTCGGTGGCCATAGCCTTGGCAAGATAGGTTTTGCCGCATCCCGGAGGCCCGAACATGACAACGCCTTTGACGATCCTGCCGCCGACGGCTTTGAGAAGGTTGCGGTCTTTGAGAAGCTTAACAACTTCCCATGCTTCAGCCTTGGCATCATTCATGCCGATGACCTCATCCCATTTAACGTTGACCTTCCCACCGAGGATCTTGTTCTCTCCCTGTGACTCAACGGAGATCATGACGCGTTCCAGTGCTTTGGTAAGATCTGTCTGTGAAATGATTTCACGATTTTCGCGCATGGCCAAGAGGCTGGCTTCGCGCACCATGTTGTTGATATCGGCCGCGGTAAAACTTTTTGCTTTTTCCGCTAGTACGACGAGGTCGATTTTTTCATCGGTCATGATTTTGGAAATATAATAACTTAAAAGTGCCTGGCGTTCTTTCGCGGAAGGTCTTTGGAAATAAATTTTACGGTCGAAACGGCCTGAACGCGTGACCGCGGGATCCAGCTTGTCTTCTGGAATATTGGTCGCGGCTATAACAATGATATTTTTATTTGCACCTTTAAGGCCGTCCATTTCGGTCAGGAATTCGTTGATTGAGGAGGTGTCGGAGTTACGGGCGTTGCTAAAGGGGCTGGGATCGCGCGGGCGCACGAAGGCATCGATCTCGTCGATGAAGATGATGCATCCGCCTTCGGATTTGGCCACATCGCGGGCCTCTCTAAAAACTTTTTTGAGGCGCAGGATACCGGTGCCAGACCAAACTTGCGTAACAAAGTCGGTTCCTGTCACGGCAATAAAGGGAAATCCGGATTCGGTGGCGATCGCCTTGGCGAGATATGTTTTTCCACAGCCGGGAGGGCCGATCAACATGACGCCTTTGATGATCTGTCCGCCGACAACTTTAAGCTTGTGACGGTCGCGCAGCAAATCCACAATTTCCCAGGCGTCTTTTTTGGTTTCTTCCATGCCGATCAAATCATCCCACTTCACGTTGGTTTTGGAGGACATGATCTTTTCTTCCTGGCCGGTCTTTTCAATCGAGACCATGATCTCGTCCATGGCCAGAGCCAAGTCTTGATTGGTCACCGTATCCCGTCGCTGGCGCATGGCAAGGAGGCTGGCTTCACGCACCATGTTGCTGATGTCCGCCGGGGAGAACGATTGGCATTTTTCCGAAAGCAAGGTGATATCAATATCAGGGTTTGCTTTGATCTTGGAGAGATAATATTTAATTAAGCCAACGCGGTCTTTGGCCGTCGGTTTTTGGACATAAATCTTTCGGTCGAAACGGCCGGAACGCATGACGGCCGAATCCAGTTGTTCCGGTTCAACGTTGGTGGCGGCAAAAACACAGATATTATTTTCTTTTTTGCGGAGGCCGTCTAATTCTGTTAAAAACTGGTTCACGGTTGCGTTTTGGCTGATGTTTCCGCCGAAGCCGCGGTCTTCCTGACGGGGCCTGGCAAAAGAATCAATCTCGTCGATAAAGATGATGCATCCTCCTTCGATCGCTGCCAATTTGCGCGCGTCTTTAAAAAGAGCTTTCATTTTGGCGGCGCCCAGGCCGATGATCATGCCCACAAATTCACTGCCGACGGCAGAAAGAAAAGGGAGTCCGGCTTCGTTGGCAATAGCTTTGGCCAAGTATGTTTTTCCGCAACCCGGAGGGCCGACCATAAGGACACCTTTGATCATCGAGCCGCCAATCGCCTTGACTTTGTCAGAATCTTTGAGAAGCTGCACAATTTCCAGGGCGTCGCGTTTGGCATCGTCCATACCGATGACGTCATTCCATTTCACGTCGGATTTGGCTTTTTCAGCCGGGTTGCCGCCCAGGGTTTTGGCCATGCCGCCGCCCATGAACATAAAATAATAGGCCAGGATGTTAAGCGGGAAGAAAATGAACGCCTGCATGATCCCGATGATCAAAAAGAAACTCATCTGCGCCATGAGCTGTTTTTTGGAAAACGATTCCAGGTTGGCATAGTTGGCGATCCCCATATAGAGGAAGGAGAGGATGATACTGACGATGACAGTCGCGATCCCGATCAGGAGGATCTGCTGCCAATTAAACCGGATATAGGCCAGGAATTTATTTCTTTTCATAGGCTAAAATCAAGGGTTCCAAAAGGTTAGGAAGAATTATTCTGCTTCGCTCTAGCAACGGAACGATGCTTGAGCTTCGCAGCAATTATTCCTCTGGAAGCAGAATATTGCTTCGAAGCACATCGCGTTCCATTGCTAATGCGAAGAAGAATAAATCACCAACAGTATAACACAAATTTATTTCTCGTCTATGGCGACGCGCAATATTTAGTCCCGGAATATCAGTTGACTTTAAAAATTAACTGTGTTAATTTGAAAAACATTATTAATAACAATAAGGACTTTCTCGTGTCGAAAATCAGATCCATCAAAGCCCGTGAAATTATCGATTCCCGCGGAAACCCCACGGTTGAAGTCGATATTATTCTATCTTCCGGCGTGATGGGCCGCGCTGCAGTTCCGTCGGGCGCTTCCACCGGTGAACATGAAGCGATCGAATTAAGAGACGGCGATAAAAAGCGTTATAACGGGAAGGGTGTTTTAAAGGCGGTCAAGAACGTCAACGCCATTATCGCCAAAGCGATTAAAGGCAAAGACGCTGATTATAAAGCCATTGATCAATGGATCATCGCGCTTGATGGCACGAACAATAAAGGCAAGCTCGGCGCCAATGCGATTTTGGGTGTTTCCCTGGCCGTTGCCAAAGCCGCGGCCCTGGAAAAGAAACAGCCGCTGTACCGTTATCTCGGCGGGGCCAAAGCCAATATTTTGCCGGTGCCTTTGATGAACATCATTAACGGCGGCGTGCACGCGGATAATAATCTGGATATTCAGGAATTTATGATCATGCCCATCGGCGCGCCGACGTTCAAGAGAGCGATGCAGATGGCCTGCGAGATCTTTCACACGTTAAAGGGAATTTTGCATGATCGCCACCTGGCGACTTCCGTCGGTGATGAAGGCGGGTTTGCGCCGAACTTGAGCAGCAATGAAGAAGGTTTGGAAGTCATTATCCAGGCCATTGAAAAAGCAGGGTACAAACCGGGCAAGAATATTTTCATTGCCCTGGATGCCGCTGCCTCTTCCTTTTATAAGAACGGTGAATACGACTATAACGGCAAGAAAGTCACCTCAGGCGATATGATCCATGCCTTTGCGGATATGGCCGCGAAATATCCGGTTATTTCCATTGAAGACGGTTTGTATGAAAATGATTGGGACGGCTGGAAGATATTGACCGACCGCCTGGGCAAAAAGATCCAGCTCGTCGGCGATGATCTGTTTGTCACGAATGTGGAGCGTTTGCAGGAAGGCATTAACCGCAGGGTTGCCAATTCCATTTTAATTAAAGTCAATCAAATCGGTTCATTGTCTGAAACTTTGGCTGCGATCAACTTGGCCAAGAAACACAGATATACCTCTATTATGTCCCACCGCTCCGGCGAAACGGAAGACACCACGATCGCTCATCTGGCGGTCGCCACCGGCGTTGGGCAGATCAAGACCGGTTCTTTGTCGAGGACCGACCGTCTGGCGAAATACAACGAGCTTTTGCGCATCGAGGAAGAATTGGGCAAAAAGGCCGTGTACGCGGGGACGAAGTGGGGAAAAATATATTAAGGGGTTAGGGTGTAGGGTTTAGGGATTAGGTTTGTGAAAATTCCTAAACCCTCAACCCTAAACGCTAAACCCTATGCTTAAAAACGCCATCTGGCTTTTCGTATTTGCGATCCTCACGCTCATTTTTTTTCTGCCGTCTTATACGCAGATGCAGGATTTGAAGCACAAGAACATGGAGTATGAGCATCTGATCCAGGAGCTGACCAGGAAAAATGTGAAGTTAAGGGAAGAAAGACGGCTCTTGACGGATGATCCGGAATATTTTGAGAAGGTCGCGCGCGAGAAGATGGGTTTGGTCAAAGAAAACGAAGTTATTTACAAATTTGTGCCGGCCGATCAATTGAACGCTGCCAAGCCGGTAAACGCAGTTAAGCAGTAAGAATATCGCGGGCGAGTTAAACTACATTAGTTATCCAAGAGAAGTTTAACGGAGTCCAGCGTACCACAAATTTTTTATTAGATAGCGCGGGGTGGAGCAGTCCGGTAGCTCGTCAGGCTCATAACCTGAAGGTCCCAGGTTCAAATCCTGGCCCCGCAACCATCATAAGTGAAAGCCAGTCAGTGAGTAATATCATTGGCTGGTTTTTTTATTTTGTGATACTATTCGGCTTGCGAACAAATTGCGAACAAAAGTTTCTTGAAGGCTATATGGGACAGAAAAATAAGAAAGAACTTCCAGTATTTCCATTTAAACCCGATAAGGTCACAGAAACTTTAAGCCATGTCTTCGAATGTAATGAATTTGAGACGGATGTGAAGGTAAATGACCTTATGTGGCTTATGTTCGAGTGTCCTGAAAGAGAATTTTATCTTTTCAGAGAACAATCAGAGCAGCTACCAATTAAATTAATCAAGCTAAGAGATAGTAACTTGTTGCTTATGAATGAGGTTGAATGTTTCTACTATCGTCACCCCAAACCTTATCATAATAAAGATTTTGTGAGAGTTGCTCCTCATAACATTGAATTCGATTGGGAAAGAGAAGTTGTCCAAAAGGGTCCCGAATTTAGACGAATTAAACTTCGGCTTACTGAAAAAGCAAAGAGGGATTTAGAGATAAGTTATAGGAGTTATAAGGAAAAACAAGCGATAGAGAATCCTCTTGAACTGAAGCCTAATTTTTGTGGAATCGGAGTAGACCTTATAAAAACATGGGGACATATTAATAAATGGTGGAAGAAGAGGAGCGGCAATTTAAAGGGGTGAGTATGTCATTGTTAAAAGGGTTAATAAATCAAGTTAAGCAGTGCCCTTTGGGTACGATTGCGTTATTACTTTTTATTTTACTGATTTTATTTTCTAGCGCTGATAAAACGAATACTGATAAGGGAACTTTCATCGTTCTCACCTTAACCTTATTTGCATTAGTGTGGTACTCGTATGAAACGCATAAAATGGTAAAAATTCAGTATGAGACGTATCAGGCGAGCAGGAGACCACTTCTTAGTATCAATGTACAGTCTTCGCAAGATGTAAAACACACAACCTTTTTTCAGTTAAAGAATCACAGAGACTATTTTACCGAAGTGTGGGTGTATGCAGAGTTAAGATTTAATAATCAACCAAGACCAATTAGCGACCACTACAATGGAAAGAAATCTTGGTTAATACAGCCTAAAGATGGTATTTCTGCCCCAATTGAACTTCCCAAGGTGGTGTTTTCGGAGTCTTTTGGGTATACAGTTGCGGAGATTAATTCATTTCTTGGTTAGAGATATCAGATTTTTATTCGGGATATGATGCTATAGAGTGTCAACATCAAAAGTGTTTAGTTCATATTATTAGGGATTTGAACAATGATTTATGGGCAAATCCTTTCGATTCAGAACTTGGTGATTTTGTTGGTAGCGTAAAAGAGCTAATGGTTCCTATTATGGCTGCCATTCAGAGGTATGGACTTAAAAAGCGCCATTTAAATAAGTTTGAGAAGCACATTGATCGATTCTATTCGAAAAGGATAGATGGGCGCGAATACGAGTCTGATTTAGTATGCAAATATCAGGAACGTTTCGTTAATTATAAAGGAAAACTTTTCACATTTTTGAAGCATGATAATGTCCTTTGGCATAACAATCCCTCGGAGCATGCCTTGAGACACATTATATTACAAAGCGATGTTTCGAGACGCTTTTCAAAATCTATGATTGAAGATTATTTGGTTTTATTAGGCATAAAACAAACCTGCAAATTTCAAAATAAATCATTTCTTAAGTTTCTTCTTTCAAATGAAACAGATGTTAGTAAATTAAAATGTTACGAAAGATAGTTAAACGATTTTAAGTAATTTAAGAAAAAATTTTTGGGACGAAATTTTTTGGACTGTGATTTGGTTGACTTAATATGGCTTGATGAATGGATTAGAGATCTAATCCGATTGAAGCAAATCAAGGCGGTTAAAATCGGGCAGTGGAAGATTAACCCTAAGGATTTGGAAAAGTTCATTAAATCCCGCAGGAATTATTAGAGGGGTATCGTATGGCATTACCAATAAATATTCATGAATTGCTTCATGGGCGTGTGGTCGAGACCGAACGTCTTGAATTCAAAGAAGGTTGGAATCCGGATGCGACCTTGCATACGATGTGTGCTTTCGCCAATGATATTAATAATTGGGGTGGTGGCTATATCGTAATCGGTATTGAGGACAAGAAAGGTGTTCCGGTTTTTCCACCGAAAGGTCTTTCTCCTGCCGAGCTTGCTAGAATTCAAAAAGAGATTCTGAATTTATCTCACAAGATCAAGCCGGAGTATTCTTCGATAGTTGATGTGACGAAGTATGAAGGTCACGACATTATCATCATCTGGGTTCCAGGTGGAACACATCGTCCTTATAAAGCCCCAGTGAGCTTGGCTAAGGGGGCGGAGTACGCATATTATATACGTCGCAATGCGACAACAAAACGAGCATCCATATCGGATGAGCGCGGTTTAATGAAACTTGCCGAAAATATTCCGTTTGACGATCGTGTTAATCACAAGGCCAGTTTGGATGATTTGGAACCTTCATTGATTCGAGAGTATTTAGTAGAGATCGGCAGTGATTTAGCTAAAGAAACTAAAATGCCTTTTGAGGATTTGTGTCAGCAGATGAATATTGCAGAGGGACCGAAGGAATATTTGAGACCAAAGAATATCGGGCTTATGCTTTTTAGCAATAATCCACAGAAATTTTTTCCCGTGGCGCAGATTGATGTGGTGGAATTTGAAGATGAGGTGGGGGATGTGTTTAGTGAGAAAATTTTTAAAGGGCCTATACATCAGCAGGTACGCGCGGCTCTTGCCTATTTAAAGAATTCAGTGATTAAGGAGTTTGTTCGTAAGGTGCCGGATCGAGCTGAGGCGGACAGATTTTTTAATTATCCTTATGTGGCTATCGAAGAAATTTTGGTTAATGCAGCATATCACCGCAGTTATGAAGAGCGGGAGCCGGTTGAGGTGAGGGTGTATCCAGATCGTATTCTGGTATTAAGTTATCCAGGACCGTTGCCTCCGCTTGGTAAAAAAAATATCAACAAATCGGTTGTGACGTCTCATATGTATCGTAATCGTCGTTTGGGAGATTTTTTTAAAGAATTACATTTGACTGAAGGCCGTTGTACCGGATTTCCAAAAATCCGCAGGGCGATGAGGCATAATGGTTCCCCGGCTGTGGTTTATGAAACGGATGAGGATAGAGTATATTTTATGGCGACGATCAAAATCCATCCAAAAGCGAAGGAAACAGCTGAGCAGATCAGTTCTGGAACTGGGGGAGAAACTAGGGAGAAAACTGAGCAAGTCAGTGAGCAAGTTGATGAGCAAGTCAGTGAGCAGGCCAAAGTAGTTTTGGAATATTGTCGTCAACCAAGGACGAAACAGGAAATTCTTTTGGCACTTCATCTCGCGCCAGTGTATTTAAATTACAAACGGCATATTTATTCATTATTGCAGGAAGAATTATTGGGATTGACAGTTCCTGAAAAACCTAATAGCAGATTGCAAAAATATAAAACTACTCCTAAAGGACTTTTAGTTTTAAGAGATGTCGCTTAAAATATTAAGGTAAAGTTTTTGACGTTTTTGATATTGAGGATTATATGTCTCAACAGCGTTATGAAAGCGTGCCTGCCGCAACACGAGCAATTTACGAGGCGATTACAGGATTGACCAATCCTTTTTGTCAGCAATATTTGAATGAGGAGTATGCCGTTCTTTGTCGACAATTGTCTGCCGCACTTGCCCGCAAACGTCCTTCGCCTCTGATGCGCGGTATGCCGGAAATTTGGGCGTGCGCTATTGCGTACACAATCGGTTCAGTCAATTTCCTATTCGATAGAACCCAGAAACCGTCGATGTCTGCCGAGGCATTATGCGAGGCTTTTGGTGTAAGTTATAGTAGCGGCGCAAACAAAGCTCGACTCATTCGAGATATGTTTGGCATATCTCAACTCGATCCTAGTTGGTGCCTGCCCAGTCGATTAGAAGATAATCCGATGGTATGGATACTGCAAGTCAACGGATTTATGGTTGATATAAGGTCTATGTCGAGAGAACTGCAAGAAGCCGCTTATCAGAAAGGATTGATCCCATATATTCCTGCCGATCGCCAAATCAGCAATGGGCTAAATTAAGTCTATAAAAAAGATTATGACAATTCATAAGAAAAAAAATAAAGCCAGAGAACACCGTATTGATATGGAAGCCGTCGTTGATGCTTATGGAAGCGAAGAGCGAGCCATGGGATGGTATTATTATCTGGAGGGTAAGATCGAGTTCCCATTTAAGGCAAAGTGTCTTCGGGAAAAATCGATTTTGCCATTGAAGAAGAAAGAAATTGTTAAAGTTCAGTCCATGGCCACCGAAGAAGATTGCCAGCACGATATGCTTGTTATGGTTCAATGGAGCGGTCGTAAATTAGCAGTTCCTTTATCTCAATTGAAAGGTATTTCAGTCAGTGATGAAACAAAGGAAGCCATTGAAGATTGGCATTATTGGATAGCCATGGGGTATGAATTTTGATTATAGAACAGGATTGAACAAGATGGGATGCAGGAAGTTCTTATGACTAAAATGTATTGTCTGCGATGATCAGAAAGCAAGGAGGATTTGCCTGTTGCATCAGGGAGAAATGATCTGTTCTTATTGTTGCGCTCAGATACGGAATCCAGATTGCGAGGGGTGTAACTATTATGAACAATCTCGAGCATATCAGTTAACCAAAATAAACCCAGCTGGTCCTAAATTTTTTGCCGAAATAGACGAACAAGTTGAGGGCGCTGTCGATGAGGCTTTAGCTTTAGTCGAGGCGGGGGATATGCAAGGAGCTCATAAAGAGATGCTCCGTCTTAAAAGAGATCATCCTAAAAATCATATGGTGCATTATGGGTTAGGGGTTGCGCATGCTTTTAAGGAAGAACTTGATGAAGCCATACGGTGTTTTGATGAGGCTATCAAAATTTTTCCTTATTTTTTAGAAGCCCATTTTAATAAAGCCATCGCGTATAAGAAGAAATTTGACATTGGCAATATGGTCAAAACTTTTAGAGAAGTTATTGCCATGGGGCGTCATGATGATGAGAAAGTTCTAGAGGCCAAGACTTTTCTAAGGAATTTAGAAAAACAATGCCTCCATACGGATGGGATTAATTTAGATACATACTTAGAAGGGATGGAAATATTTGAACAAGCGTTTGATTGCATGAGAAACCGTGAATGGGAAAAGGCTATTGACGGATTTAAGAGATGTTTGAGTAAAAATAAAAAACACACTCAAAGTTACGGGAATCTGGGAATCTGTTATGCCCAGTTAGGAAAAAGAAAAGATGCTTTAGAGGCGTTCGATAAGGCTCTTGAGATAGATCCTGATTATGAACCTGCCATAAATAATCGAATACTTGTAGAAGCTCTTTCAGAGGGTGAAGAATTGGAGAGTATGCAAATGAATGAAGAGGATTATTATAAAGAATTGTATTTTCGAAAAAAATAGGGCACTAAAAAATTATAAAAACCGTATTTTTTGATACAATTAATCCGCATAAAGAAATTGAAAGAGAGGGGCTTTTTGCAGCAGGCCAGTCCTGATCTTGGAGGTCATTGGAAAGTTGTACAGAAATGACGAACAAAATAATACTGATTCGCAACGAAGCGCTCTTGAGGTCAAGGTAAAAAAGATTGATGAGCAAATCGCCTTTCTTAACGACATCAAGAATCAATACTTGACCAAATTACAATCTCCCTCGAAAGTTGTTTCCCATCCAATTTCATCTTTTCACAGTCAATCCTTAGACGACAAAATTGCTTTGTTTAAAAGTTATTTTCGTGGCCGTGATGATGTTTATTCTAAACTGTGGATTAATAACCGCACAGGTAAACGCGGTTACTGTCCAGTCTGCAAACATGAATGGGATCGCGTTTTGTGCCGCAAGCCCGCCATCAAATGTTCTGAATGTCCTAATCAGGGATTTCTGCCATTAGATGAGTTGGCTATCAAACAACATTTGAGCGGCGCTCAAGTCGCGGCTGTTTATCCGATGTTAAAAAATGAACATTGTCATTTTCTCGCCATGGATTTCGACAAGGAGCATTGGATGGATGATATCCGGGCAATTATGAGGACGTGCGGCGAAGAAAAAATTCCAGCCGCGGTTGAGCGCTCTCGTTCAGGAAACGGAGGGCATGTCTGGATTTTTTTTAGCGAGGAAATTCCTGCGGTTTTGGCGAGGCGGTTAGGGACTTCAATCATTACTAAAACTATGGCCAAGCGATATCAGATTGACATGAAAAGTTATGACAGATTATTCCCGAACCAGGATACGATGCCAAAAGGTGGATTCGGAAATTTGATTGCATTGCCATTCCCAAAGGACGCGATGGCCAACGGCAACAGCCTTTTTATTGATGCGCATGGTATACCTTATTCGGATCAGTGGGCGTTTTTGTCATCCATTAAGAAGATGTCTTATCGGGATGCTGAGATTTTTATTGAAGAGGCTTCGCGAGCAGGGCAAATCATCGCGGTTCGTCAAAGTCCGGTTGAAGAAAATGATGAGCCGTGGATGCGTCTGCCATCCGGCAAACGGCGATTTAAGGTTGATATTAAAGAGTTGCCGGAAGCATTGGATGTTATTCTCGCAAATCGGATTTACATTAAGACGGAAACAGGCCCGTCAGTATTGTTTAATCAGCTCAAACATCTGGCCGCGTTTCAGAATCCGGAGTTTTACAAAAAACAGAAGATGCGTTTTTCGACTCATGCGACCCCACGGGTTATTTGTTGCGCTGAAATTGTAGATGGGTATCTTTCATTACCTCGAGGGTGTTTGGATGACATGAAAGCTTTATTGGAAGAGTATAACGTTCGAATGAATGTTGAGGATAAACGGATCGCGGGCAAAGAGGTTGATTTTATTTTTGATGGAAAACTCAATGAAGAACAGGAAGAAGCGTTAGAAGGCATTCTTGAGTCGGACGTTGGTGTCTTTGTCGCTCCACCGGGAACAGGAAAAACGGTCTTGGCGATAGCCGCTATCGCAAAGCGCAAGACAAACGTGCTTATCTTGGTGCATCGAAAACCATTAATGGATCAGTGGCGTTTACAGATTGCCTCGCTATTGGACATCGACAAAAAAGAAGTTGGCCAGATCGGTGGTGGTAAGAATAAGTCGAATGGAATGATCGATATAGGGATGGTTCAAAGTATGGACCTGACAGATGGAGTTGACGACCGCATTGCAGATTATGGTTTTGTTATCGTTGATGAGTGTCATCACGTGGGTGCTGTTTCATTTGAGAAGGTTCTGTCACAGGTGAAGGCGAAATATGTTTTGGGGTTGACTGCCACACCTTATCGTCGCGATGGTCATCAACCAATTATTCATATGCAGTGTGGGCCGATCTCCCACCGTATTAAGCAAAAAGATTTTTCTGCTCATATTTCAGCTTCTTGGATTTTTCCGCGCATAACAGATTTTGAACATGCATGGAATGACGATATTAAAATACAAGATGTCTCAAGTCGAATGATAGAAGATATGGCAAGAAATCAGCTGATCGTACAGGATGTTGTCGAATCGTTAGAGGAAGGACGATTCCCACTGATTCTGACCGAAAGACGTGAGCACTTGGAGATTTTGGCAAAATTATTAGAGGGCAAAGTTGAGGTTTTATTCCAACTGCATGGCGGTGTCCGGCAGAAAGCGCGGCGTGAAGCCGTTGAGAAAATAAAAGAGTGTCCTGAGGATTGCCGGAAGGTTATCTTGGCGACAGGATCTTATATCGGAGAAGGTTTTGACGCGCCACGTCTGGATACGCTTTTTTTGACCATGCCCAGTTCATTTAAAGGAAGGATCGTTCAATATGCTGGACGGCTTCATCGTTATCATAAGGATAAGCAGGATATCCGGATTTATGATTATGTCGATGGGAAGGTTTCTGTTTTAGCCAGAATGTATCAGCGGCGTTTAAAAACATACAAGATGTTGGGTTATGAGGTCAAGGAGAAAGTGCCCGATGGATCAGGACATTAAAGATTTGACTTTACTTTTGTTGTACCTCACACATTGGCAAGAAAGAGGCCTTGATGAGCCGATTCGGCGCAGTTGGAAAGGATATCCTTGGGAAGCTTTAGATGCTTTGAATGACGAAGGATTTATCAATCAAAGCAAGCGGGCGAAATCGGTTTATTTGACGATTGATGGCATTAAAAGAGCGGAATCATTGAGACATAAATACAAGATTGGAGCATCGTGCTAGCACTGTGCTAGCATAATAAGCCTAATGATGGACAAAAGCGGGCAATCATTAAGTAAACGAGCACCACCTAACTTTTAACAACCCTAAGAGATAGCAAAGATTATCAACTATCGGGGACATCCTTTAGACCTCTCATAACCTGAAGGTCACAGGTTCAAATCCTGGCCCCGCAACCAATTTTCTATATCAAAAAAGCATTGTCTTCGGACAATGCTTTTTTGTCTTATTAGAATTAGAAAAAATTGGTTGCAGTTCTTACACTACAAATTCAGTTTTTATGAAGAATGTAGTGTAAAAGATAGTTCTCATAATTTGCGAACCATACGCCTTGGTTCGGAAAATTACTTGCCTTTCGGCTGAGCTAATGGTATATTTGTTTCCGAACCAAACTAAATGGTTCGGTCTATTTTATGCAGGAAATGAGGTATTTATGGTTCGGAAAGTTCGATTAAAAGAAAGAGGTTCGTTCAAACAGGATATCCAGAAACTGCGTGATAGGTTCGGTAATTTGATTAACGTGACCAACGCAGAGTGGTATTCTCTGTTCAAAGATGAGATTCGTAACTCCATTGCCATTGAAGGCGTTTTTACCAATCGCCAAGACCTTCTGGATGTTCTTGAAAACAACAAGCGCACGGATAAGCAGAAAACCACGGCTATTTTGGGTTATTACGAAGCGGCCAGCGCCATGTATGAATACGCCAACAATCAGTTCAAGGAGAATGAATTTGTTTTACGTATGGCTGACATTAAGCAGATTCACACTCTTCTTATGCGGTATGAAAAAGATTTGGGCACATACATCGGGCAGATAGGAGATTTTCGTAAGGGTAATATTACGGTGGCGCAGGCAACATTTCGCCCTATTGATGTATTTTATGTGCGTGAAGGGATGGAGCTTTTAATCAAGTGGTTCAATGAAAGTTTTAAAAAGAAAACTTACGACGAGGTAACACTTGCGGCCATGACACATGTCTGGTTTGAAACGATTCATCCTTTCAGCGACGGCAACGGCCGAGTGGGGCGAATCTTATTGTCTTATATTCTCATTGGTCAAGGGTTGGTCAACGTCGCCATCAAAGGGATTTCAAAAAAAGAGCGTAATCTATACTATGATGCTCTAGAAAAAGCCGACGATGGTTTTGAAGAAATTCACCAGATGATAGAGAAGAGAAAGAAAGTAGATTTTGCGCAGGTTAACAAACAAATGAAGAAGGAAGATTTCGACTTGTTTGTTCAGATGATTTCGGGATTGCTCCAGGAAGCTTTCAATCGGCTTAAAGGCGGCAAGCTAACAAACTTAAGCCAAGAGGCGGTCGTGCCGTTGCGTGATTTGGCAAGAGTCTATGATTACTCTCAAGATTATCTCCGAAATCTGATTAACCGTGACCAACTCAAAGCGCATAAAAAAGGTAAGCTGTGGTATGTTCGTGTCCATGACCTGGCGGAGTATATTAATACGTTGTCGAACAAGCCCAAATGATTTCGGAGAAGGGGACAGCTCTTAAAATCTCAACCGCCTCACCGTCACAAACGTCAGCAATCGGGCGATTGGTAATTAAATGTGATTTGTTTTAAGAGTTTATAATTTTCGAACCATAAGGGATGGTTCGTAAGATTCCCTCATTTTTCAGGCATTTCGACGGATATGTACAGGGATGAAGCAATTATAGAGTTTAATCTCAGCGGGTCTAATTCCCCGCAGCTTGCTGCGCTTCCTTCTGGTAGTTTAGCTGTGATACCCCATCAGCTTGCTGCGGGGTCGTTCATTATTCCCAAGGATATTGCTGAAAAAGGCTATTTAAAGAAGACAAAAACGATACCGACTCCATAAAAAACGTTTTTTGTCAAAAAGAATGCTGTGTTTTGAGTTCTAATCAGGAGTTCGGGGCTATAATGGGTTGAATAAAGTTGTTGACAAAAGAAGAATAATTCCGAATAATAGGTTCAAATTTTGGCCCGCAATATTTTTTTCAACGATAAATATTGCGTACTCCGCTTAACAGGCGCGAGGCCGTTCCAATTCAACCCGTTTACCCCACAATCGGAGTAGGCGGGTTTTTTTATTGAGTAAATTTATGGACCACCGACATCCTAAAATTATCATCACCCGGCGGGTATGGCAGCTCTTGGCCGCCCTAGGTTTTGTTTTATTGACGACCCTCGCGCAGCATTATCCTTTGAACCACCGTCTCGGATTGTGGTTGGGCGAAGGGGTTTTCATCGTTGTTTTTGGTCTTACGTATTTAAGGGAAGAACGAAGAGCCGTCCGATCCCCGCATTCCAATTTGGTCATCAATTGGAACCTCGCCGAAGCCTTCCTGATGTTTCTAAGCGCCGCGGCGTTCATTATCGTTCCGCTTATTGTTCATCTGCCGGAAACATATTTTTATGCCTATCTTCATACTTTTCTTTTGGGATTGTTAAGTGGTGTGGCATTAGGAGAATTCTTGTGGCAGAATATACGGTTGAAACAACTCGACGAATCTTTTCAAAGGCATTATTGGGACAATTATAAAAATTCGATGTTTTGAAGTCAGAATTAAGGGAAGAGTCTATGACAAACGAGACACCAACAAAATCTTTGTCCGATCTGTTGAAGAATTATTTCGGCTTTGACTGTTTTCTGCCGATGCAGGAGGAGATCATCCGTCACGTTTTGACACGGCAGGATGCGCTTGTCCTCATGCCGACAGGCGGCGGCAAATCGTTATGTTATCAACTTCCGGCGCTTGTGTTTGATGGGATCGCGCTGGTCGTTTCTCCTTTGATAGCCCTCATGAAAGACCAGGTCGACGGGCTCAAGGCTAATGGTGTTGCCGCAGAACTGATTAACAGCAGCCTCACGGGCGAGGAGGTTAGCCGAATCATGGCGGCCTTAAGACGCGGTGAAATTAAGCTTCTCTATATTGCGCCGGAGAGATTGGCGATTGAGAGTTTCCGGTCATTTTTGCGTGGGCTTAAAATCAACTGCATCGCGGTTGATGAGGCGCACTGCATTTCGCAGTGGGGACATGATTTCCGCCCGGATTATCTGAATTTAAAGAATCTGCGGGATGATTTTCCATCGGCCGGCGTTGTTGCGTTGACCGCGACGGCGACACCGCGTGTCCGCCGGGACATCGTTGAACATCTGCGCCTTAAAGACCCTGCTGTTTTTCTCTCGAGCTTCAACCGTCCCAACCTTCATTACGACATCCGTCCGAAAGACAACGCTTTGCAAGAGCTGGTGAATCTTTTGCACACGCCGCCGCATCAAAATCGCTCGGCCATCGTCTATTGTTTTTCGCGCAAAGAGACCGAGGAATTGGCGGCCGATTTGCGCGCCAGAGGTTTTAAGGCCGAAGCGTATCACGCCGGGCTCGATGCAAAAAAACGCCACGACATCCAGGACCGATTTATTAAAGATGAAACGCCGGTCATCACAGCCACGATCGCCTTTGGCATGGGGATCGATAAATCAGATATCCGGCTCGTCGTTCATTATGCCCTGCCGGGTTCCGTCGAAGGGTATTATCAGGAGACTGGACGCGCCGGCCGCGACGGGCTTCCTGCCAGCTGCGTTCTTTTTTATTCTTATGCCGATAAATTCAAGCAAAAATATTTCATCGGGAAGGTTGAAGATCCTGCTGAACGCAAGCGCGCGGTAGAAAAACTCAATAAGATCGTTGCATTTTGCGAAAGCTCTTGCTGCCGTCGTAAATTTCTTTTGGAATATTTTGGCGAACGTTATGAGAAAGAAAATTGCGAATGCTGTGACCGCTGTGTTCGTCCCAAAGACGAATTCGACGCGGATACGATCGGCCGCGCAATTCTGGAGTGCGTCCGCGCAAGCGGCGGCCGGTTCGGCGGTCAATATGTCGTCGATATCTTACGCGGTTCACACAATGAACGGATCCGCAAGTTCGGCCATGATCAGTTGGCTTCCCACGGGCAAGGACGGACGTTTAGTGAAACTCAGCTCAAAGAAATCATCCGGCTTTTGATCGAGAAGGATTTTTTGATGAAATCCGACGGCGAGTATCCGGTGATTGAGCTTACGGCATCCGGTCGGAGTTTTTTGAGCGGTTGTGAACGTTTATTGTTGCCGCAGCTTAGGAGTGCAACGAAGCGAGCCGCAAGAAAATTTTCTGAGTCTACGGATGGAAGCGCAGCTTTTGATGACGGCCTGTTTGAGGAATTGCGGAAGTTACGCAAAAAGCTGGCTGATGAACGCGGCGTCCCACCGTTTGTGATCTTTGCCGACACATCATTGCGCGACATGGCGCGCCGCCTGCCGCAAGATGAGTCAAGTTTCTTGCAGATCACCGGCGTTGGAGAACAAAAGCTCAAATGGTTCGGGCCGGAGTTCACGAAGGTCATTTCTGATTATTGCCGCCGGCATGGCCTTGCATCGGAGAAAAACGATAATTTTAAAAAAATGGAACGCGTACCGCTAGTTTCAACGGCTTCAACTTATGAGGAGACCCGTCGGCTTGTTCGTCAGAAATTATCTCTGCACGAGATGACAAATATCCGAGGGCTCGCGGCCGGGACGCTCCTTGCACATCTCGAAAAGCTGTTGAGCGAAGACCCAACGATTGATCTGCAACATCTGCGTCCCGCGCAGGAGAGGTTCGAGAAGATCAAAGCGGCCTTTGAACAGGCAGGCGCATCCGCCCTCTCGCCAGTCAAGGCCATCCTGGGTGACGATTATTCTTACGATGAGATCCGTCTGGCCAGGATTTTTCTGTCAAAGGAGCGGATGTCCGGCTAAGGGTATCCCAGCCCGATTTGACCTATGGCCGTTCTTCAGATATACTTTAATTCTGCGCCAATCCATTTATAAAGAAAACGAATGATATCCACTGATCATCAAATACTAAATCCCACGTTTGTTCGGCTGGATGCCTCCACGGTTTGCCAACTTAAATGCCCATCCTGCCCGACCGCGACCGGAGCAACCGGGAAAAAATTGGGGGTAGGCACCCTTAAATTCGAAGATTTCAAGCGATTCATCCGCCAAAATCCGAAGGTTTCCCACATTGAGCTTTCCAACTGGGGCGAGGTGTTCCTCAACAAAGACTTGATCAAGATCCTCTCGTACGCTTACCGCCACAACGTTTGCCTGTACATCGCCAACGGGGCCAACATGAACAACATCCGTGAGGATGTTCTAGAGGCTTTGGTCAAATATAAACTGCGCCGCATCACCTGTTCCATTGACGGCGCCAGCCAGGAATCGTACGTCCAGTACCGCATCAAAGGCAATTTTGACCGGGTGATCGAGCATATCAAGATGATCAACCGCTGGAAGGCCAAATACAAATCCCCCTACCCGCAGCTGAAATGGCAGTTCGTCGCCTTCGGCCACAATGAGCATGAGATCGCCAAGGCACAGGAAATGGCCAAGGCGCTGGGCATGAGTTTTTTTCTTAAATTATCTTGGGCGGATCTTTACGATTTACCTGATTTTTCTCCGGTGCAAAACAAGGAACTGGTCGGAAAAGAAACGGGCCTGGGAGTTGCGAGCCGCAAAGAATACCTAGCCAAATACGGCAACGATTACGTGGAGCATACCTGCTGCTGGGACATGTGGAACGCCCCGCAGATCAATTATGACGGCCGGATGCTGGGCTGCCCCATCAATTATTGGGGAGATTACGGCAACGTCTTGGATAAGGGCCTGGATCCCATCTTAAACGGCGAGAAGATGAAGCACGCGCGCGATATGCTGATGGGCAAACGCGAGGCCAAAGAGGATGTTCCCTGCACGACCTGCAAAGTTTATCACCGGCTCAAAAAAGATCAGGCCTGGGTCACTGAAAAGGACGTCGAACCCAAGTACCGCCCCGGGCGCCGGCATATTATGTTTGAAAATAAAATTTTGGGAGAGAAGGGCACCGCCCAATTGCTCACCTTTTTGGACCGGCTGGAAAAAATCGGGTGGCAAATACGAAACGCATTAAAGCAAAGACGGTTTGATGTCCGCCGCCTTTCGGAAATTTTTACGCCCCAAGACCCGCGCGCGTTGCCGAATCAAGGATACCCGATGCCGCTCCCGTTGACGCTGGATGAAAAAAAATTATGGAAACCCTATTTTCTTTTCCGCGGGCTGACCAAAGGCATTGAAGATTTTTCCTGCCATGTTTCTGTTCTCGTCAATGGTCATTGCCCGCATCCTCCGCACACGCATAAAGAAGAAGAGATCCTGATGATGCTCGCCGGCGAGGCGGATTTGCAGTTGCCGCTTTATCACGACCCCGAGGGACACCAGCGCCTGCGGCTTAAACCCGGCGAGTTTGTGTATTATCCGGCCGGATATCCGCACACGCTGCAGACAACGAGTGAAGCTCCCGCGAATTATCTGATGCTCAAATGGTACACTCCAAGCCAGAAACAAAATCTCGATGGCCTTCCATTTGGAAAATATAAAATTTACGATTCGCTGTCCCGCAATGAAACCAAACAGGAATTTTCGACCAGCACGGTGCTGGAAGGCCCTTCCAAATGGTTGACCAGACTTCAGTGCCACACCTCGATCCTTTTGCCCGGCGCCGGTTACGCGCCCCACACTGATCCCTATGATGTTGTCATCATCGTTTTAGAGGGCGAGATCGAGACGCTGGGAAAACGTTTTACGCCGCACAGCGTCATTTTTCATCCGGCGGGCACGCGCCACGGGATCCTTAATCCGGGCAAGGCCACCGCCAAATACGTCGTTTTTGAATTTCAACATTGATCCCATCATCTCCCGACAAGGTCTATGCCTAAGATCAGTGTTATTATCTGTACATACAATCGCTGCGTAAGTATCAAGGCGCTTTTGGAGCGCCTTCTGACCCAGGAGGCGGCGCCGGACCATGAGGTCATGGTCGTCGATAATAATTCCAATGACAGTACCAAGGACGCGGTTGAGCCTTACATCGCGAAATTTAAGGGAAGGCTCCGGTATCTGTTTGAGCCGCGGCAGGGCAAACCGTTTGCGTTAAATCTTGGGATCAAGGAATCACGAGGCGAAATCCTCGCGTTCACCGATGACGATTGCCTCGTGGAGAAAGATCACCTGGCCCAGGTCAGTAAAGTTTTCCAGGAATCGGGGATCGATTTTATGGGCGGCAAGATTTTGCCGCGTTGGGTTGGCGGAGAGTGCCCGTCGTGGATCTCCGAGGTAATCTCGGATAAAACCAACTACGAGATCAGTAATGAGCATTACTGGCGAAGGATCTTTTTCCGCGGGCCGTTGGCGATCCTGGATTACGGCGAGAAACCGTTCCGGGTTGACAGCGCTCAGAAATTCTGCACATCGTTTCTTTTTTACGGACCCAATATGGCCGTTAAAAAGGCCGCGTTCGATAAGGTCGGCGGTTACGATCCAAAGAGGTTCATTACCCAGGATACGGAAATTTGCCTGCGCTTGATCCGGTTGGGGATGAAGGGTTTGTACGCTCCGCATGTGAAGGTCTATCATAGAGTTCAGGCTGCCGAAGTAACTCCGGAATTCTATTGCCGATGGTATTTCGAAAGAGGCAAATTTTTGGAGACAAACGGCATGATCAAAAAAAAGTTTTATCATCCGTTAGGAGTCCAAAATGCCTTGATCTTAAAGACCTGCGTGTTATTTTTAAGATCTGTGGCCGCGCCATCGGTGCACGACAAAGTGCATTATCGCTGCCAGACGCTGTTTAACCTGGCCCAAATGGGACAGATCATCAAAAAGAATATCATTTAAAATGAAAATCCTTTTTGTCCGGACATATTGCCCCAACTCGATCCTTTACGGCTCTGAAATGCGCGCCGCCCTTTACATCGATTATTTCTTAAAAAAGGGGAAGGTGGATCTTCTGACGCTGACAGCCTCCAGCCAGCACGCCGACACGTCTTATATCAAGAGTAAATTCAACAGGCATTATTATTTCGACCAGCGCGAGAATCCGCAGCGGATGGGCGGGCTCGAGAAATTTTTTAATCTTGTGCCCTGGCAGTTGACCGGCCATTACGCCAGGGATTTCCAGAAAAAGCTTACCGTCATCCTTGAAGAAAATCAATATGACCTTATTTTTGTGTTTAAGCTGGAGCCTATTTTTTATTTTCTGCAGCTGGCGCCCCGCTGGAGGAAACGGGTGGTCGTCGATTTCGATGATATCCTTTCTGATTTATATCTGAACCATTATCAAAATTTTTTGACAGCCTCCAAAAATCACTACTCCCTTAAATTTTATGAGTACAAGGCCTTAAAGCAATTCAGGCGGATCTTTGTTTGTTCGCGCGACGCCGTTTCGCGCATTCCACCAAAGTATCGCAATAAAATCGGCATTATCCCGAATGTTTTCCCGGTTGACACAAGCCAGTTTACTTCATCGGTAGCATCGGGCCACAGGCTATTGTTTGTCGGATCCCTGGATTATTTTCCAAATATGGAAGGATTAAAATGGTTTTGCACCCGTATTTGGCCGGAAGTTATCAAAGAGTATCCAGAGATCGCTTTGTCGATCATAGGGAAAATACAGAAAGATGCCCTGGACATTCATTCGCTTTTAGGCAATCCCCCGAATACCCAAGTGGCCATTAATGTGCCGAGCGTGTCGCCGTATTACAAAAATTGTACTGCAACGGTCGTGCCTTTATTGAACGCAAGCGGCACACGCTTAAAGATTTTGGAATCAGCGGCTTATGGCAGGCCTGTGATCACAACAGCCAAAGGCATGGAAGGCCTGGATTTTGAGCACGGAAAGAGTATCTTTATTTTTAAGGATGCCGGCTCATTGATCAATGCTTATAAGGCTTTGCTCAACAAAGAGAAATACGCACAAGTGACGAACAATGCCTTTGCTGTATTGAAACAACGGTATTCTCCGGATGTATTCCTGTCCAGCATGAACGAACATTGGCCTTTGATGATTGAATAAGAGGGGACGTAACCAATATAAAAGCCCGTTTCTCGACGAGAGTAGCGGGTTACTTGTTATTTTCTCCAATCCGGGAATTTATACTAAACTAATATCTTTTTAATATCCATCCCCTCTTATATTTCTTGAATAGGTTAATATGTAATCCCAAGAATATGTATCGGGCGTTTAGTTTTTCTTTGAATTTTCTGGAAGGGGTATTGAAACATTCCGTAACGCTATAGCAAGTATCGCGCCCCAGTTCTTTTAAAATGGTATAGATTTTATAACGTAAAATGGGCGCCAGGTTTTTTCCGCGGAAAGCCTTCAGGACATACATATCAAATAAATAGGCCTCGTTATTTTTCATTGGCGCGACATAGAATTTTGTGTTGCATTCCTCTAAATCAAACCAGGTGAACGCGGCAATTTCTCCTTTGCAGTGGGCCCCGTAACATTTTTTGCCTTTATTGAAAATTTTGGTTATACGTTCTTCGCTAATAAACTCCCGTTCCGGAAGCTTACAAATTGCCTCAATTTCCTCAGGGCCGAAAAATGAAAACGCGTAATCATTCAAGTCATCTTCCAAATTAACTTGAATTTTATCGGGAATTGTTTCTTCCATCCAATAGAAAGGCGTGATCTCGATTCCCAGTTTTTTTAAATAGTCGCGTATGACAAGGAATATCAGTCCGTAGCGGAATTTATTCCGGATTTTTTTAAGTATGGAAGAATTATTTATTGGCTGCCCCACGTTAGCTGACTCCTAAAATTTTCCTGACTTCTTGATGAGAATAGGGAGTACGTCCCATGGCTTCGGCAATGCCAAGAATGCGTTTGATCAAATCACTGTTAGACGCCAATTGTGTTTTTTCTTGATCAAAGAATATATTATCCTCTAATCCAATACGCACGCCGCCGCCTGCCACAATGCCCATGGCATTCATCTTTAATTGAAAAGGGCCGATTCCGCCTACCGACCAGATAGAATCAGCAGGCAATTCCTTGATCATTAACCCCAGGCTTAATAGATTGGCTTGCGCACAGGCGATATTGCCCAGGATTAAATTAAAATAATAAGGCGGTTTGATCAAACCCTTTTGAATAAGATAATGGGCGTAATTGATCATTCCCAAATCAAAAACTTCGAGCTCCGGCTTGATTCCGTTATCCATCATTTTTTTAGCCAGCGCCTGGATCATATCAGGCGTATTGATGCTTGCCTCTTTATTGAAATTAAGGGAGCTTAAGGTAAGGCTGCCAAATTCAGGTTTTAGCTCGTCGGTAAGATCCAGGCAGGCAGACCGCTTTTCAAATTCAGGGAAATTCCGCCCGCTGGTTGAGACGCAAATAACCAGATCCTTATTTTTCGCCCGGATACCCCTAATGATGTCGGCATAAATATCCTTTTTAAAAGTGGGCAGTTCGTCTTTGGGATCGCGGGCGTGGATATGGACCATGTTGGCGCCTAGATCAGCGGCCTCGAGGACCTGTTCAACGATCTCGGAAACCTGGATAGGTACTTTGGGCGTCATTGCCTTGGTCGGTATCATCCCGGTGGGTGTAAAATTAAGGATAAAATTTTTATTCATCTTCGATAACTTCCTTTAGCTGTTTAAAAATAGGTAACAAAATGATGAAAGGGAAGGCATTCTTTCAGTATAAGTTAAGTTGAATTTTAACTCTTCTTGGATAAATAGTAAATTATTTTTTTACTTGGTACGTCCGTAAATATTCTGGTTTCTTCTAACAGTTTATTAGCCGTCGCTCTCTCACAACAAAGCTTGTCAGCACATCTGCCCACGCCAGTATTTAAGCCCTTTGTGATCGGGTAAATCGCGGAAAGTTTTTGTTTTTCGAAATTGTCTTAGGTTGATTTAAATGCTAAGCTTCTCCAATGAACATACTCGTCACCACAGGCAGTTGGAACGCATCCCTGATTGTTATGGAAAGCCTGGCCAAACAGGGCCATGATGTTTATTTATTAGACCATGACCCTTATTGCGCCGGATTTCATTCCAAGTATTGCAAAGAGGGTATTGTTACGCCTGCGGAAAGCGCAGGCAGTCAATATGTTGACGCGGTGGTGGACATTGCCCGCTTAAGGCATTTTGATCTTTTGATTCCAATCAGCGATCTCTCTACCGAATTCCTGTCCGCCTATCGCGAACGCGTTTTACCTTACGTCCCGATGCTTCTTCCCTCGAAAGAATTGATCGAATTGGCCCGTTTTAAAGATAAGGCTTACCGTTTTGCTTTAGAAAAAGGCATTACCATTCCCCAGACGTATTTCCCGCAGTCAATCAGTGACGTTACCCGTTTAGCTAAAGACCTCATTTTTCCATGTGTTGTCAAAAAATCCCGGGGTACGGCCAATAAGGGCAACGCGTATATTGATAACAAGGATAAACTGATCCATTATTATGAGCATTTGGCGCCTCAGGACGGCTGGCCGGTCATTCAGGAATTTGTTGAGGGGGATTTTTACGGTTTTTTGGCCATGGCCGATCGCGGGGAATTATTGGATTGTCTGATGTATAAGGCTGAACAGAAATACGCCACGGGAGGCATGGCGATGTATTGTTGTTCTGTCGACGATAAAGAATTTCTAAATACGGCCAAACGCATTGTGAAACTTCTTCATTGGACCGGGGTCATCAACATAGATTTCATTAAAGGCCAAGATGGCCGATGGCGGTTTCTTGAAATCAATCCGCGCCTTTCGGGGTCGCTACCGTTCGCTTATAAACTGGGTGTTGATTTGCCGGCTGTTTATCTTTCTCTTGCCCGCGGCCAAGCCCCCAAAAAATTTGAGCACATCCGTTACAAGCCCGGCGTTATGTTCCGTTTCGTCCTGCCGATGGAAATTATTTTTGCCGTAAAAAACAAGAAGCATTTATTAAAACTCTTTGGCAATTTTTTCAATTTGAAAATGAAGACCGATATCCCGTGGCAAGACCCGGTTTTGCTGGCGTGGAAATTAAGGCATCTGCGGTGGCATTGGCAGGATGAGGCGCGGGCATTGCAGAGGATGAATGGACCAGCGGCATAACATATCTCTGATCGGCTTTTTTAAAAAAGTACACCGGAGCATTCCGCCCCGCGTCCAAAAGCTTTATATGCCTTTTGTGTCCTGGTGGTCCTACCGTATTCAAAAAAGCGTCAATCTTATTTATCCGCCTGTTTTTATCTTTGAAGGCCTGGAAAAAAATTCTAAATCTCCGTTAGCTTTTGCTTATGCCGGGTTTGATTCTCAAGAAACAGGTTACTGGGCCCAGGCGGTTCTGTCGGCGGGTTATCGAAAACATGTATTGGGCAGGCATTTTTTTCGGGCTCTGCGCTCATTTCTAAAAAAGGGTTCTTTCAACTGCGCTTTTATTCTTCAGGAACACAATCTATTAACCTTAAGATGCCTTTCTTCAGACCCGGGGTTCCGCGTCCCTTTTTGGATCAGCGTGGAGATGGACATTTCTTTACCTTATAATAAATTATTTGGGCACCAGAGGTTTGATATGGAAAGGCGGATCCGTAAGAACGGGCTCAGCCATGTCATAACGCAAGACGTCCAATGCTTTGAAGATTTTTACTACAATATGTTTTTGCCTTATATTCAAGGCAGGCACGAGCATATGGCAATGTTAGGCAGCTACGAGGCCCTTGCTAAAGTGTTTTCCAAGGGAGGGCTGGTTTTGATCAAAAAAGGGGATCAGGTATTGGCCGGCGGCTTGTATGAATTTGACGGCCGAGTGGCGAGATTTCGCAAGGTCGGTGTCCGGGATGGAAAATGGGAATATGTCCGCTATGGAGTGCTGGGGGCAGTGTATTATTTCTTTACTGTTGAAATGAAAGAAAGAGGGTATACCAAGACGCATATAGGAGGGACGCGGCCTCTTTTGAGCGACGGTATCACCAGGTATAAAATGTCGCTTAACCCGCAATTGGATCGCATGGAAAAGCATTCCTGTCTCTGGCTGACTTTTTTAAAGGATTCGCCCGGGTTAAGAAGTTTCTTAGTGAATAATTGCCAAGTTTCAGGACATCGTTTACAGTTTCTAAGGGCCTTAGCTGTGTCAGGACATCGTTTACACTTGGCAAAATTGTTTAACCGAGATTTTATTCTTTACCGGTTCCCTGAGTTTATAAGTAACGCTTTTGATCAGCTC
>ORMF011517155.1_pt1 | contig 37153 bp, 35 predicted proteins | sample 1779871 | NCBI WGS metagenome assembly ORMF01 (sample SAMEA104232316, study PRJEB22302) | groundwater metagenome | biome: forest; feature: aquifer; material: groundwater | place: USA | collected 2011-08-07 | depth 5.4 m
AAGAACCATCCAAGAGCGTCGGCGATTAACCCGTCGCCAACAAATCTGCAGTGGCCACCGCGAACGCGACGGCCGCCGAACTTAACTTACTGGGTCAATTCCGTGAGCACGGGGTGGGTCAATTCTGCTGAGCGCCGAGGCAATGTCTGCATCGCGCCAAATTGAACGTCTGGGGCTCGACCCGCTTTAGGCTATCAGCCACATTGTCAGGAAGGTCCACTACTCTTGAGGATTGTTCGATGCCTGCCCTCACGCGCAGGTGTGCGATGAATCGGCGAAGCCAGTGGGTAGGCGTTGGACAATCCAGAACGGAGGAAACCGCGGAATGTGCCGCGCTGGTGAGCGCAGCCTATCGGGCTATGGGGATTTGAGGGTGCGCGCTCTGGACATGCGTGGCAATCTTGGCGAGCGACGCAACGGTGACGCCGGTTCGGTACCAAATGGCGACGCAGAATCGCAATATTGTTGAGTCGCGATGCGAGCAAGAAGCGGAGTTTTCATACGGTAGAGCAAAGCGTCTCCTTTCGCCTCTGTACGAAGAAGAGCCGACGTAAGTGTGGGTTTGGAGCGGTGCTTGCGCTCATGGCGCGCATTGAAGCTGTGGCGGTGCGCGGATACGTGGCGTGCGCACCAAGGTGTCGATGACGATCATGGCGGCTCCGCAGTTCGGACAGGCGAAGGTTGGCGGGCCGGAACCGGCCGGCCTATCATCGCTCTGCGGTTCGGTTTGGGCGCCTGGCGCTTCAACCTGCAGCAGCTCACGTGCCCTCTCGAGGTTGTCGCGGCGCTCGGCGTTGGCAATAAGCCCATAGTGGCGGATGCGGTGGAAGCCCCTAATGCGTTGCAGTGCATTAAGGGCTTTATGCAGAGCTTTGTTTTATGCGGAGTATGTTGCCCCATGACGGCAGAAATCGTCTAAGAGTTAGGTGGTTGGATCGTCGACTGAGCCATTCGGCTCAGCGTAAAACTGCCGTCCTTGGCAAACCGATTTGCAAGGAGGGCAGTATGTTAACCACGTATTTCAAGCACCCAGTCACGCTCAACAAACTCCACTCTGGACCGGCCGGCCCCCACTTGGATGAGTTCGCGTGCCAGCTCATCCGAGACGGGTATAGCTACTCCACGGGCCGCCGTCATCTGCGGGGAGCCGGTCGATTATCGAATTGGGCACAGCGCCGAGGCCTGACCACAAGAGAGCTCGATGCGTTCGCCCTCAAGCGGTTCGGGCGTCACCTGGCTTCACGCGGGAAGTTGTACTCACAGGCTGGGCTGTACAGGCCACTTCGTGGGGGCGAGGGCATTGGTCACCTTTCTTCAGGCTGGCGGACTCGTGGCCGCCTCGCCCGCGTCATCCAGCGAGTCTCCACCGGCCTTACTGACAGCATTCCGTCACTGGATGCGGATCCATCGTGGTGTCACCGATGCCACTCTCAGGGGCTACGATCCGGTCGTTTACAGCTTGCTTCACACCCTCGGTGAGCGGCCCGAACACTATAGTGCAAAGGCGCTACAAGACTTCGCTTTGAACCGCGCCAGCCGCTACCGTAACAGTCAGGCGCCGAGCATGCTCAGCGCGCTGCGAATGTTCTTGCGATTCCTCAGTGCCCACGATCGTTGTGCTCCGAATTTGGTCGATGCCATTCCGACGGTGGCGGGATGGGGTCGGGCTAGTTTGCCAACCTATCTCCGCGCGGAGGAGTTGGACCGCCTGATCGCTGGCTGTGATACCACCACAACGATTGGAGCACGCGACCGATCCGTCTTGTTGTTATTAGTGCGCCTGGGGCTACGAGCCGGTGACATTGCCGCCCTCAAACTGGGCGATATCGATTGGTACCAAGGCACACTCTGCGTGTGCGGCAAGAACCGCCAGGCGAACCGATTGCCACTTCCCCAAGATGCCGGCAAGGCGCTGTTGGATTACCTGACGTGCCATCGCCCCCGGACCGAAATGACAGATGTTTTTCTCACCACGATCGCACCCATCGCACCGCTCTTTCGTTGGAACGTCAGCGCGATCGTCGCCCGCGCTTTGCGTCGCGCCAACATCAACGTCCCCGCCGGTGGCGCCCATCTGCTTCGCCATTCGGCCGCCACCGCAATGCTGCGACAGGGCGTGCCGTTAGAGACGATCGGTGCCGTACTGCGCCACGCGTCCATCGAGACCACCGCGGTCTATTGTGGGCAGTAAGTTGTTATGTGCGGTAGCGTTCCCAGCTCATTGATTAGAAAGGCGCATGATTGCCGGAACTCAGCATAATTTCTGGGCAGGACGCGGAGGTCGTCAGCTCCAAACCCGCAGCCGTGACCTCCGCCGTACTACAAGGAGTGTAGCCACTCAAGCAGTGTTTTGTTCTGTGTCCAGGACGGCATCTTGGGCAGTGGTGTGCCGTCGGCGAGTTTCTCGAGGGCCTTTCGTTTCATCTCGAGATTCGCCCGCGCATAGATCTGCGTCGTTTTCGCATCCACGTGCCCCAGGAAGTCGCGGATGATTTCGAGCGAGACATCGCTCTGCAGCAGGTGCATGCCCTTGGTGGCGCAGGCTGTGTGGGCTCACCGGCTGCGTGAGGCCCGGATGATCGCACCGTACTGCCTCTACGTAGTGTTGCAGGACATATCGCACGCCTGAGCGGGAGAATCGTCCGCCTTGTCGGTTTTGGAATAGCGGGCGGTCAGAGTGCTCCGGACGATCCAGGCCGTTTTCGCGAAGGTGATCGCGCAGGAGCTGGACTGTGGCGTCCATCAACGGCACTGCGCGCATCTTCCGCCCTTTGCCCATGAGTCTAACCTGCGAGGGTGACTCCAGACGCACGTCGCCAACGCTCAGGTCGATGAGTTCCTGGACTCGAGCGCCGGTGTCGTAGAGCACGCTCAACAGGACCGCGTCTCTGCGGCCTTCGCGCGAACGCAAGTCGGGTTGCGCGAGAATCTGCGCGAGGTTCTCTTTGGACAGGTACCCAACATTCGTGCGTGCATGGCGCTGCAGGGGAATGGCCAGGATCTGCTGGCACTGAAACATGCGTTCCGGTACTTCCGATTGCACATAGCGGAAGAACGCATGCAGCGCCGCGAGGCGATGGTTTTGCGTGCGGATCGAGGCTTGCCTGTCTTTGCCCAGATGATCGAGAAATGCCTCGACAAGGGAGGCATCGATCTGTGCGAGAGATAATCGCTCCAGGGCGATTGCGCGGCGGTCGCGGCAGAACCGAAGCAGCAGGGTGAACACATCGCGGTAGGCCTTGATGGTGTTGGGCACGCTTCTGGCCCGTACGGTGCAGTGGCTGCAGCGCAATATTAGTTGCCATGCTTCCTTTCGTGAAGCGCGAAAAACCGAAGCATCTCCGCCGACGCATTCGGGCCCTTTGGGTCGGTATACGAGCCGGAAGGATTGCCCCCGAACCAAGCATGGCCCGCGCCGTGCACCAACCATTGCTCGGCAACGACAAGACCCTGGGGGTCTTGCAGCATCGTCCGGGTATAGGAATACCCACCGGGAACGATGCCCCGCTCGACCTGCTTGTGGTCTGCACCGTACGACTCGGCATTGCGTGCGCTGTCATCGAGACTTGCCATCGATTGCGCAATCACAATTTCGCCGTTGTGCGCACCCACCACATTGTCACGATCGCCATGAAAAACGATCGTAGGTACGGTTGCGCCAAGAGCTCGGGGTGCGGGGTCGGTGTCTGCCACGGGAATACCGCTACCTTGTTTCATTGCCGCGAAAGCGGACGGAACGTCGTGAGCGCTTCCATACGGCAGTCCAGAATGGACTCCGACGGCAGCGTAGATATCCGGATAGGTACGCGCCAGAATTATCGCCATTGCCGCGCCCGCCGAGAGTCCAGCCACATAGACGCGCGCCGGGTCCAAACGGTGCGCCCGCACGAGGTGCCGAGTGAGTTCTGCAATGATCGCAGGCTCGCCTCGGTCACGGCATTGATCGGCTGGTCTGAACCAATTCCAGCACTTGGTCGGGTTGTCACGCGCTGACTGAGCAGGATATGCAACGCAATAGCCCTCCTCCTCTGCGAGTTGGTTCATGCGGGTTCCCCGCGCAAAATCGTCCGGGGACTGTGTGCAGCCGTGCAACATGATAAGCAGCGGTAACTGCCGATCCTGATGACCTTTCGGAATGAATAGCTTGTACCGGCGCGTTCCGGCCGCGCAAGTGAATGAATGCTGTTGAAACTGTCCGTCAGTGGGTTTGCCGATCTCACGTGGCAGCTCCAAATCGGGATGCTCAGTAGCGGGCTCAGGATCCGAAACGTCCACCACGAGGGACTCCGCATCGATCCACGGCTTTACCGGCGCGCTGCCCGCGTACCCTGGGTGAAAAGCGGACCGGTCATCCGCGCCCGTCAAACCACGCTGGATTGCTGCGGTGGCGGCGTGCAAATCGCCGGTTTGCATCAGGCGCATCGCCTCATGCAATGTCTTGCTCAAGGAGTAATTCATCGAACGAGTTTCCTTTCAAAAGATTCGATCAGCCAATGCAGCCTTCACCGCAGGACTTGCATGCAACGCGCCCAGGACTTCCACCGACTCGATGGTGTCCCGTGCAAGCGCAGGCGAAACGTCGGAAGCGATACGCACCAATCCCAACGCGTGAATCCTTAGCTTCGACCCGGCCTTGCGGACGCTCTCGAGGTCTCTGCGCGAGAACTCCTGGAGTCCCAGCACGAGAGTCTTGCGGGCAATCGACTGCCGGACCGCCTCGGCATGCGCCACGAGCTGATTTCGGATTGCAGTGCGTATGAAGTCCGTCCGATTGGAATAGAAGCCTTCCTGCACGAGCAGATCGGTTTGCCCCAGGTCGATCAGTCCGAGATTGATGGTGATCTTCTCGGACTCCGAACTCTTCGGTTTAGGTTCGATGTTCAAAGTGGCCCACTAACATCCATATACCATCCAGATACAATCCTAATACCATCCAATGGGATGGTCAAGCTTTTTTTCGGCGCCTTCAACTGAGGTTGGCCGCGCATTCCGCACTCGCGACTGTCCAACCCACTGATCGACAAACGTTTCGTCGAGCTGCCTGGCCTCCAGCCGGCAGCGTGTCATCCAGTGGGCGAAGTGCGCAAGCGCGCGAACGTAGCCTCCGCTGCTGCCCTCGCAGTAGCTGCCTCGTTCCAACAATGCCGAATACACATCGACGTGAGGCGACAGCGGGCCATCAAGCAGCCAGGCCCTGGCCAGCGGGTGCAGTGAATGGATCGGATTCATGGTGATCTCCAGTTGTGAAATCACCATCCCTGCATCAGCGCCGGTATTATGTCCAGTACACCCACGCCTCAGAGATCAACTACCCAGGGCTATAGCCGGCCTCCTACCGGGCGACCACTGCAACTGTTCATAACTGGGACCTGTGCATAACGGCCAAAACCCGAACCCGGCGAGAGTTCATTTCAGCGTTATGGCCAGAGAGTTTCCAGCCGCAATCTGCCCCCATGAAGGTGAATTGGGGCACTCTAGCTGGCGATTCGCTATTATCGTCACTACCGAGACCGGTCTATTGTCGTCGCGGCTGCATTGATGTTCGTTAGACTTACGAGCCATAAGTCTGCAGCGGTCGAGGAGGAATGATGCTCGGACAATTGCTGAAAAAGATATTCCGGCGCTCCACGACCGGCTTGCTTACCTGCCAACTGTGCGGCTACTCAGCGCCAGGGTTTGATCCCTTACATCCCAGTTTTCAGCGGATAGCTGAGGAACAGGGCTTCCCTTACTGGGGGCGCGAGGAAACACTGAACCATACCGACTACCACTGCCCGCGCTGCCGCTCCTCCGACCGGCAGCGGTTGGCGTGGCTATTTATAGACGAGGCGCTGCGCATGGTGCCCGCGGGAAGCAATGTTCGCGTTCTCCATGTCGCACCGGAAGTGCCGCTCGCATTCCAACTCGCCCGCCACTCGCAGGTCGAGCTTCTCACCTTCGACCTCCAGCGCGATGACGTCGATGTGCGAGGAGACTTGTGCGACATGGTCATGTTCGGCGATGGCTCGTTCGAGGGCATCGTATGCCTGCACGTGCTCGAGCATATTCGCGACGACCGCAAGGCGATAGCTGAACTTCATCGCGTACTTGCGCCAGGCGGATGGGGCGTTATGCTGGTGCCGCTCTATCCGCACGACGTGCTTGAAACCTACGAAGACTGGAGCAAGACGAGCGACGCGCACCGCTGGCGCCACTTCGGGCAGAACGATCACGTGCGGCTCTACGGCAAAAGCGACTTCGTCTCGTGCCTCGAAGTCGCCGGCTTCCGGGTCGAGCAGTTCGGCGTCCGTCATTTTGGCGCCAAGACGTTCGCGCGCTGTGCCATCACGGCGCAGAGCGTGCTTTACGTTGTTCGAAAGCGCTGAGCGTGCTCAACCGATACCGATGTCCAGCTGTTTCAAGCTTCGCTCGGCGTACGGAGGTGCGACCGAAACGGATGGCGCAGCGAGCGCCGTGCGAGCCGCGCGCGCAGGCGAGCGAAGCTCTCCGCGCTGGCAACGCCCGCCCCGGTGAGCTCCGCGAGCGCGCGTTCGACGCGGCTATAGCAAGACCATGATTGCCACGCAATGCCCAAAACTTCGGCGCCATCCAGGGATTTCCCGGATGTCCCTACGTGCTATGTGTTCATGCCGACCGCCCAACGCCAGTAAGAACTTCCCCGAAACCCGAGGGCCCCAATATCGAGCAAGTCGCGATTACCGTCGAGGGTCGCGATGTATTGGAGCGAAAGGACATTGCGATGGGTAGCATGATGCGAAGGAGCGGGCTGGTTGCGGCCGGCGTGATAGCACTAGTCGGTTACGCAAATTCGGAGCCGGACGGTGGGGAACATATGACGTTTTTCGTGACGAGCACCGGGCCCGGCAACGGAGCCAACCTGGGCGGTCTCGAGGGTGCGGATCGGCACTGCCAGTCCCTCGCTCTAGCGGCGGGTGCCGGCAACCGCACCTGGCGCGCTTACCTGAGCACTCAGGCGCCCGCATTTGACGATCCGAATTTCGTCGACGCGCGCGAACGGATCGGCAACGGCCCCTGGCGGAACGCCAAGGGCGTGGTGATTGCCAGGGATGTCGGATAGCTGCACTCGGCCTACAACAACCTGAACCAGGAGACTGCATTGGACGAGAAGGGCCAACCCGTGAATGGCCGCGCGCAGACGCCCAACAAGCACGACATTCTGACCGGTTCCCGTCCCGACGGTACGAGCTTTCCGGGCGCGCCGTTCCCGGACATGACCTGCGGCAACTGGACCAAGGGCGGGACCGATGGCTCGGCGATGATCGGACACCATGACCGCGCGGGCCCTGTCGACGCATCCTGGGCCACTTCCTGGAATTCAGCCCATCCGACGCGCGGCTGCGATCAGCAGACGCTGCGAAGCACGGGCGGCGATGGGCTGTTCTACTGCTTCGCGGCGGATTCCTCGCGTAAGCGCCACTGATCGCGCGATCGCGGCTCTTCGCCTAATCGCGACCGCGCGCGACACGAGTCCCTCACCGGAGACCGCGTCGCGGCGCGGCCGCGTGCGACGCGTATTCGAGATGAGGCCGCAGAGCCGCGAAAGGGAGAACGAAGTTCCGGATGCGCAGCGGAAGAAGAATGTAGAATCGTTGCCAACAGTAGCGCTAACGCGATCCAGGAACGACACCATGAAAATTGTCCGCATCGAACCCATCCTCGTCAGAATGCCCCTCGTGCTCGACGGCCCGGTGCCTTTGTCGAGCGGCGTGCCCAGGCGCGACGTGCACATGATACTGGTGCGCGTCGACACCGATGAAGGCATCACCGGCTGGGGTGAAGCCTTCGCGCTCTCGGGCTGGCAGTCGACTTACGCCGCGCTCGAACACACGATCGCTCCACGCGCAATCGGCCGCGATCCGACGCAGATCGCGCAGCTCATGCACGACCTGTACCGCGGCCTCTACAACTGCGGCCGCAGCGGGCCGATGGTGTTCGGCCTGTCGGGTATAGACATCGCGCTCTGGGACATCGCGGGAAAGCGCGCGGGCAAGCCGCTCTACCAATTGCTCGGCGGCAGCGCGCGCAGTGCCCTGACTGCGTACGCGAGCCTTTTGCGCTATGGCGATGCCAAGGCCATCGCGCGCTACGTCGAGCAGGCGCTCGGTCGCGGCTATCGCATCATCAAACTGCACGAGAACCAATACGACATCATCCGCGTCGCGCGCCAGACAGGCCCAAAGGGCATGCCGCTGACCGTCGATTGCTCGTGTCCGTGGACCGTGGACGAGGCCATCGAGATGTCGCGCCGCCTGGGCGACTTGAACCTCACCTGGCTCGAGGAGCCGATCTATCCGCCGGACGACCATGCGGGACTCGCACGGCTGCGCGCCGCGAGCGCCATTCCGATCGCCGCAGGCGAAAACGCCTCCAACGTGTTCGAGTTCAAGCGCCTGTTCGACGCCGGGGCGTTAAGTTATGCGCAACCGAGCGTAACGAAAGTCGGCGGCGTGAGCGAAATGTGCAAGGTGTTTGCGCTCGGCGAGGCCTACGGCGTGCCCGTGGTGCCGCACTCGCCGTATTTCGGCCCGGGGTTCTTCGCGTCGATCCATATGTGCGCCACCGCCACGCGCGAAGTCTGGGTCGAGCGCTACTACTGCGATTTCGCCGAGAACCCGTTCGGAGCCGCGATCGATCCGGTTAAAGGCGACATCACCGTTCCGCAGGGACCGGGCCTGGGCATCGATCCCGATCTGAGTATTGTCGAGAAATTGCGCGTGCGCTAGAGCGACGCCGCATCACGCAGAATCGGATATCAGCTGCGCGCAGGCAGGGGTGACCCCGCGAGCAGCGTCAGCACTTCGCGCAGAGTTCCCGCTGTGTCAAAACGGCGCAGCAACGTGTACAGGTGCTCGCCTCTGACCGCGCCCATCACCGGTTTGACCAGTGCGGAGAATTTGGCGTGCATGTCGTCCCAGCTCATCGGGTTGTCCGGATGGCCGATGACGATTTCGGTATCGGCATGCAGGTGCTCGCCGTCCTCCGTCCACACATCGAGGTGCGACTCGCCCTGCGGTTGATCTTCGATCACCTCGCACTCGACCAACGGCACGATTTGCGTCACCGACTCGTCCCTGAGTGTCGCCTCGCAGAAATCCGGCGCCGCCACCGCATAATTGCGCAATCCCATGGCGATGCAGAAGGGCACGCTGAATTTGCATTCGAGCGGCGTCTTGGGATTCATCTTGCCCGCGACGAATAGCGCGTTCTTATAGAGCTTGACATGCACGCGCTTGACCTTGCGCCCTCCTATTCTCCCTGCGAGCGTGCGCGCCGCCTGCACCGAAGCATGCGTGGCGCGGCAGCAGGCATACGGCTTGAATGCATTGAACAGGATTTCCCACTTCGCATCGAAATCCATGGGCGGAATGTCCTTCACTTTCTTATCCTGGATGATCGCGTCGAGCAGACCCTTTTCCAGTTCGAACAGGTGCGTGGCCGACTGAAAACCGTTCGCGGCCAGCTGTGCAGCCAGGATACCGTCCATCGCCGACACGCCGCCATGGAAGGGCTTGGAATGCGTGCCGAAGGATGCGACGAGACCGCCCGCTGTCGTCGCCGCGACGCCCAGCGCATAGGCCGCCCGCTGCTGATCGAGTCCCATCAAGGCACTCGCGGCCGCCGCAACGCCGGCTCTGCCGAAAATCGCCGTGGGATGAAAGCCGCGCCTCGCGGTGTTGCGGCCTACGCCTTCGACCAAGCCGCCGCCCAATCGCGCCATCACTTCGAATCCGGTGATATAACCCGCGAGCGTATCGCGCTCGTTCAGGTCCAGATGGCTCGCGAGCGCGAGCGTTGCGCCCCACAGCGGCGCGCTGCAATGGCCGGCGCCGCCAAGGTGGCCGTCGTCATAGTCCATGCAGTGCGCCATGGTCGCATTGACCAGCGCCGCGAGCGCCGGCGTGGTCTGCCCATCCAGAAACATCTGCGCCTTGCCCTGCGCGCCCCAGGACTGGGCGGTCTTACGCACGGCGACGGCGGGCGCTTCGTAATATGCGCCGACAGCAACCCCGATGAAATCCACTAGGGTCTTTTTGGCCGCCTCGATGATCTCTTGCGGGAACTTGCGCTCGTGCGTCGCAGCCACATACCTCGCGATCTGATCACCGCGCAGTGTCGTGGATTGACTTTGACGGACCGCTTTCTTGCGCGATGCCGCTTTCATGATAGCTTCCTCCTTCATATTCGTTACCGCATGAACTGTGGAGCTACAGCGGCGTGATTTCTGTACTTTGACGGGTGCTCATGCATGCTCGCCCGCACGCCGTCGCAGCACGTACCAGAGAAGCGCGATCCCGGTCAGCACCACCGGAAAGAGCGAGCCGAGGTTGAGCCAGGTCCAGCCGCGTGTGGTGACCAAGGCGCCCGAAGAAAACGACGAGACAGCCATCACGGTCAACACGCAGAAATTGATCGCGCCCTGGGCCTTGTCTTTTTCTTCCGGCTCGTATGACTGCAAGGCCAGCGCGGTGCCTCCGGTGAAGAGGAAATTCCAGCCTACGCCAAGCACGAACAGCGACAGCAGAAACTGCATGACGTCGACCCCGCTCAACGCGATCGCAATGCACAGGAGATTAAGCACCACACCCACAGCCATGATCGTAAGTGTGCCGAAGCGCTTGATCAGATGCCCGGTAAAAAAACCGGGGGCGAACATGCCGATCACATGCCACTCGAGCACGAGCGCGGTGGACTCGAACGAATGATTGTGATGCTGCATTGCAATCGGTGTAGCCGACATCAATAGGTTCATGACACCATAGCCGAGCGCCGCGGCCGCTGCACTGACCAGGAATACGGGCTGGCGCATGATTTCGCTCAAAGGCCTGCCGCCGCTCGCGGACTTTTTCGACGGGGGCGGCGCGCTCGGGAATTCGATGAAGGCCAGCACCGCGATTGCCAGCATGGCAACCAGTGCCAGCGCCATATACGCCCCGGCGTACTGAACTCCGAGGAGATTGCGGGTCTGCATAGCCAAGTTAGGACCCAGCACCGCACCCATCAGCCCACCGGCGAGCACAAACGAGATGGCTTTTTCGCGGTAGGCCGGCGCCGCGAGTTCGGCTGCCGCAAAGCGGTACAGAAGCGCGTTGGCGCTGTAATAGCCCGCAATGAAAGTGCCCAGAACCACCAACCAGAAGCTCTTCTCGATCGTGGCATAAGCGCACAACAAGGTGGACAGGAATGCCACCACCAGCCCGGTTTGAAACGAGCGTTTGCGTCCCAGCCGGGACTGCGTCCAGGATACGGCTCCCGTGGACAGCGCCCCGCCCACCACATAGCCCATCACCGGCAGCGTAGCCAGCCACTCCAGCGGGGCCAGACTCAATCCCACCAATCCATTGATGGCCACAAAGGTGACGTTATTGGTAAGAAACAGCCCTTGCGCTACGACAAGCAACCAGAGATTTCGATTCATGAGATGGGTGCGGCTATGGTTGTTTCGGCGATGATGTTGAGCCCGCAGCTGCGGGCGAGGTTCCGTAGACTACCGGATTCATGCGGGCTGCGCGAATTTCCTCTTCGTGGCCGACGCGCTTCCGCACGGCGATGATTGCCGCACGCAAGCGAAGGGGTGCAAGAATCACCTCTGCCGCCTGCTCGGGCGCGCAGCACCACCAACCGCGGGGTGGTGCTGCGCGCATAAGGCGATCGCTCCGGGCGTGCGCGTCCCGGCGAAGAAATCGGCAGTGGCTGTAGGCGCGACGCTATTGCCTCGGGGTTCCGGAATCCTTCACCACCTTTGCCCAGCGCGCCGCTTCAGAGCGCAGGAACGCGGCGAATTCGTCGCGGCTTTGCGGCGCCGCCTCGACCACCACGTCTTTGAAGCGCTGCAGCACGTCCGGCATCTGCAGCACCTTCATGAGGTCGGTATGCAGTTTATCGAGGATCGGCGTCGGCGTGCCGGCCGGCGCGCACATGCCGTACCACGAGGTGACTACGAAGCCGGGGAATCCGGATTCGATCATGGTCGGCACCGACGGCAGTTGCGGCATGCGCTGCGGCCCCGTCACGGCAAGCGCGCGCACCTTGCCCGACTGTATGTGCGCGAGCACCGACGGGATGTTGCTGATCATCGACGGAATCTGCCCGCCGATCAGGTCGGCGACCGCCGGATTCGCGCCTTTGTACGGGATGTGCAGCACATCGATGCGCGCGATCGACTTGAATAGTTCCATCGTCAGGTGCGGCGAAGCGCCCACGCCCGCCGATCCGTAGCTCAGCTTGCCGGGATTCGCGCGCGCACGCGCGACGAATTCACCGATCGTGCTCGCCGGCAGCGACGGGTGCACGACCAACACGTTCGAGGTCATGGCGATGCGCGAGATCGGCGCGAAGTCGCGCACTCCGTCGTACGGCAGCTTCGAGTACAGCGCCAGCGCGATTGCGTTCGACGCGATATTGCAATGGAAAAGCGTGTAGCCGTCGGGCGGCGCGCTTGCGACGTACGCGCCTGCAATCGTGCCGCCCGCGCCCAAACGGTTTTCCACCAGCACCTGCTGGCCCCACATGCGGCTCAAGCGGTCGCCGACCAGGCGCGCGACGATGTCGGGCGCATCGCCGGCGGAGAATGCCACCACGTAGTGCACGGGTTTGCTGGGATATGCCTGCTGCGCGGCAACGGCGCCGGCAATGATCAGCAGTATGCCTGCGGTAAATATCCGCGCGACGGCGGCAGAAAATTTCATCGTGTCCACTCCCTATTTCAGCGTTAGTCATCCACTGCGTACTTGCGAAGCCAGCCGTGACGGCAAGGCTCCGGGCAACTTTATAGCACATAGATATCGTTCGCGGGCCGCGACCGGATCACGCAATGGCCGATGCCAAAGCTGCATGCCGCGAACGATGAGCAGATAATAGACCTGTGCGGCCGTGCTTGGCAGCTTGCGGGCGAGCATGTAGGCTATAGCGAAAATGCTCGGCTGGTCTGCCCGGCATGGCTCGTATTTATAAACTTGAAATGTGGAGGTATCGGATGCAAGCTTTCAACGCAATGGTGCGCATGGTGACGATCGGCATGCTGATGGCTATTGCCGGGGCGGCCGCGGCGCAACAGGCATACCCGACGAAGCCAATCCGGTTTATCGTGCCTTTCCCTCCAGGGGGCAGCACCAATATTGCGGCGCGCATCATCGGCCAGAAGCTCAACGAAAGCCTGGGACAATCGGTGATTGTGGATAACCGCGGCGGCGGCAATACCATCATCGGCACCGAGGCCGTGGCCAAATCAGCGCCCGATGGCTACACCTTGCTTTTGGCGACCAGCACCCTGGCAATTCAGCCGCACCTTATAGCCGACCTGCCCTACGACGCCTTCAAGGACTTGGCTCCGGTCGCAACGCTGACCAAGAGCGAGTACATTCTCGCGGTGCATCCTTCGGTGCCGGCCAACAATTTGCAGGAGTTCATCGCGCTCGCGAAATCCAAGCCCGGACAACTCAACTACGCTACATCAGGAGCCGGAGGACCGCAAAATCTGGCCGGTGAATTGTTCAACATCCTGGCGGGGGTCAAGATCGTGCACATCCCCTACAAGGGTGGCGGTCCGGCCTTCATCGATCTCGTCGCGGGCCAGGTGCAATGTGCTTTCAACAACGCGATCAATGTCCTGCCGCACTACAAGACAGGCAAACTCAAGGCGCTGGCCATTTCGGGCGAGGCCCGCGCTGCGGCCATGCCCCAGGTGCCCACCTTCACCGAGGGTGGCCTGCCGGGTTTCAATGTGCGCAACTGGTTCGGGATCGTTGTAGCTGCAGGAACGCCGAAGCCTATCATCGAGAAATTGGCAGCCGAGGCCGCCAAGATTATGACCATGCCCGACGTCAGGGAAAAGTTCGCCAGCCAGGGGGTGGAACCTTTCTTCTCGAATCCTGAGCAGTTTGCTGCACTGATGAAATCGGACTACGTCACGTACGGCAAGGTGATCAAGGCCGCAAACATTAAAATCGAGAAGTAATCTCGGGAATCTATCTTGCCGGGACGGCTACCTGCACCGCAGTGCAGGTATGCGTAACCTGAGCCGTCTTGCCACCAGCTCGCCTGGCACACACATCGAGCACGTTGGATATTCGATGCCGATATTTCAGGCTGACGCCATCTGAGCCAAACGGCGGCTGATGATGGTTTCAGCCTCATTGATGATGCGCTCGATGAGTTCCTTGACCGTGGGCACGTCGTGTATCAGGCCGGCAACCATGCCGCACGACCAGACACCCGCATCCATCTCCCCCTGTTGCATGATGCGCGGGTACACGCCTGCCACTTCGTCGATGATGTCGCCAAACTTCATGGCTGGCCCTAGCCTGCGTTCCTTCGCGAGCAGCCGCTCCGCTGCCGCGTTGTTGAGGACGCGCTCGGTATTGCGAATCGGGCGCATGACCAAACGCGTGTCGAGCTCGCTCGCGGCGACGATGGCTTCCTTGACGTTCCTGTGCACGGGCGCTTCCTGTGTGGCGATGAAACGTGTGCCCATGTTGATCCCGTCTGCTCCCAGCGCCAGGGCGGCCACCAGCGAGCGGCCGTCGGCCATGCCGCCGGACGCCACAAAGGGTATGTCGAGCTCGTCTGCCGCGCGCGGAAGCAGGATGAAATTCGGCACATCATCTTCGCCGGGATGGCCGCCGCATTCGAAACCATCCACGCTGACGGCGTGACAGCCGATGGCCTGGGCCTTGAGCGCGTGTCGTACCGATGTGCACTTGTGGATCACTTTGATGCCGGCATCCTGCAGCGCCGGCAGCCATTGCTGCGGGTTGTTGCCTGCCGTTTCTACTACCTTGATGCCGCCGTCGATGATCGCCTGAATGTAGCCGGGATAATCGGGTGAAGTGACCGCCGGCAAAAAAGTCAGGTTCACGCCGAAGGGCTTGTCGGTCAGCTCGTGACAGCGCCGAATCTCCTTTGCCAGCAAATCCGGCGAACGTTGCGTGAGGCCGGTGATAATGCCCAAGCCCCCGGCATTGGAGACCGCCGCGGCCAGTTCGGCGAAGCCTACGTAGTGCATGCCTCCCTGGATGATCGGATGCTCGATGCCAAACAATTCAGTTATGCGAGTCTTCATCGGCTTATCTCATATGGTTGGTTCTGTAATCGGCAACGCCGTCTGTCAGCGCAGCCCGATCGGAGGATAATGTCGTTCCGTTGACGCGACCGCTATAAGCTCGTTGCGTCGCAACTGTACCATCGACAAACAGAGGCCACCCATGACCGAACAAAAAGTAATAGCCGAGCTTGCCCCGACCGGTGTCCTGCGCGCGGCCATCAACATGGGCAACTTTCTCCTCGTCACCGGGCGTACGCCGAGCGGCGACCCCGAGGGCGTCGCCCCCGACCTCGCGCGCGAAATTGCCGCGCGTCTGGGCGTGCCGGTCCGCTATGTGCCTTACGCCAAGCCATCTGAGCTGGCCGATGCAGCGGGCACCAATGTCTGGGACATCGGCACCATCGGCGCCGAGCCGGCGCGCGCGGAAAAAATCACTTTCACTGCCGCCTATGTCGAGATCGAGGCAACCTACCTGGTCCCGGCAGGCTCACCGATCAAGTCCATCGCCGAGGTCGACAGCCCCGGCAGGCGCATCGCGGTAACCGCCGGTGCCGCCTACGACCTCTGGCTCGAGCGCAACATCAAGCACGCGCGGCTCGTGCGCTCGACCAAAACCGACAGCGCCTACGATCAGTTCGTCCGCGACGGGCTGGATGCGCTTGCCGGGCTCAGACCCGGCCTGTTGGCGGATGTGCAGAAACTGCCCGGCGCGCGAATTCTCGACGGTCAGTTCACTGCGGTGCAACAGGCGGTCGGAACGGCGCGCGCCAACCAGGCCGGCGCGGCGTTCCTGCGCGCCTTCGTCGAGGAAGCGAAGGCATCCGGCCTCGTCGCGCGCCTGATCGAACGCCACCATGTGCGCGGCCTTTCGGTCGCCGCTCCGGCCTAGATCGGTGCTGAGAGCGCTACTGAGCGCCCTCTAAGGCCGTTGCACGAGCTCGACCATAATGCCTTCGGGTCCGCGCACGAAGGCGAGACGCAAACCGGGGCTGCGCGTCAACGGACCGAGCGCGATCTCGGCGCCTTTGGCGCGCAGTTCCGCCACCGCGTCGTCCACGTTATCCACTGTCATGCCTATATGCTCCAGCCCGTAATACGGAAACGCCGGTGCCGGCGCGGTGGGTTCATCTGGATGCGGCGGTGCGATCAACACGGTCTGCCCACCCACCCGCATGGTGATGCGCAACTGCCCGGGATAGAGCGTGCCGGGCGGATAGATGCTGCGCGTGACCTCGGCGCCGAACATCGTCTCGAAAAAACGCGCGGTCGCATCGGCATCGGGACTGCGCAGATGAATATGATCGAAGTGATAGGCTCGCATGACTCTCTCCTGGCTGGTGGCATTGAACGAACGATAGGGAATTCTATCCTGCTCTTTTCGCGTCTCGCCGATAACGACGGTTTCGCGCTGATCCAGCAGCGCATGTTGCGCCTGTGCTGCGCGGCTGGCAATCGTCGTCATTTCTACGGCGCTACCGCCGACACCAACGCTGCACGACACGAACGCTGGGCAGATAATGAATCCGTGCCGCCGGTGGATGACAGCACGCCAGTGCGTGGCAGACGGGGGAGCAACCGTGTAGGCTTTAGCGCAAAAGGCCGGCTGGCTTCGCCAGCACGGCATGAGTGTATAACGCTAAGTGAGGAGGTGTCAGATGAAAGTTTTCAACGCCGTGGTGCGCATGGTGGCGGTAGGCATGCTGATGGCTATCGCCGGTGCAGCCGCCGCCCAGCACACCTATCCCAACAAGCCGGTACGCTTCATTACACCCTTCCCGCCGGGCGGCAGCCTCGATCCGCTGACGCGCATGGTCGCCGGGAAGTTGTCTGAAAAGTGGGGCCAGGCGGCGGTCGTCGAGAACCGCCCCGGCGGCAACTCGATCATCGGCACCGATGCCGTGGCCAAATCGGCGCCCGACGGCTATACCTATCTGGTGGCGGGCAACCCCCACGTCGTCACGCCATTGCTGATGCCCACTCCCTACGACGCGATGAAGGATTTCGCTCCGGTGGCCACCATTGCCAAATCCCGGCAAGTTCTAGTGGTCAATACCTCGTTGCCGGTACATAACCTGCAGGAGCTGATCGCGCTCGCCAAGTCCAGGCCGGGACAACTCAATTTTTCGTCGTCTGGCAGCGGAAATACGAACCATCTGGCGGGTGAATTGTTGTGCATGCTGGCGGGGATCAAAATGCAGCACGTCCCGTATAAAGGCGCGGGGCCTGCCATCACCGACCTGCTCGGTGGCCAAGTGGAACTGTCCTTTCATGTCTCCATATCGGTCATTCCGCACATCAAGAGCGGCAGATTGAGGGCCATCGCCATCTCCGGCGATACCCGCGCTCAGGCTTTACCACAAGTGCCAACCATGGCCGAGGCGGGCTTGCCCGAGTTCAAAATACAGGGTTGGACCGGGATCTTTGTTCCGGCCGGCACGCCGAAGGAAATCATCGAGAAGACATCGGCCGAGATGGCGAGGATACTGGCTTCAGCTGAAATCCACGATAGACTGGTCAACCAGGGGCTGGAACCCTACATCAACACGCCGGAACAGTTCGCCGCGCTGCTAAGATCGGACCAGGCGATGTATGCGAAGATCATCAAGACCGCCAACATCAAGATGTAGAATCAGCCTTCCTCACCAGGCCGCCTGCCGGATTTGAGCGAGTCCGGTTCGCTGCACGTTGAAGAAAGGTACTCTTAGCATCCATAACGATTTTGTTATGGCCTGATTTAGGGGAGGACGAGGGGAGGTATTCCTCGTATTGTTAAAGTCTCTAGGTGTCGCCAAAGGCCAGCGACTGGCGCCGGCCCGTGCGGACCGAATACGTTACGTTGAAATGGAGGAAGACAAGGATCATGAGCACACAGCAACGGCTGGTCAACGACGAGGTGCGCGCGCTGATAGGCACGCGGGGCCAAGTCCGAGCGTCCCCGGATGAGGTCTCAACCAGCGAAATCCGGCGGTTTTCTCAGGCGATCTTCGATGACAACCGTCTGTTCTACGATGACGAAGTCGCGAGGAAGTCTCGTTTTGGCAGCCGCGTTGCACCGGGAATGTTCGCCATCACTTCGCTGCGCCCCAATATTCCGTTCGTTGACGACCCGCTTCGCTGGGCGATGGCCGAGGACGAGATGTACCGCGTCGCAGTGACCGAAGACCTTCCGCGCCCGCACCAGTGGGAAAGCCTCTACCACTTTCACGCGAGCGACGACGTCGAGTTCTATCGCTTGCCCCACGTTGGCGACCGACTGAGTGCGCACCCGTATCTGCGCGATATCTACGAGAAGAGCGGCCGCAACGGGGCATTGGCGTTCTACGTGGTCCGGACGGACTGGAAGAATCAGCGCGACGAGACGGTCGCGAGCCACGACATGAACCTGGTCTGGATGGAACAGTCGGGCGAGCGCCGCCGTGAAACGGCAAAACCGGTTGAGGCGAAGGATCCTCCGATAATGCCCGCGCCGCGGCCGCTCGAGCTTGCGCGCGTAGACTTTGAGGACTTGACCGTGGGCCAGACCCTCCCCACCAAGCTGGTCCGCGTCACGGTCCCCACTATAGTGCGCTGGGCCATGGCTACCGAGGCCTTTCGCCGCGACCACTTCGACCATCAATATGCAACCAAGGTCGCCGGATTGCCAAATGTCATCGCATCCGCACTGTGGACGCTGTCCTGCCGCTGGTCTTATCTGAATCAATTCGCCGGAAGCGACGGGTGGGTCTGGAAGATGTCGCACTCGGTGCGCGCAAGGTTGAACATCGGGGACTCGCTGCTTTATGGCGGGACCATCACCAGCCTCGAGCGTCGCGACAAATACGGCCTCGCGCAGGTCGACGTGAACATCACGAACCAGGACGGCGCCATCGTCGTACCGGGCAAGGCGAGCATCGCTTTGCCGTACCGCAATAAAAGCGCGGTCCCGTACCCGTTCGTCCCCTAGACGCGGGGCGCGGCACCCCAGGTAGCGCAGGCGCCGGCGCCTGCGCGCCGAACGCCGCTTTCGTGGCGCAGCAGATTTCAAAGACGCGGAATGCGCCGTTCCACGTCGCTAATGGGCTGTTCGCGCGCAGACGTTTGAGCTACAGTGCATGCAGCTATGACAAAGCCGGCCATTGCAGCCGGCAGACAGAAGGAGATGCATATGACGAATACTCGCATTGCCGTTCTCGATGACTACCAGGACGTCGCACGCGACATGGCCGACTGGAACTCGCTGCCTGACTGCGAGGTCACATTCTTCCACGACTCGGTGCAGGAAGCGGAGGAGCAGGTCGCGCGCTTGAAGGACTTCGACATCATCTGCACCATGCGTCAGCGCATGGCCCTGCCGAACGAAGTGCTCGCGCGCCTGCCACGGCTCAAAATGATCGCCGCGACGGGCGGCGCCCAGCAGTCGATCGATTTCGACGAGTGCACGCGGCGCGGGCTCGTCGTGAGCGGCACATCGGGCGGTTCGCAGACGACGGTGGAAATCACATTCGGGTTGCTGTTCGCCGTCGCGCGCAACATTCCGCATGAAGACCGCATGGTGCGGCAGGGACGCTGGCAGACGACCACCGGCCACACCTTGCAGGACAAGACGCTGCTGATCGTGGGGCTCGGGAACATCGGCACCGAGGTCGCGAGGATCGCTCGCGACGGTTTCAGCATGCGCGTGAGCGCTTGGGGGCAGACGCTGACGCCGGAGCGCGCCGCAAAAGCGGGCGTAACCTACGTAAACCGGGAGGAGGCGTTTTCGAACGCCGACTTCGTCTCCGTGCACCTCAAACTCGTTCCGGCCACGCGCAGCCTGATCAATCGTTCTGACTTCGCTCGCATGAAGCCGACCGCGTGCATCATCAACACCTCGCGCGCGCCGGTCATCGAGCGCGAGGCGCTGTTAGAGGCGCTGCAGCAGCGCAAGATCGGCGGTGCGGGTTTGGACGTGCACTACCGCGAGCCGATGCTCCTCGACGATCCATTCAAGAAATTGGACAACATAGTAATCACGCCTCATCTGGGATATGTGACGGAAGAACGGTTGCGCACCATGCATCAGCAACAGGTGGAGAACATCCACAGCTTCCTCGCCGGAAAACCGACGCGGGTGCTGAACAAGGAAGTGCTGGAGAAGAAGTAGCGCGCGTTCGCCAAGCTGTGTCTAACTGCGGACGCACCCGAGGTGTATTGGATAGGCAAGGTGGCGGCATTGAATTTTGCCGGCGCGTGCCGAGGCCGGGTCCGCGTGCGCCGGCGTCGCGCGATCTCCACGGACACCACCTACTTCGGCCCAAGTCGAGCAGGTGGCCCATGGCCTTGGCGCGGCATTGGCTCCAACCCGGCCAGCGGGATTGCATTCAACTGAGGTGACATTTGGTGACCCCGAATCCTATTGATCTGAGCCACAAGCGGGTGTTAGACGCGATGCTGCTGAAACTCTCGGGCGTGGAAGCAGGAGACATGACCGGCCTCTTTGCCTACTTCGTCGCCAAGAAAATGTTCGCCTGCATTTGCAACGGCGGCGTGGGCGTGAGACTCCCGGCGACGGAAACCGCAAATCTCCAGTTTTCCAAGGACAACGTCGTTCCCTTCGAGCCAAAGGGCAGGAAGAGCACCCGGGAATGGATACAAATCAACCACGACGACTCTGCCGATTACCAAAAGGATTTGGAGATATTCCAGTCCTCAATCGCGTTCGTCAGGGCCGGCTAGTCCCCGCGACACGGAGGAGTAAAGAAATGACGAACCTACCCCTGAACGGATTGAAAGTCCTGGACCTGACCGCGCATCGTGCCGGGCCGACCTGCGTGCGTCAACTCGCCGACTGGGGCGCCGATGTGATCAAGATCGAGCCGCCGGGTTCGGCCAAGGGCGACGTGGTCGGCGGATCGCGCGACGGCTTCGACTTTCAGAACCTGCACCGCAACAAGCGCGGCATGACGCTGAATCTGAAAGAGCCCGAGGCACACGCGATCTTCATGCACCTCGCCGAAAAGGCCGATGTGGTGGTGGAGAACTATCGCTCCGACGTGAAATACCGCCTCAAGGTCGATTACGACACCATCGCCCGAGTAAACCCGCGCATCGTCTACGGCAGCATCTCGGGATTCGGACAGAGCGGGCCGGACGCGACCCGCCCTGGTGTGGATCAGATCGCGCAGGGGATGGGGGGGCTGATGTCGATCACGGGTCTGCCGGGTCAGGGGCCGGTACGGGTCGGCATCCCGATCGCCGACCTCACGGCGGGGGTCTTCCTCGCCCAGGGCATCCTGTTGGCGCTGATGGAACGCGCCAACACGGGCAAAGGACAGTGGGTGCATACCTCGCTCCTCGAAGCGCAGATTTTCATGCTCGACTTCCAGGCCTCGCGCTGGCTCATCGCGCATGAAGTGCCGGGCCAGGCCGGCAATGACCACCCCACCGGGATCCCGACGGGCGTGTTCCCGACCGCTGATGGGCACATCAATATCGCCGCATCCGGTCAGGGCCTGTGGGAGCGCTTCGTGAAAGCTATCGGGTGGGAGGAAGCGCTGACGGATCCCGACTACGCGAGCGGTGCTCTGCGCTCGAAAAATCGCAAGAAAGTCAACGAACGCATCGGCGCGATCACGCGCACCAAGCCGAGCGCATATTGGCTGGATGCGATCAACAAGGCGGGCGTGCCCTGCGGCCCGATCAATAACATCGCCGAGACCTTCGCCGAGCCGCAGACCCGGCATTTGGGCATCGCGCGCCCTATACATCATCCGACGCTGGGCGAGATCAAGGTGGTCGGCCAGCCCATCAACCTCAGCGCGAATCCGCAACCCGCGGCGCTCGGCCCCACTCCGGACCTCGGTCAGCACACCGACGCGATCCTGACGGAGCTTGGCTACAGCGCCGGCGCAATCGCCGATCTGCGCGCGCGCGGCGTCGTCTGACGCAATTGCACACTGCAGCCGAGCGTTGACGACGCAATAATGTTGCAACAGGTTAGCGTTCGCGCGGCCATTGCGCGAACCCGGGGGGCCGCAGTTGAGCGAACCGCTAAGGAGGTGCCGGATGAAGACTTTCAATGCTGTGGTGCACTTGGTGACGGTAAGTGCGTTGATGGCGATTGCAGGTTCGGCCGCCGCCCAGCACGATTATCCCAACAAGCCGATTCGCTTCATTACGCCCTACCCCCCGGGAGGCGGAACCACCTTCGTGGCCCGTCTTGTCAGCCAGAAGCTCACCGAAAGCTGGGGCCAGTCCGTGATTGTCGACAACCGCCCCGGCGGCAACACTATCATCGGCACCGAGGCTGCTGCCAAAGCGCCCCCCGATGGCTACACGATCCTGCTGGTGGGCAACTCCCAAGTCCTCAATGATCTGCTGCTGCACCCTCCCTACGACATCTTCAAGGACTTCGCTCCGGTCTCTCTCCTGGTCAGGAACAACTACATTCTCGTGGTCAATGCTTCGCTGCCGCCGAATAACCTGCGCGAGTTCATCGCCTACGCCAAGGCGAGGCCGGGACAGCTCAACGTCGCGTCCACGGGCAGCGGAAGTTCGCAGCATTTGATGGGCGAGATGTTCAATATGCTCGCGGGAGTCAAAATGCAGCACATCCCCTATAAAGGCGGCGCGGGGGGCATCACAGACCTTCTGGGCGGCTCCGTGCAGGCGTCCTTCTCCAACAGCGTGGCGGTGATCCCGCAGATCGCGAGCGGCAAACTCAAGGGGCTGGCCGTCACCGGCGACAAGCGCTTGGCAGCCGTTCCTCAGATACCCACCTATGCCGAGGCCGGCATGCCAGGTTACAACCCGAAGAACTGGCTCGGTGTCGCTGCGCCCGCCGGCACGCCAAGGGCGATCACCGAAAAGCTGTCGACTGAGATCAGCAAGATTCTGGTGCTGACCGAGATCAGGGAAAAACTGGCCGGCTCAGGCCAGGAGCCGTTCTACGGCACCCCCGAGCAGATGGCTGCGCAGATGAAATCCGACCATGCCGAGTACGCCAGAGTCATCAAGACGGCCAATATAAAGTTGGAGAATTGATTTCTTAGAGGCCGTGACAAAAGCCATTTTTTTACGGCCTGATATAGGGGAGCACGAGGGGCCGAGGAAGGGGTGGGACCCTTCCGTTCCCACCCGGATCCCTTCGTTTTGTTACAGACTCTTGGTGCGTCCGGAGAGATTCGAACTCCCTACCCCTTGGTTCGAAGGCGGCAAAATGAATTTTTTGTCTTGCTAACTCAACACCCTATTACGCCCGCCATTTTTGATTTGCAGTCTCAGAAAGGCTCAACAGATTGTTGCAAAGGGTAGCAAAGTTACGATCTGGCTACGTCTGTTCCAGCGTTGTTCTGTGCCGCAGGTGGCTCCCCAAGCCAGTCAAAACTTAGAACTCTTGGCTGGTCAAGGTGCCACTCGGATAAGGACTGGCGACAATTAGGTGATTTCTTTACCCCTGCCTTCGAAAGCCTGTTGGAGTGCATCAGCAAGATGCAGCGCTTCAACCTCTCGAATGGTTGGCTCCCCCGTCACGTATCCGGTCTTGCCTAACCGCTTGCTTAAGACGGGCGGCAATCGGGGCGATAAGTCACTGTCAATAGATGCTATGAATAACTCGCTTGCCTTTTCCTGTGCTGATTCGAGACCGGAAAATACCACTCCGTCCTATACCACCTCGCCCGATTCCTCCACAGCAAATTCCCAGATGACTACGTAGTAGATAGTCATAAAGAGTGACGGAGCTTAGACACGGTTCGTCTAGCATCGCTGAACTGCTCCGCCGCATGGGCAAAAGATTGTTCGAGCAACCAGAGATCCTTCGACATCTGAGCTTTGCCTGTGGAATCAGCAGTCCGGATGATTTCGTCCTGATACGCCTTGACCAAGAGAGCGTGCTTCATAAGGCGAACGATCTGATCAAAAACCGTCTCGGTTACCGAAGTGAAGCCAGAGTAGATTGGTGGAACTTCCGCATTTTCCAAAGCCTGTCGTAAGGCTGGATACTGGTGCCACTCCCGTTCTCGATATGCGTCGGCTGAGATCATTCTTGGTATCTCCGCAAGAGGCGATTTCTCGGGTGAGACTGATAGGGGCAAAGTGGCGACACCTTCGGCCTATTGGCGTGTTTCGAATCTCATTTGTCGAATACCCCAATGGGTGATCTATTTTTGAGGTCAATCTCGACAACGGGCTGGTTCGTCAGCCCCTGCAATTGACGGATCTGCCAGATTGCCGTGCGGAGGAAAAAATCGTCATCTTCAAAGAAGCGCTCCGTTGGTCCGTCTAACACTGCCCATTCTGGATTAGACGCAGCAATAGTTAAGTAAGGCGGCTTGCCTGTGAAAACACGTTGCGCGCAGACAACAACAACCCCCGCAGTCTTCCCGTTTAATGACGACAGCACGACCTTGGGAATTGTTGTGCGTCGATCAATCGACGGAACATCCCTGAGAAAGAATATTGCAGCGCTTCCGCATGTAAAGCCTCTGACCGGAGATTTCACTGCCGATGTATCTGGAACAGGTGGACGACCGTCGACGCTCAGTAGTTGGTCAGACCCCCGGTACATGCGTTCGAGGAGATCGGGGATCTCACGAGGTGTCTTGAATCTGCGTTCGATTGCTCTGCGGATTGGTGTTTTGGAATCAGCGTTGTCAATCTTGTACTTCAGAATGTCCAAGGTTAGTGTAGTCATGTACGAGAACAGCTCTGGTTTTTTCTTCTTGATTCCGCGTACGGATTGGACGAAGTTCTTCGCAAACTCGAACGAGGCGAGAGTCTCAGCATTGAACTTCGAAAAGTATTTGAACGCGTCGCACGGGCTACGAGACTCATCAAGATAGGGCTTTAGCAGATTGGTGTTGCCACCCCGCGTCGTATGCTCGGCGCACGCGAAAAAGCGATAATAGACGTTGGCCAGGGTGTTTGCGAGTTCGAGGGGAAGATCGCTTAGATCGCCAAGATCACCTCGCAGTGCCTCCGCCGCCTGTCTCAAGACATCTCGGTTCAAGGAACCTTCTGCGATTGTCATGATGCGCCTCTAACAAGAAATCGTGTTGGCAAACGTAAGAGTTACCAATTTCGCTGACACGATTCTGGTTCCATTGCAGTAACGGGGCCCTACGGATACGTTGCCAAAGATATCACAAGGCGGTGGCCGCCGATGTCAGGGCCATTCGAGCGTTTTCCTAAAGGCATTCCGGCGGCGTAAGATGCGACGCTGTATATGTGGCCGTGCTGGTGTTGTTTCGGAGTTCGGGGTAGCGTTGGCCACCGAGCGCTTTTTCCACGACCACCAATAGAGGCCAGCGAAGGCTTCGAGCATGCCGGCACGCCCCATCATCGAACACTTTCTGCTAGAGTATATCCGTATATACATCGGGAAACGGTCATGCTGGGACGGGCCTTCAAGTCGGGAAATTCGATCGCCGTGCGCATTCCGCGCGAACTGGGTGTCATCGAAGAGGCGGGTGAAGTGGACATTCAGCGCGTGGGCGATACTCTGGTCATTCGACAGATGGATGCGGGCACGCTGGCGCACGTGATGGACAAGTTTTCCGCCTTCCCGCCCGAATTCATGGCCGAGGGTCGCGAAGCCAACGAGGAGCGGGAACGCAACTGGTAAGCAGATTATGCGTTACATGCTCGACACCAATATTTGCGTTTATCTCATTCAGCGCCACCCGCCGCAGGTCACTGCCCGTTTTGAAGATATTCCGGTGCTCCCTTTCGATACGGATGCGGGCGAGGCTTGCAGCCCTCTTCCCCGGATTTGAACAGCTTTTGTTCAACAAGAAGAGCGTAACAATCTATAATGCGAGCCGTGGTGTTTCTAGACCACCATATTTGAGGAATCGTGCCAATGGCAGTTCACGCACGGATGTTTGACCGGGAAAAGGCACTAGAAACGATTCTTTTTGTCGCGAAGAATCTTGCCAACCCAACCCTACACAGCATTTCGAAAATTCTTTACCTCGCCGACAAGCGGCATCTTCAGGATTATGGACGGCTGATCTGTGGCGACAGGTACATTGCCATGGAATACGGCCCCGTTCCGTCTGCAATCTACGACATGATAAAGGTGGCTGCTGGGCGCCAGCGGATCGATGGCGACTGGGACGAGATCATTAAGGACGCGATCGAAGTTCGCAGAGGGCGGTCAATCAAAGCAAAGCGGAAGCCGAACCTTGCGCTACTTGCAGAGTCTGAAATTGAGTGCTTGCAGAAAACAATCGCCAAGTACGGCGACAAGTCATTTGGTCAGCTCACCGATATAAGCCATGACGCAGCATGGAAGAAGACCGGTGAGGATCAACCTATCTCGATAGAGTCCATCGCCAGGACTCTGCCAAACGCTGACGAAGTTGTAGCCTACCTTCGCTCGCGATAGTGGCTTCGATCGGGGACAGATTCCCGCCCGAGAAGCGCCGCGCATTCATTCAGCAGCGTCTTGTTCCTGGTTGTGTGATCCGGATTAAGATTAAATTTCCAGAAGTAACGAAGCATAAGTTCCTCGTCCTAGTGGCCGACGATGATCCTGAGATCTGGACCTTCATCATTAACAGCGAGCTCAATCAGTACGTCAAGGACCGGCCGCACCTGCTCAAGTGCCAGGTAAAGATTGCTGCTGCAGATCACTCTTTCCTGCCACACGACTCGTATCTGGCTTGCGATAAGGTATTGCATCTACACCGCGCGGACGTGATTCGCGAGTTGATGGCGAACATGGGCGGAATTAGGGGCAATGTTGATGACGATGTAATGGACCAGATGCGAGCGGCGGTGAAATTCGCCAAGACACTCGCCCCGGCCGAAAAAGCACGCATACTTTCGTCGTTGGTTGAATGAATATCGTCGCCAAGTGGGTCTGGACCCTCGCCGCCGCGATTGGGCCGGCGTGACTATCCGGGACCGGTGGCGCTCGATTATTCACAGAAATGACGATGTGGCTTGGCGACCAGCCCGGTCGACGTGTCACCAGGCAGACCTCATAGCGATCGGGCATGCGCCTGATGCTAGCCCGGCGCTAGCCTGCCGCTTATGACAAAGGGACGAATTCCACTAACTATTTGAATTACTGGTGCGTCCGGAGAGATTCGAACTCCCTACCCCTTGGTTCGAAGCCAAGTGCTCTATCCAAATGAGCTACGGACGCTGCGTAGAAAGCGCATCGCAAGCAATGAGATTCTACTTGTGCGAGGCATCATAGCAAAGCTCATATTTACGTTAAGACGTCTACATTGCGATGCGGCGATAGAATAGCGCTTTGTTGGCGGCGCCAGAGTGCCCTTTGAATAGCTACGTTGGGAGAAGAATTGATGACTACACGTGAAGGATTGCGGCGGCAGGGCGAGGACATGCGCAAACGCCTGTTCGGGCCGGACGCGGACGCGCCCGCGCGGAGCGATCCCGCTCCAGGCTTTCGGCAGCTCATGACCGAGGTGGAATTCGGAGGCATCTGGGCTCGACCTGGCCTGGCTTTGCCCGACCGCATGATCTGTACGCTTGCGGCGCTCGGCGCCGTGCAGCGTCTGCCGCAGCTACGCCGTTACGTTGGTGCGGCGCTGAATATCGGCCTTACGCCGCAGACGATTCAGGAAGTCCTGATCCAGGTCGGCATCTATGCCGGCTTTTCCGCCTCGGAAGAGGCGTTGGAAGCCGCCGCAGCGGTGTTCGCCGAGCGAAATATAACCATCCCTGCGCAGGCATCGCGTGACGATGCGCTCGAGGCGCTTACCGCGCGTGGTCGCGAACTGATGCAGCAACTGCACGGGGAGCGCAGTACGCAGGGCTATGCCTCGCCCGATAACCAGGTGACGGGCGCGCTCTACCCTGCCGCCATTCGGTATGGCTACGGCGAAATCTGGTTCCGTCCCGGACTCGACCGGCGTCAGCGCGCGCTATGCGCGGTGGCCGGATTCACTGCGCTGCGCCTCGAGGGCCAGGCGAAGAGATTCGGGCTATCGGCGCTGAACGTCGGTGCCAACCGTACCGAAGTCATCGAGGCGGTGATCCAGACGGCCCCGTTCAGCGGCTTCGCGCCGGCGCTCAACGCGCTCGGGGCGTTGAGCGCCGGCGGTTTCTGATTCAGGTGCGAGCACGCGCTATAAGGGCTTGATCTGCACTTTGCGCCACTTGATCGGGCCGCCCGTGGCGCCTTTGACGCCTGCACCATACTGAAGCGCGAGCGGACCGCTCGAAAACTTGCTGTTTTGGGTCCTGGCGGTGACCTGCCCGTTTAATTTGACGGTCAGTTCGGTACCCTTCGCGGTGATCTCATAGGTGTTCCACCTTCCTCCGGCTTTGTGCACGGTCGGTACCGGCACCGCGGCGAAGTCGACGATCGCGCCCGTGGCGTAAGTCGGGTCGGGACGTATGTCCCAGATGTTGACTTCGTAGGCATTACTGGCGCCGATCTTATTCGGATCGGACGCGCGGATGAAAATGCCGCTGTTGGTATCGCTATTAGCCCAGAACTCGGCGTAGATCTCGAAATCCTTGTAGGCGTTCTTCGAGACTAGATACCCACCCTTGCCTTTGTCGGCCACGATGGCGCGGCCCTCGGCGCGCCAGTTGGCGTCGCCGATGCGGTTCCAGCTCTCCAGCCCTTTGTCGCCATCGATCAATGTGATCCAACCGAGACTGAAAGGCTGATTTGCGCAGCCGATAACGGATAACACGATAAACAGCAGACTCGCACTGATGACAGACAAGCGTTTCATGATGGTGACCTCCGGCGTTGGTCACAATTAGATTGAGGCCAGATCTCTGGGTTCTGCGCTGCGCTAAATATTAGCCGCATCTTTGGCCGGTTCGGTCGGCGGCATGTGGATTGCAGAGAGCCCCATCGCGGGCTACGCGGTGTTTGCGGCATTGCGCTTGGCCAGGCGCAGGCGCATGATGCTGCGCTGAAACAGCTCCTGACGCGCGCTGAGGGCAGGATTGGATATTCAGTCGTCCAGCGTCGACGCTATGCGGCGTCCGTAGACGCGGGCACACAGAAAGGCAAACAGCGATGGAAATGCGAACATTCGGCCGCAGCGGCATGAGGATCTCGATCCTGGGTTTCGGCTGCGGCGCCGTGGGCGGGTTGATGGTACGCGGTGATCCCGCCGACCAAGAGCGCACGATCGCTCGGGCGCTCGAATCGGGCGTGAATTATTTCGATACCGCCGTGCAATACGGCAACGGCGAATCCGAGAAGAATCTCGGCCGCGTTCTCAATAAGCTCAAACCCAGGGATGCCATCGTCGGGACGAAAGTGCGGCTGCCGCCTGATGCGGGGCCGATTGCCGCAGCCGTCGCCAAGTCGCTCGAAGGAAGCTTGCAGCGGCTCGGACTAGAACAGGTCGACATTCTGCATCTGCACAATGCCATCACGTCCGCCGGCGGTGGAAATACGCTCAGCGTCCGGCAGGTGCTGGAGCAAGTCGTGCCCGCGTTCGAAGCGCTGCGCCGGCAGGGCAAGGTACGCTTTCTCGGCATCACGGCGACCGGGGACACTTTGGCCTTGCATGAGGTCATCGATGCACGCGTCTTCGATTCCGCTCAAGTGAGCTACAACATGCTCAATCCGTCGGCCGCAGCCGCCTTGCCGCCGAATTATCCCGCGCAAGATTACGGCAAGCTGTTCGATCACACGCAGGCTGCGGGCGTGGGCGTGGTCTGCATTCGCGTGCTGGCGGGTGGCGCATTGTCGGGCTCCGCCGAGCGTCACCCGATCGCAAGCCCGCCGCCGAACCCGATCGGCTCGGCCAATACCTATGAGGGCGACCTCAGGCGTGCCGAGCGGTTGGCGCCGCTCGTACGCGAGGGATTTGCGGCGAGCCTCGCCGAAGCCGCCACGCGCTTTTGCATCGGCCATCCTGCGATGGGCACGATACTGGTGGGTATGGCGACGCCACAGCAATTCGAGGACGCGCTCGCGGCCGTCATGAAAGGGCCGCTACCCAAGGCCGCACTCGAGCGCCTGGCGGCGTTACAGCAGGAGTTCGTGGGGGAAGCGCGCTAGAGCGGCGTGTAAAGCCTGCCTATAAGCCCGTACTGCCCTGGAATTTCGGTCAGCGGCCGCTGTGGTGACGCGTGGAAACAGAATTCTCCACGAAGCATAAGCGGGCATACACTGCAGATCACGCGGCCGGTCATGGCTTCGAGCTTGAACTGCCGTCCATATAGTGCCAATATAACCGCACAAGCAACGTGGTCAGGGAGGCCACTATGCGTAGCCGCATTTTCCGGTGGGTGCTTGCTGCACTTCTACTCGCGACAGGTGGCTCGCACCTGTTCGCGAAACCGCGCAATCTCGCCGTGAGCAAGGCCAAGGTCGAAGCGAACGAACAGCGCGTTGCGCTGGTCATAGGCAACTCTGCGTACAAAGAAGCGCCGCTCCGGAATCCGGCGAATGACGCGACCGACATGGCGGCGGCGCTGCGTGCGCTAGGCTTTAAGGTGACGCTCAAGACCAATGCGGACTCGCGCCAGATGCGTGCCGCCGTGCGCGAGTTCGCGCAGAACCTGAAGCGCGGCGGGGTGGGCTTGTTCTACTACGCCGGCCACGGCATACAGTCGAGGAAGGGCCAGAATTACCTGATTCCGGTCGGGGCCTATCTCAAGGACGAATTCGAGCTGGAGGACGAGGCGCTGGACGCGAACCGCGTGCTGGCCGGAATGGAAGAAGCCGGAAACCGCGTCAACATCGTGATCCTGGATGCCTGTCGCAACAATCCGTTTGCGCGTAGCTGGCGCTCGGCGGCGGGCGGCCTCGCGCTGATGAACGCGCCCGCCGGCAGTTTTGTCGGTTTTGCCACCGCGCCGGGGCAGGTCGCGGCAGACGGCTCAGGCAGGAACGGCCTCTACACCAAGCACCTGTTGGCGAATCTGAAAGAAGGCGATACCGACATCGACCGGGTGTTCACCCGAGTGACAGCAGCGGTGTCCAAGGAAACCGGCAACAAGCAGGTGCCATGGAAATCTTCCTCGCTGACCGGCGATTTCCACTTCCGGCCATCCGCAGGCGCGGCGCATTCGGCATCTGCGACGTCCTCTGCCGACCCCGCGGTAAACGACCGCGCGTTCTGGAATTCGGTGAAGGACTCGAAGAATATCGACGAATTGGAGACTTACCTGAATAGATTTCCCGAGGGCCTTTTTGCTGAACTGGCGCAGACGCGGATAAACGCCCTCGAGGGTACACAAGTTGCCACAGCCGCGCCCAGCATGAGCGCATCGCGCCCCGCCGCGGCGCAGGGGTCGATTGCGACCGCGTCTCCGGGGGCGAGCTTTCACGATTGCGATGTCTGCCCCGAGATGATGAAGATCCCGCCAGGCAGCTTCATGATGGGTTCTCCCGCGAGTGAGCCGGAGCGTTCAGTCGACGAAGGACCGCAGCATCAGGTGACGATCTCGCGCACGTTCGCCACCGGGAAATACGAAGTGACGTTCGACGAGTGGGACGCTTGCGTGCGCGATGGCGGCTGCAGCACCGCGGTCGGGAATTCACGCTGGGGCCGAGGTAAGCAGCCGGTGACGAATGTGAGTTGGAGCGACGCGAAACAGTACACCGCCTGGCTTTCGCGGAAAACGGGCAAGAGCTATCGACTCCTGTCCGAAGCAGAGTGGGAATACGTGGCGCGCGCCGGCACGACGACGCCATTTCACACCGGCGCGACGATCAGCCCAACTCAAGCCAACTACTTTTCCAAGGTGTCCTATGCCGGCAGTCCTACCGCGACCGATCAGGGCAAGACCGTGCCGGTGGGAAGCTACGCGCCGAACGACTTCGGTCTTCACGATGTGCACGGCAATCTATGGGAGTGGACGGAGGATTGCTGGAACGCGGATTACAGCGGTGCACCCAGCGATGGCAGCGCCAGGACTACCGGCATTTGCGGCGGGCGCGTGCTGCGCGGGGGCTCCTGGTTCGATGTCCCGCGCATCGTCCGCTCGGCCAAGCGAAGCAGGAGCGATGCCGGCAACCGCTCGAGCTACAGCGGTTTTCGTGTCGCTAGGACAGACTGATCGCGTCCTGCGTCCATGCCTGTTGAACTCTTGCGTGAGCGCAGCGCGGACTGACACCGGCCGCTGCTGCTCGCACCGGGCAATTTGCGCTTCGCCCCTCGGTGGAGTAGCGTCATAGTCGTTGACGCCTGTTCCGCCGACGTGCGCGGGAGCATGTCGGCAAAATCCCTTTTTCGAAAGATTCTTTCATGTACCGCAAGATTTTGGTTGTGGCTTTTGGCACCGAATTGTCGATCAAGGCTGTGACAGAAGCCGCACGGCTCGCTAAAGATCTAGGGGCAAAGCTTTTCGTGCTGCATGTCAGGTCGCCATTGGACATGCCGCACCATGTTGAAGGCGGAGCGCTATCGCGTGGCGGCGGGGAAGAGATCACGCAAGAGATAGACCGGGAAGAGCGCGACTTTCTCGTCGGAGCCGTCAAGATTGCTGCCGCGGCCGGAATCAAGGCGGAAACCGCGTACGTTACCGACCTCTCGCCTTACAAAGCCATCATCCGGGTATGCCAGGAGCAGCAGTGCGATCTCATCGTGATGGCAACACGCATACGCCATGGAATACCCGGGTATTTTGTCAAGAGCGAAACGCAAAAGGTGCTGGCGCACACAACGATCCCGGTGCTCGTGGTGCGTTGATCCTGACTGCGAATGGAGGCTCCTTGCCCTCGCGCCTCGAAACGAATGCTTCACCACGCAGCGCCGGCGCAATACCGACAATCCACCGCCGGTTCCAAATCGCGTCCCCGGGAAACGAAAAGTCACGGTCAGGTATACTGGACTCGCACGAGAAAAACCAGAATTCCAAGGCCGAGTCTTGGCACCGACATTCGACAGCAAACAAGAAAGGGTAGGTCGATGGAAAACATAGCTTCGAGCCGCAATGAAACGAGAGGATTCGGTCGTGGCCTTCTGCGCCGCGTTGCGGGCGCGATTTTGGTCGCTGCCAGCCTATTGATCGCGTCGCATGGCGTCCAGGCTCAGCCGTTTCCGCGCGCTCCGATACACCTGATCATCCCTTTCCCGCCCGGGGGGGCGACCGACCTGATTGGACGTCAACTCGGCACGGAATTATCCAGGCGTTTCGGGCAGGCGATAGTCATCGAGAATCGTGCCGGCGCGACAGGCGCCGTCGGCATGAAGGCGATGACGCTCGCGCGACCGGACGGCTATACACTCGCACTGGGGGCATCAGGTAACGTCTCCGTCGATCCGGCGCTGGAGAAACTTCCCTATGATCCTGCGACCGATATGGTCGCGGTGGCGCCCGTGGTTTCGATTTCCTTCGTCGTCTTCGCCAACCCGAGCTTCCCGCCAAACAGCATCCGCGAGCTGATCGATTTCGCGAAGCGTAATCCAGGCAAGATCAATTTCGCCTCATCGGGTACGGGCGGTTCGCCCCACTTGGCGAGTGAACTGCTGAGGTCGCGCGGCGGCTTCGACATGCTGCACATTCCGTACAAGGGTGCTGTGCCCGCGATTACCGACGTCGTCAGCGGCGAGGTGCATATGATGACCGGGGATGCCAATACGGCCTTGCCGTTCATACAAAGCGGACGGCTGAAAGCGCTGGCCGTAACCGGCGCCGAGCGCATGGATCTGTTGCCGCACGTGCCGACAGTGGCCGAAAGCGGGCTGCCAGGCTTCGAAGCCAACAACTGGTTCGGCATATTTGTGCCGGCAAAGACGCCGTCCGACATCGTCGAGACGCTGTATAAGGCGGTCGACGCATCCGTACAGACGCCTGCATTCGCCAAGGGTATGGCTGCCTTGGGTGGCCGCAGGCTCGTGATGAGCCGCGCGGATTTCCTCCGCTATATCGCCTCCGAAACAGTGAAGCGATCGAATCTGATCAAGTCCAACAAACTCGACCTGAGCAAGTAGCGCAGGATCGACAGTCACAATCCGATTCGACGAAACTTCGGAGCGCTCCCCAATGGATAATGCCTATCCGCACCTCTTTTCGCCGTTCCAACTCGCGGGCAAAAGCCTGAAGAACCGCATCGTGCATGCGTCGATCCATGCAACTTTCGGCGCCGAAACGGGGCTGAAGGAAGGACACATCCACTATTACGCCAATCGCGCGCGCGGCGGCGCCGCCATGGTGATCGGCGAGGCAGTAGGCATCGCGCCGCACCAGGGCAGCGCGCGTGTCTGCGCATGGAATGACAGCATGGTCGGCGACCTTGCGCGCTGGGCCGATGCGGTCGAGCGTGAGGACTGCCGCTTGCTCGCGCAGATACAGGACTCGGGCCGCGGCCGGCACGTCCCCGGCCGCAACTACAATGCGATCGGTGCTTCGGCGCTGCCCGATGACTTGAGCTGGACCGTGCCGCACGCGATGACGGCGGCCGAAATCCATGCTTTCATCGACGGCGCAGCGCAGTCATCGCTGCGCTTGAAGCGTTGCGGCTTCTCCGGCGTCGAAATATCTTCGGGCCACGGGCACTTGTTTCACCAGTTCCTGTCGCCGCGCTCGAACCGACGCGAGGACGAATACGGCGGCGATCTCGCAGGCCGTGCCCGCTTTCTGGTCGCACTCGCCGCGGCGATCCGCTCGGCCTGCGGCAAGGACTTCATACTCGGGGTCAAGTTGCCGGGCGACGATGGCATCGCAGACAGCATACCGCCGGATTTGGCCGCGCAGATCGCCATGCATCTCGTCGCGCGCGTGTCAGTCGATTACCTGTGTTACGCGCAGGGCACGCACCATCGCACCCTGGAGATGCACATACCGGACGACAGCTATCCGCGTGTCCCCTATCTGGGCTTGATTCGGGAATTGAAAAAGACGACACCGGGTGTGCCGGTCATCGCGCTCGGGCGCATCACCGATCCCGCGGAAGCCGAACGCATCCTTGCCCAGGGCGACGGCGAGCTGATCGGCTTGGGCAGGGCCCTCATTGCCGATGCCGCGTGGCCGATCAAGGCGCGCGAGGGCCGCGCGCGCGACATCCGCTACTGCACTTCGGGCAACACCTGCTGGAAAACCATCATCGCGCACCACCCCATCGTCTGCGACAACAACCCGCGCGTGGCGCTGCCAGACGAAGTGGATTATAAGCCGACGCCGGCGCCCGCGAAAAAGCGTGTCGTGGTCGTGGGCGCGGGGATCGCGGGTCTCGAGGCGGCGTGGACAGCGGCCGCGCGCGGGCACCAGGTGACCGTATTCGGCAGATCGAAGGAAGTGGGCGGCAAAACGCGCCTGCACGCGAGTTTGCCGACCGGCGAAGCGCTCTCCAGCATCTACGATTACCAGTTCGGCGCAGCGCAGAGGGCCGGCGCGCGCTTCGAACTGGGAGTCGTCGCGACCGCCGGCGATATCCTGAGGCTGGCGCCCGACGCCGTGGTACTCGCGACCGGATCGAGCATGACCTGGCCGATGTGCCTGCCTGATGCGTTGAAGTCGGCGGGGATCGTACCCGATCTGCGCACGGGGATACGCGAGCTCGTCGGCAAGAAAGAGCGTCAACGCGGCGCTGCGGTCATCTATGATATGGACCAGACGGACGGTACCTACGCGGCAGCCGAACTGCTGCGCAATCTGTTCGAGCGCGTCGTGCTGCTCACGCCGCGGAACCACATCGCCGAAGACACCGCGCTCGCAACGCGCCAGCGGATCCTGCGCCGATTCCACGAGCGCGGGATCGAATTCATGTGCCTGGTCGAACCACGCTGGTCCGATGCGTTCGAGAACGAGGGCCGGCTCGAATATGCAAGCGTCTTCGGCGGCGCGCCGCGCTCGATCGAAAACGTCGCGTTTTTCGCCTATGCAGCGCCGCGCGCGCCGAATGATGAATTGGCCGCGCCGCTGCGCGCCGCAGGCATCGAAGTCCATTGCGTCGGCGACTGCAAGGTCGCACGCGGCGTGCTCGATGCCACTACCGAAGGTCACGCCATCGGAACGACGCTGTAGTCATGCGCGCCATCATCAAGGCCGCCAATATCAGCATCGAATTATAGGCGGAGAGCGTTCGTTATCACGGCACCACGCAGCTGGAATTGGGCAGGTATGAGCCGCGTTGGTATGCGAAAATAGCGCGCGTAAGTTCCCGATGCATGATACGCATACTCAGGCGTGTCGATGCCGCTTGCCGGCACAGCGACCGCCCGGCGGGATCGTATGCGCATGCTTTTCGGGATCAACGATTCCGGGTTACCAAAGGAGGATGGGATGGCGGAGGACAACGCAATAGAGGGGCATGCGTATTTTTTACTGACGCAGCCGGAGGTTCGTTTTCTCGACGCGGCGGTTGCGCGCCTGATACCCGCGGATGCGCTGGGACCGGGCGCAAAGGAAGCCGGCGTCACCTGCTTCATCGATCGGCAACTCGTGAGCACCTGGGGAACGCACGGCCGCAATTACCGCATGGGGCCGTGGCAGGAAGGCAAGCCGCAGCAGGGGTTCCAGTCGCGGCTGAACCCGCAGGAGATCTATCGCGCGGCGATCCGCGAGATCGACATCCACTGCCGCAAGGCCTATGGCAGGCTGTTCCACGCCCTCAAGGCACACGAGCAGGATGAGGTCTTGCGCGCGCTCGAGCAAGGCAAGATCGCGCTTGAGTCGCTGCCATCGAAGCTGTTCTTCGATCTGCTGCTCCGAAACACCGAGGAAGGCTTCTTTTCCGATCCGATGTACGGCGGCAACCGCGACAAAATCGGCTGGAAGCTCATCGGTTTTCCGGGCGTTGCCGCCGCCAACTACGCCGAGCATCTGGCGCAGCAAAACGTTCCTTATCAGGTTGAACCCGTGAGCATCCTCGACGTCGTGCAAGGCCGCGTGAAAGTCGACGCTCAGGGATATCCGAAGCACGTCAAATCGAACAAGGCGGGAGAGCGCGATGGCAGCCACTAAACTCAAGCCGGTCGATGTCGTCGTGGTCGGCGCGGGCGTTGCCGGCACCATCGTGGCCATGGAACTCGCGGCGACCGGCCTCAAGGTGGTGAGTCTCGAGCGCGGGCGCATAGTGGACCCCAACCACGATTTCGCGATGCCTTATGCGCACGACGAACTCAAGCTCGAGCGCCACAACGAACTGCTGCAGAACCTCGCGCGCGAGACGATCACGTTCCGGCACGCGATGAACGAGACCGCGCTGCCGATGCGCGAGCTCGGCTCGTTCAA
>ORMF010278527.1_pt1 | contig 37139 bp, 34 predicted proteins | sample 1779871 | NCBI WGS metagenome assembly ORMF01 (sample SAMEA104232316, study PRJEB22302) | groundwater metagenome | biome: forest; feature: aquifer; material: groundwater | place: USA | collected 2011-08-07 | depth 5.4 m
CCCGGCCCCCCGGTTGGCCCCCTCCGCGGGCGGGGTGGGCGCCCCGCCACTGTAGCGCTGGGGCGATGGTGAGCTGTCTTTCCGGCGCCGTTTCACCACGCGATGGTGAGACGTAGCCATAAATTGCATGACCTGGACGGACCATACTCATCCAGGCTTTGCGGCGGCCATAAGCGACCGGAATGGTGCCGCTCATGTGGCGATACGGTGGATCAATGCCGTGCTCACGCAGGCCGTCACAGATTCTGTTGAAGTAGAGAATCTGATCCTCTGTTTGCGGCGTGGTGTAGTCGGCTGCGGAGGCGAAATGGGTGAGCAGGCCTTCCAGTTTCGCGCGGCTGCAGGCCTGGACCGCGGCGGCAATTTCCAGTGCGGAAGCGCGCGTGCCCAGCCGGCCGAGCCCCGAATCGATCTTGAGGTGATACTTGGGAGCAAAGGGCCGCGCAGCAGGCTCCGTTTTGCGCGAGTGAAGCGGGAGGGGTTGGTTGGCCTCGTCGAGCTCGCGCAAGTGTTCCAGCGAGTGGATCACCGGAGTAAGCTGACAGGCAAACACAGCCTCCATCTCGGACGGGAGCACGCCGGCCAGAACGAGAATGCGAGCGGTGGCTCCCGCCTGCCGCAAGGCTACGCCCTCTTCGACGCTGCCGACGGCCAGCCAGCGGGTTCCCTCGGCCATGAGAATGCGAGATACCTCCACGGCGCCATGCCGGTAGGCATCCGCCTTCACCACCGGAGCCAGCTCTACCTGAGGGCCTACCAGCTCACGCACAGCGCGGAAGTTGCGGGCGATGCGGGAACGCGATACCTCAATCCAGCAGCGGTGCGGCGCGCGGCTCATTGGCCGGCAAGCTCCAGCAGCAGCCGCTCATAGGCGTCGGTGACCGAGTCCCAACTGTAGCGCTGCCGCACGCGCTCCCGGGCGAGTGCGCGAAACCGTTCGCGTTGGTCCTCAGGCATGTCGAGCACTTCCTTCAGGCGGACGGCCAGGTTGTCATGGGTAAAAGGGATGCCCGCGCCGCCAGCCACTTCTTCATTCTCCGGTGTTTCCAGATAGAGCGTCAGAGCGCCTCTTCCCATGGATTCGATGAGCGCCGGGTGGGTACCGCCGACCTCAGTGGCCTGCACGTAGGCAAAACAATGCGAGGTGAGTTCGTGATAGCCTTCGCCGTAGACTGCGCCCGGCATCACAACCCGCGGGTCTTGCGTGTCGCGTACCAGTTGTATGTAGTCTGCCGCGTACGGCGCATCGCCGATGAGGGCAAGCTTCATGCCGGTGTCCAGTTTTTCGAATGCTTCGCGGACCAGCAGGGCGTTGTTTTCCGGCTCCATCCGGCTGACGTAGAGAAAATACCGGCCGCGTTCCAACCCGAGTTTATCCAGGACTGCCGCAGTGGCCACCGGCTGCGTGTCCGCCCCATAGGGGATGAAGATGGACGCCTTGCCATAGCGTTGTTGATAGTATTCGCGAATCCGTTCGGCATCGCTGATGACAACATTGGGACAAAACGTGGAGAGGCGTTCGGATAAAAGGTACCAGAGGCGGCCGAGGGCATTCCACTTTTTCCGGTTGCGCTCCAACCCGTCGACGTTGAGTGCGACGGGGACTCCGGCGCATCGCGGCAGCCAGGTGAAGCAGGCTACGGCGGCGTTGCAATAGAGCGCGGCGTCCGGGCGGTGAAACAGCAGGTGCAAGGTGGAGAGGAACGCATGCACGACGGTGTCGAGATACTTGTGACGCAGGGTGGGAAGGTGCTGCAAGTGAACGCCGCGATAGGTTGGTTCCGCGTGAGGCTGCCGGCCGTAGACGGTCACCTTGTGGCCGCGCAGGACCAGGCGCGCCGATAACTCCTCGGCAAAGGTTTCAAACCCGCCGTAGGAGGCAGGGATGCCCCTGGTGCCAAGGATGGCAAGTTCCATGGTTGACCATTCTATCGGCTGGCGGTGCGGGAGCGGGTAAAGAAGCGGGCCACCATCTTCGGGACCTTGGGAGCCGGTATGCTCACCGGCTTGTAGGAGAACCAGGCAGCCATGTACTCGTCGGAAACCTTGCGCCGCTTCATGATCTCCTGGCGCTTGGACAAAGCGCGGCGGTAATTTCTGACCAGATAAGCGAACGCCTTGAGCGAGGTGTGCTCGCGTAGAACGCAGCAGCCGACGACCATGATGTCCCGCACGGTGATGGAAAACCAGTTGCGGCGGTAAACATCCGGGGTGATGTTCTTGATGCGCATCAGGAACCGGTTCTTTACCGAATGCATGTTGATTTCCGGCGGCAACGCGCGCCGGTTGCCCGGCAATACGCTGCGCACGTGATAGCCTCGCGCCAGCGGGGTGTAGATGCAGCGCCAGCCAAACAACTGGGACCGCCATGCCACGTCGGCGTCCTCGCGATAGACAAAGAAGTCGGAATCGAAGAATTCGCCGTCGATGGCGACGTCCTCAATCATCTTGCGGCGGTACAGGGCGGCGGCGGCGGTGGCCCCGAACACGTATTCGTGCTTGAGATAGTGGCCGTTGTCGGTCTCCTGGCTGCCACGGTCCAGATGCCGCAGCATGGGCGTGAAGTAGATTCCGGTGGAATCCACGCGCGGCTTGTCGGGAATCTCGAAGTTGGATTTCAGCGCCAGCAGCTTCCCGCAAACGGTGCCTACTTTCTTGTCGGCATTGGCGGCGGCCATCATGGGTCCGACAAAATCGGGCATCAAGAGCACGTCGGGATTAAGGGTGAGGACCCACTCGCCGCCGGAGAGCCCGATCGCCTGATTCTGAGCGGCCGCGAACCCGATGTTTTCCTGGTTATAGACAATCTGGCACCGGTCTTCAAACTGTTCCAGAATGTCGGTGGTGCCGTCGGAGGAGGCGTTGTCCACCACGATGATTTCGACGTTTTGGTATTTCTGCCCGAGTACGGACTCCAAACAGCGCCGAATAAAACGGCCGCTGTTGTAGGTGACGACGGTGACGGAAACCAGTCCGTTAAGAGCCATGAGAGTGACTATTTCTTAGTGCGGTGTCAGGATTTTCAAGGTTCAAACTATTGCCGCAAGACTTCCCGCGCAAGCACGAAGGGCCAATAAACACAGCCCTCCCGGCAAGACGTAACACTTTACCATATTCGGCCAGCGGCCTGAGGCCGTGGCCGGCGCTAATCCCCGTTATCATTCTGGCGGTAGTTCCGAGTGCAACCGCTGCCGAAACCATCCGGAAACCTTTTGAACGGAAGTGCTTGGCAGCGTATCTTAACAGGTTAGCATACCAATACCAGACCCGTAGGCGCGGCTCAAGACCGGCAATGGAGTGCGCTCCATAATGCAGGGCGGCGGCGGCCGGCACAAAACGGGTCTTGTAGCCGTGCTTGCGGAGCCGAAGCAGGAAATCGACATCCTCAAACCAAAGCGGATGGAACTGCTCATCCAGGCCTCCCAGCTCCAGCCAGACGCGGCGGGAGACCAGGAGGAAGGCGCCGGCAGGCTGGTCCACATCCTGGGGTTTGGAATAATCAAGGTTCTGGCAGCGGTAACGCCGGTTGACCGAGTTGCCGGGCCACAGCTTATTGAGGCCAAGGGCCTCGAAAGCCAAAACGGCGGGGGTAGGGAACCGGCGGACCATGAAACCGATTTGCGGGCGGCCGGCGGTATCGATGAGCAGCCCGGCTGCGGCGGCGACACCGGGCAAGCGGCACGCCTCGGCCAGGATTTCCAGCCCGGACTGCAGGATCGCATCCGGATTCAGCATCAGAACGAACTCAGTGGAGAGCAGAGTAAAACCCTGGTTCGCGGCAGCGGCAAAACCGGCGTTTTGGGTGTTGGAAACCAAGCGGACCGAAGCAAATTGGCGGACGATTTCGCAGGTCCTGTCCGAGGAGGCGTTATCGACCACCACCACTTGATCTGAGTGTTGCCGGGCGGCCTCCAGGCAAGGTTCGATAAAGCCGGCCGAGTTGTGGGTGACGACAATGATTCCGATGCTGGGGCCGGCGGCGTTCATGTGATTGCGAAGTAGAGCCTCCAATACCAATCCATCTGGCTAGCACCAAGCTCTACAGCATCCGGGGACGCGGAACCAGCAGTCTGTAGCTTGCCAATGAGCTGCTCACTGGCTTGCAGGAAATTCGATAAATCCCCTTCCGGCGGCGTAGCCGCCCGCACAGAGTCAAACTGGGCAATGCCCTGCCACTTGCCGCGAAGGTAGGCGAGCAGACAACCGTGCCGGGCAGCCACCATACCCCAGAGCAATTGACCGGCCAAAACCGGCCAGCCCTGGCGCATGGGCCAATCACCAGGAAAATGCTTGGCTACCAGGAAAACCTGGTTGCGGGCCAGGCGGCGGACTGTCTCGGAATTCCACACCCCAAGCGTCGCACTGCCCCAATGCGTGCAAGTAGCCTCCGGAACGTATCGGCCACGGCAGCCCGCCAGTACGCAACGCAGACCAAAGTCCACGTCCTCAAGGTAGCTTTCAAAGCGCTGGTCGAGCCATCCGATCCGGTGAAACAACTGACGGCGAAACAGCGCGGCCGTAAAGGGCGCCATGTCGATGGCGGCCGGCTGGCTCCACTGGGGCCCGTCGGCCCGGCCGTGCCCGCAGCGACAGGGGCAGGCCGAACGGCTGATGGCGTCAAAAGTACCGTCGAGCACATTCTCGTGGCCGGCCTGGTAAATCTTTCCTGTCGCGAACCAGGCCTCCGGATGAGCATCGAGTGTGTTGGCGAGCGAGGAAAGCCAGGAGGTGGAGGGAAACTCCACGTCATTGTTGATCACCGCAACCAGGCTTGTGGCAGAGGCGGCAATGCCCACGTTCACGGCATTGGCGAAACCGGTGTTCTCACCCAGTGCGATCACCTGCGCGCCGCGGCTTTGAGCGATGGAGATCGAATCGTCACTGGATCCATTGTCCACCACTACGGTGTGAGCTACAGGATGGGATTGGAGCGCTAAGCCGCCCAGGACCCGGGCCAGCATCGCCCCGCCATTCCAATTCGGAATGACGGCCGTCACTTCCTGCGGAAGAATCGTTTCCTCACGAGGAAGAAGAGGTTTTGGAATCCGTCGCGCCACGGATTCAGTTTAATCTCACCCAACCGGGAAGAATACTGAATACTGATTTCGGCAAAGCGAATGTTGGGGTTAAGGATTGCTTCAATCTTGATCTCTTCGGAAAAAGCCATCCCATCGGACTTGAGCACCATTTGCTCCAGGATGGATCGCCGGAATACCCACATTCCCGATTGCGAATCGCGCACCCACTTGAAAAACAGCAAAGACATGGCAAGGCTCAGCACCATGTTTCCGAACTTATGTTTGAAGCTCATGGCCTTGCGGTCGCCTACGGGAAACCGGGAAGCGTTGAGAAAATCGACTTCGAGGTGAAGAAATGCCTCCAGCAGGTAGGAAATAGCGTCCGGCGGGTAGCTGTGGTCTCCGTCCAGGGTGATGATGATGGCGCCGGTGGCGATCTGGAAGCCGGTCTTGTAGCTTCTGCCGTAACCGCGCACGTCCTCGCGGATCACCATGGCCCCGCAGGAACGCGCCACCTCCGAGGTTCGATCGGTGGAGCCATTGTCGACGACAATCACCTGGTCGACGTAGCCGGGCATCCGCCGCAACACCTGTTCCACTCCTTGCTCCTCGTTCAGGCACGGAATGATGACCGTAATCTCTTGTCCCCTGTACAAGATGCTATTGTAGCCATTGGTAGACCGACTTTTTTTCTTCCTGTGGCGTCTATACCGGAGAGCACCATGAAATTAGCATTATTGGCAATCACCTTCCTCCTTCCCGCCGCGGCGGCCACCAACCCGGCCCTGAGCCAGGTTCAAACCGTCTATATCCTCCCCATGACCAGTGCCATTGATCAGTATCTGGCCAATCACATCACCACAAATGGGTTATTTCAAGTGGTGACCGACCCGGGAAAAGCCGATGCTATTTTCTCCGACCAGATGGGCGCCAGCTTTGAAAAGAAACTCAAGGAATTGATTCCACCTGAGCCGTTGACCAAAGAGGAAACGGCGAAAAAGGATAAGAAGGACAAGGAAGAGGGCGGAATGCTAAAAGGCGACCCCATGGTCACCCCGCCTTCTAGCTTCAGCCGCGGAAAAGGGAATATCTTTCTCATCGATCCTAAGACCCACAACGTTCTTTGGTCTATTTATCAAAGGCCCAAGAGTGGCGGTTCCGACGAGCTGGACAAGGCTTCGGAGAAAGTCGTCAGCCGCCTTAAGAAAGATCTCCAATCGAAGTAGCCATTCCCTCCTGAATACCCCACCGGCCCGCTTGGTGGTATTCCTAGCGGAATAACAAGAAGGTTCGAAACATCCGGGATTTTTGTCGATAACGACAGTGAGGATGTACGACAACCAACCACGCCGCTTTGGAGGGCCGCTCTCTTTCAGCCCCAGGTTGACCTTGGTCGCCGCGCTCATTCCTGTGGCCGCGTGGGCGGCCTACATCGCGAACTGGACACTGCTGCTGATCGTGATGGCGGTGGTCGTGTTTCTGACCGCGCGCCTTTACAAGACCTATTGCCGGCTGCAGGACCGGATCAAGGATCAGGAGCACCAGATCGATCGGAACAGGCAGGATATTGAAGAGCAGGTAAGCACCCGTACGCAAGATCTGAGGCAACTGAACCAGCAACTCATCGGCGCGAGGGAGAAGGCCGAAGAGAACTCGCGGCTGAAAAGTGAGTTCCTGGCCAACATGAGCCACGAAATCCGGACTCCAATGAACGGAATCATCGGCATGACGGAACTGGCTCTGGACACCAGGCTTACACAAGAGCAAAGGGACTATCTGGGAACGGTGAAAGATTCCGCGGATTGTCTATTGACCATCCTCAACGACATTTTGGATTTCTCGAAGATCGAGGCGGGCCGGCTGTCGCTGGATCCGTTCGCTTTTGCCCTGCGCGCCAGCCTGCATGAAATGATGAAACCGCTGGCGGTGCGGGCCCACCAGAAAGGCCTGGAGCTGCTCTATGAGGTGGACGATGAGGTGCCCGAGCACCTGGTCGGCGATTTCAACCGGCTGCGGCAGACGCTTGTGAATCTGATCGGGAACGCTTTGAAATTCACAGAGAGCGGGGAAGTGCATCTCAGCGTTGCCGGGGACCAGTGTCAGGGAGAGGAAGTCCGGGTTCGCTTTCATGTGCGGGACACGGGAGCGGGGATTCCGGAAGACCAGCAGCGGCTCATCTTTGAATCCTTCCGGCAAGCCGACGGATCCACGACACGCCGTTTTGGCGGAACTGGCTTGGGACTGGCCATCAGTTCGCAACTGGTCCGGCTGATGGGAGGACAACTGGAAGTGCAAAGCGTCCCTGGAACGGGAAGCTGTTTCTATTTCACGAACCTTTTTCACCTGCCCGAGGAGACGCCGGAGATGCCGAGCTTTGACCTGACCGGGTTCGAGGTGATGATTGTGGATGACAACACAACGAATCGCACCATCCTGGAGCGGCTCCTGCTCCGCTGGGGAATGCGGCCCAAGGTATCCCCCGGCGGCGTTGAGGCCCTTACTCTCCTTCGGGAGTCGGCCCGGCAGGGCAGAGCGATTCCCGTGGTCCTGTCGGACGTGTTGATGCCGGGAATGGATGGCTTCGAGCTGATCCGAAGGATCCGGGATGACGCGCAGATACCGACTCCCGCGTTTGTGGTGCTCAGCTCCGCGTTCGGACCGGCCGATATCGCGGCTTGCAAGTCTCTCGCAGTGGGAGAATACCTCAGCAAACCCGTCCACCAATTCGAACTTCTACGAGCGATCCAAACCGCGCTGGCGGCTCCAAGAGACAGGGAAGACAACAAGAATATGGAACCAATTTCTACAGCCATCATTAGTCCCAAGCCGTGCAAAGGCGACATCCTGCTGGTAGAGGACAACGAAGTGAACCAACGCGTTGCCGCTCGCATGCTCGAGAAGGAGGGTTACCGGGTAGAGGTGGCCGCTAACGGAAAGGAGGCGCTCGCCAAACTATCCGACCGCGTTCCCGATCTGGTATTGATGGACTTGCAGATGCCTCTCATGGATGGCTTCGAGGCCACGGCGGAAATCCGGCGGTCGGAGACCGGCGGCGAACACCTCCCCATAGTCGCCCTGACCGCGAATGCGATGAAGGGTGATCGCGAAAAATGCCTGGATGCGGGCATGGACGGTTATATCGCCAAGCCGATCGACAAACGCACACTACTGGATGAAATTGAAAGGCTTTCTCCGGCCAGACTGGTCACGAATTAGCTCCCAGCGGCAAGTGCTACGATTCAAATGTGAGGATCGGGGATCTCTACCGGGCCGGAAGGCCCGTCTTCAGCTTTGAATTCTTTCCGCCCAAGACAGATGAGGCGGCGCAAGACCTGCTGGTCACCGCATCGGAACTGAAGCAGGCGCTCGCGCCGGACTTCATTTCGGTCACCTATGGGGCCGGCGGTTCCACGCGCTCTCGCACGCTGGAATGCGTCACCCGCATACAGAGCGAATTGGGTGTGACCGCCATGGCTCACTTGGCCTGTATGGGGCACACCGAAGAGGAGATCGGAGACATCGTCCGCGGCCTTTTGAGCGAAGGGATCCAGAATATTCTTGCTTTGCGTGGGGATCCACCAAAGGACGGCCCCGTGCCGGTGAATGGTCCGCTCCAACATGCCACCGATCTGATCGCGTTCCTGAAGGCCAACTTCTCCGTGGACGTCGGCGGCGCCTGTTATCCGGAAACGCACCCGGAGGCGATCAGCCTCGAGGATGATCTGCGATGGATCCGTGAGAAGGTGGATCGCGGCGCACGCTTTCTCATCACACAGTTGTTCTTCGACAACAATGACTACTTTGCGTTTGTGGAGCGTGCACGCGCAGTGGGTATACAGGTCCCAATCGTGCCGGGCATTATGCCCATTAGCAACGTCGCTCAGATAGAGCGATTCACAAAGATGTGCGGAGCCGGCATTCCAGTGGAGTTAAGCGAGCGCTTGAACCGTCACCGCGAAAATCTGCCGAACGTGATGGCCATCGGCATCGAGCACGCCATCATACAATGCAGGCAATTACTGGATCGCGGGGCCCCCGGCCTGCACTTCTACACGCTCAACAAGAGCCACGCCACCCGCAGTATCCTTGCCGCATTGCGGCATTTATAACTGATCGGGCAACCTGCTACGCTCGTTCGCATGGGCCGCATTCACACACTGGTTCGAACTCTCCTCGCGCTTCTGGCAACCTCCATTCTGCTCGCGCAACCGGAGACCATCGCGCAGAAAACCGCCTCCATGCAGAAGTTCCCGGGCCATATTCCGTTTTACTGGGACACCAAGGCTGGAAAGATATGGTTGGAAATAGAGCGATGGGACACCGAGTTCCTATACTTGACCTCTTTGCCGGCGGGGGTGGGTTCGAATGACATTGGGCTCGATCGGGGCAAAGCCGCCGACACAGCCATCGTGCGGTTTGAGCGCAGCGGTCCGCGGGTGCTTCTGATGCAGGGAAACTATCAGTTCCGTGCCACGACGGACAACGCCGAGGAGCGTAGAGCGGTTCGCGACGCATTCGCGCAATCAGTGATCTGGGGAGGGCAAGTGGAGGCCGAAGAGGGTTCACGCGCGCTGGTGGACGCCACAAGTTTGTTTCTGCGCGACGGCGCGGATGTGATCGTAGCCATACAACGTGCGCGGCAAGGATCGTTCAAGCTGGACGTGAACCGTTCCGCTTTCTACCTTCCCCGCACAAAGAATTTTCCCAAAAATACGGAAGTGGAAGTGACACTGACTTTCTCCGGAGAGCAGCCTGGCGCCCTGCTTCGCGAAGTAACTCCCACGCCGGAGGCGGTCACGGTCCGGCAGCACCACTCCTTTGTCGAGCTGCCCGGCGGCGGATACCGGCCGCGGGCATTTGACCCTCGCGGGGGCTACTTTGGCATCTCCTATATGGATTTTGCGGCTCCGATCGATCAACCCATCCGGAAGCAGTTCCTTTCCCGGCACAGGCTGCAAAAGCGCGATCCGGCCGCCGCGGTGAGCGATCCGGTAAAGCCGATTGTTTACTACCTGGATCCGGGAACGCCGGAGCCGGTACGTTCGGCATTGCTGGACGGGGCACGATGGTGGGACGAGGCGTTTCTAGCCGCGGGGTTCCGCAATGCGTTTCGCGTGGAGATGCTTCCGGCCGAGGCCGATCCGATGGATATCCGATACAACCTGATTCAGTGGGTACACCGTTCCACGCGCGGCTGGTCTTATGGGGGCGCGATCGTCGATCCGCGAACAGGCGAAATTATCAAAGGGCAAGTGAGCTTGGGTTCATTGCGGGTACGGCAGGATTTCCTGATTGCGGCGGGATTGCTTGCCCCTTACGAGGAAGGCAAACCGAAGAACCCGGAGATGGAGAAAATGGCGCTGGCGCGCTTGCGTCAACTATCGGCGCACGAGGTGGGTCACACGCTCGGGCTCATGCACAACTACGTCTCTTCGGCGCACAACCGCGCCTCGGTGATGGATTATCCTCACCCGTTGGCCTGGTTGGACCCAGGCAGTACAGTTCCAAGCCTTGCCAACGCCTATAGCTCAGGGATCGGCGAATGGGATAAGGTTGCCATCCAGTTTGGTTACGCGGAGAACGCGAATCCCTCCGCCGTTCTCGATCAGGCCCATGCGCGCGGGCTGTATTTTCTTTCCGATGCCGATGCACGGCCCGAGAGCAGCGCCCATCCGCAAAACCACCTTTGGGACAACGGGGCCAACGCGGTGGATGAACTGGATCGGATCATGCGGGTGCGCGCCAGGTCACTGGAGCGCTTTTCCGCCGATAACATCCCTGTTGGGGCGCCGATGGCAACACTGGAGGAGGTGCTGGTTCCGGTTTATCTGATGCATCGCTACCAGACGGAGGCGGCCGTGAAGGTGGTGGGCGGGCTGGACTACCGGTACGCAATGCGGGGAGACAAACAGAAGCTACCCGAGATGGTTCCGGGAGCCGAGCAGCGCCGGGCGCTGGATGCCGTGCTGAAGACCCTGGCCCCGGAAGCTCTAACAATTCCGGAGCGCATCCTGCGGTTGATTCCGCCTCGTCCGGAAGGATTTCCACGTCACCGGGAAACATTTTCTTCCCGCACCGGGCTTACGTTTGATCCACTGAGCGCGGCCGAATCGGCGGCGGTTCACACCGTTCGCCTGCTGCTGCATCCGGACCGCGCCTCGCGGCTGATTCAATACAACGGGCGACAAGCGAGTGCTCCTTCGCTGGAAGAGGTGATGGACCGGCTGCTCAAGTCCACCTGGAAAGCGCCTCGAGCAACAGGCCTTGCGGCGGAGGTCCAACGGGTTGTGGAACAGACTGTTCTGCGAGGCATGATTACGCTGGCCGGTTCCGAGACTGCGGCGGCGCAGGCGCGCGCCGTCACCAGGGCCCAGTTGGCCGGGTTGTCGCAGTGGATGCGCGCACAACGTCCAGCGGCCAACGCGGCCCAAAGCGCTCATTTGGGCTACGCGGTGGACCTGATCCAGCGTTTCCACGAAAGACCACAGGATTTGAACCTTCCCCCTTTGGCCGAACCGCCGCCGGGGATGCCCATTGGGGATCAGGACTGCGGCTGGTTGCATTAGAAGCGCAAAGGGCGCCGTCCGCGCCACCAAACTGGCCAGAAACACGCGGGCTACCGGTGCGGACGGCAGCTCCGTTTTGCGCGTGTTCCTCAAAAGCGCGTCGCTGAAACGCGGAGCAATTTTGATACGTTACACTATTGATATGAGGAAATCGTCCCTGATCGCGATCATTTGCCTGTTGTTTTCCGCCAGTGTCAGCTTATGGGCCGCCGATGTTCCCCGTCCGGCGCCAGCCGCCTCTTATAAAACACCCACCGGGGCCACCATCAGCATTGCCGATTACAAGGGCAAGGTGGTCGCTTTGGAGTTTCTCATTACCACCTGTCCGCATTGCCAGAAATGTTCCACGCTGCTGCAAAAAATGTACAACGAGTACGGCGCACGCGGCTTTCAACCGCTCGGAGTGGCCACCAACGATATGGCGCACATGCTGGTTCCGGACTACGTGAAGCAGTTCGGGCTGAGTTTCCCGGTCGCGTTCGCGCCCCGGGAAAAAGCGCACGAGTTCCTGCAACTTCCGCTCATGCTGATCATGTACGTACCGCAGTTGGTCTTCATTGACCGCCATGGCGTGATTCAGGCGCAGTACGGTGGCCAGGACAAGTTCTTCCTGGACGAAGAAAACAACATGCGAAAGCAGATTGAAGCCATGTTGGGCGACGCAAAAAAGCCTGCCAGCGCAAAACCGGCGGCTGTCAAGAAGACCTCCAGCTAGTCCGGACGACCCCACCGCCCGATTCAGACGGGCCGGGCGAGGTCGCGATGGGCGGCTTTGACCTTGAATCCGGATTTCGTGAGGCGCTTGCGTATTTCGTCAGCGATCATGACGGAACGGTGGTGGCCGCCCGTACAACCGAAGGAAATAGTGAGATAGGTTTTTCCTTCCCGAATGTAGTGGGGTAGCAGGTAGATCAAAAGGTCGGAGATGCGCTCAATGAATTCCGTGGTTTGAGGAAAGCTGCGAATGTAACGGGCCACCGACGGGTGCCGGCCGGTGAGTTGTTTGAACTCGGGGATGTAGTTGGGATTGGGAAGAAAGCGGACATCAAAGACGAGGTCACTGTCGGGCGGGACGCCGTGGCGGAAGCCGAAGCTGTTGATGTAGACGTGGATGTTTTCTTCCGGACTGGCCGAGCTGAATCTGGACTTGATGAGATCCCGCAGTTCATGAACGTTGAACTTTGATGTGTCGATGATGAGGCCGGCCAGTTTGCGAATTTGCGCCAGGCGCTTGCGTTCACTGCGGACGTTTTCCGCCACAGACTCGGCGTGGCCGAGCGGGTGTGGGCGGCGGGTTTCGCTGAAACGGCGGACCAGGGCGGCGTCTTCCGCTTCGAGAAAAATGAGTGTCGTGGGGATCTTGCGGCTGAGAGCGCGGTAGAGACTGGGAAAGCGCTTCAGAGCGCTTCCCTCGCGGACATCGACGACCAAGGCGGCGTGGCGGATGTTGGCCGCGTCTTTGGTCAACTCTGCAAATTTGGGGATAAGCTCCAGCGGAAGATTGTCCACCGAGTAGTAGCCGAGATCCTCCAAGGACTTGAGCACCGTGCCTTTGCCGGAGCCGCTGAGTCCGGTGATGATGACGAGCTCGGGGGATTTGCTCATTGCCACGGCTTAGGTTTCGACGAGGTCGAAATTGCCGTCGGCACGCCGGAGGAGGACCGAGATTCGTTCCGATTCCAGATCGCGATAGACCAGATAATCCTTCTTGGCGCCGATTTGGAGCACGGCATCTCCGAGAGACATCGGTTTCAGCCTGGCGCCGCTCCTGACAGGGAAAACCCGGGGACCCAAAGGTTCCGGTGGAGTGGCGACAGACTGGAGCGCCTGGGATTTGATTTTGGAACCGGATCCGCGCTTGGTATCGCGCCACTTAGTGCGCTGGCGGATCACCTGTTTTTCCAGCTTATCCAGGGCGGCCGTAAGAGCCGTAAAGGTGTCCGCGGCCGAACCGCTGCCAACCATGGGATGGTCGTAATAGTTCACTGTGATTTCGGCGTTTTTGCCGCGGCGTTCCGAAGTAAGAATGACGTGGGCTTCCTTTTCCGAACGCCCATCGAGAAGTTTGGCCAACTTGACATAGCGGGCGGCGAGCTTCTTCTCCAAAGTGGGGGTAAACGGATCCAGTTTTCCGGTGTAATGAATCTTCATGAAAGCCTCCTGGTTGAAGTAGGAATCAATTGCGCACCCGGCGCTGGTGAGTAGAGGGAATCTTCATGTCTTCGCGATATTTTGCGACGGTGCGGCGGGTAACGTTGATTCCGTCGCTTTGCAGCAGCGCGGTGATCTGATCATCGGTATAAGGGTGCCGGACATCTTCTTCCTGAATCATCTTCTTCACTTTTCGCTTCAGCAGCAGCAGAGGCGTTTCGCTTCCGTTGGGACCTTGGACGGCTTCCGAGAAAAAGTAGCGGAGTTCATAAACGCCCTGGGGTGTGTGGGCGTACTTGTTGGCGACGGCGCGGCTGACCGTGGAGGGATGGACGCCGATTTCTTCCGCCAGTTCCTTGATCATCATGGGCCTGAGGTGGTCCAGGCCATGGTCGAGGAACTCCCGCTGACGATTAATGACAGACTGGCAGACCTGCATGATGGTCTTTTTGCGCTGTTCGATGTTCTTCATCAACAAAAGCGCGGAGGTGAAGCGCTCTTTGACGTAGTTGCGGACCTCCTTGTTCGGTTCCTGATCGCGGTCCAGCAGCCGCCTGTATTGGGTACTGAGGCGTAGCGGGGGGAGGTCATCGTCATTGAGTTGAATCAGGTAGTCGTCGCCCTCTTTGGTTATGTAGACATCCGGCTCAATCTGGCGCGCTCCCTGACCGGAGTAGCGGAGACCAGGGCGCGGGTCGAGGTGCTGAATTACGCCGACGGCGATTTGCACGTGTTCGAGTGGGCGGCCGAGCGCCTTGGCAAGTTCCTTGAGTTGGCGGCTTTCGACAAGTTTGAGGTGATCGGAAACGATCTGCCAGGCCACTCCGCCGGCTCCGCCGCGGCTCTTGAGCTGCAGCAGGAGGCATTCCTGGAGGCTGCGCGCGCCAACGCCGGCCGGGTCCAGGGAGTGGACCACGGCAAGGGCCTCCTCCAGGAGCGGCATTGGACAGGATTCCGCCGTGGCGATCTCCTCAAGAGCTCCGATCAGGTAGCCATTGTCGTCGAGGTTGCCGATGATGGCATCAGCCGCATCCCGGACCTGGTCTGAGATCAGGACGAGACTCAACTGCTGCTGCAGATAGTCGGACAGGGTGACCGGGGAGGAGAGAAAGGTCTCAAAGGAGGGCTTTTCAGGAGTCTCCTGAGCAGGGGACTTAAAACCAGGGTCGAGGTAATCATCGAAGAACGAGCCAAAGTCGATTTCGTCAAACGGATCCGATACCTGCGGTTCGGGGTCGGCCTGAGCGTCCGGACCCAGCGGTTCGGCTGGATTGGCGGCCGCCGAGGAATGGGAGGCTTCCAGGAAGCCTTCGTCGGACGGGTTGGGCGCGCGTTCTGCTTCGAGAACGGCCTGGATCTCGGCCGGAGTGAGTTCTTCACTGGCCTCCAGAGACTCTTCCAATACCGGATTTTCAGCTATTTCCTGCGCAATCAGCTCTTTCAACTCCAGGCGGTTCAACTGGAGGACTGTCACCATCTGGACGAGCCCAGGCGTGAGAATCTGCTTTTGCGAAACCTTCAGTTGCAGCCTTTGGGAGAGCAAGCTCATTGCCTTCAATTATACCGTGTGGGGCGGAAGTGTACATGAAAAGGCCGGTAAAGGTAGGATTCGCCGTAAAGGCGGGTAGGATATCAGGCAGCTCTTAAGGTAGGAACTACGGGGCGGGGACCTGTCGAACGGATTGGGATGGGATTCACCGAGCGAAGGCTGGTGACATCCATGCGTCTGGCAGCATTGAAATACTCATCCACCGGATAGAGGCTGAACGGTTCGAGCTCGCGAAAGACCCGTCCAAGCTTTTCCTGAATGCGGTAGACATCATGAAAAAACGTTCCGCGGTCTGTGTTGAGACGGCGGCAGCAGAGTTTCCAATCGGCTCCGAGCAGGAAATGGAACCGGAAGATGCGGTACTCTGCCTCATCGAGGTAACGGCGGCTGACCAAGGTAAAGTCAGCGATGTATTCTTCGTCCTTGCGTCCCCAGGCCGGTCTTGAGTTCGGCGAGGAACAGTGATTGAGAGTAACCTTGCAAAGGTACTTCTCTTTTTCGACGCATTGACGGAAGCGCACGTGACAGGCGCGAAAGATGTTGCGTAGAACGCAATGGCAGGGTGATGTGCCTATGCGTCGGGAGTATAAAAGACCCACACCATGGCAGCGGGTGCAGGAGTGTGCGGCTAACGCCAGTGTATCCGAACGATTCCATTCCATTGGCTCGACAAGGACCTCCGGGCGCCCGTTTAATTTTGTCTCTCTAGGGGGCGCCCCATTCATTGGTCCTATCTTAGGCGGTATGCGGAATTGGTCAAGAAATATGGGTCAGTGGAAACGGGAAAGTGGCGCGGAGAACAGCAAGTCTTATCGGCATCTCGTTGCAGAGTCAGTAGATGTAAGCAGTAAGAATTGTGATTAATTTAGCTTAATTGTATGAGAATTATATTGCCTGATAATGCTTTGATGCTCTATATTTCTAGAGGCTATTAGTTTTCAAGGGGACTGGGAAATATGTTGGTCACAGAATTGATGGAGAGAGTCCGGGCGAGAGTGAACTTGTTGATTAACAACGGTCAGGTGACCGAGCGCGGCTTGGCCAAAAGAACCGGGATCTCACAGCCGCACGTCCATAATGTTCTAAAGGGCGCGCGGTATATGACGCCAGAGATTGCCGATCTCATGATGCAGCAACTGAAGATTTCGCTGCTGGATCTGCTGGCGGAGGAACGGGCCGACGTGGTGGTTCGCAAGGGGCCGCGCCGGGACTGGAAGAATCACGCCGAGCCGCGGACGGCTTCCAAATAGGTATCCAGCACCTGGCGCGCGGTTCGATCCCAACTGAACTTTGCCACCTGCTGATATCCCTTGGCAATGAGTTGTGCACGGAGATTCTCATTCAATAGGACATCGCGGATGCCGCGCTCGATTTCGAACACATTCTCAGGATTGACGAGCATGGCGGCATCGCCCACCACCTCCGGCAGTGAACTGATGTTGGAGGCGACCACAGGCGTGCCGCAGGACATGGCCTCCAGTGGAGGAAGTCCAAAACCTTCATAGAGGCTGGGGAAAGCAAACAATGCGGCCGAGGTGTAGAAAGCCCGAAGGGTGTCGAAGGGGACATGGCCAAGGAACCGGATGGCTTGGCCGAGACGGGTTTTCTGGGCAGTAAGCCGGACCTCGGGGAACTGGCTGATTTCGTCGCCTACGATAATCAGCCGCAGCTGAGAAAAGACGGGGTGAGAAGCGAGCTTGCCGCGCAGAACGGCAAAGGCCTCGATCAGGCGTGGGATGTTCTTCTGCGGCCGGATGCTGCCGGTATAGAGGATGTAGGGGTAGCTGATCTGGTACCGGTCCAGGACGTTTTTCCGCTCCAAATCTCCGGAAGGGGAAGAGAAGCGGGGATCGGGGGCATTGTGAATCTTCCGGATGTGGCCGGGTGGGATGCCGAGGATGGATTCGGCCGCGAGGCGGGTGGCATCCGAGACAGCGATGACGCGGGATGCGCGCATGAGGGAGCGGCGGGAACGGTAAAGGCTGAAATTGTTCCGCATTCCAGCTCCGAACAATTGGCGGCTCATGTCATGGATGGTAACTATATAAGGCCGGACCATCAGGATCGGGACCCTGTTGAGCGGAATATGGATGAGATCGGCGGAAAACTGCCGGAGGTAGGCGGGAAATGCGAAGTGATCGATTGTTTCCGAATCCGTGTGCCAGTAGACGGTGGATTGAAAATTGGGCGGAAGGTGTTGAAACTCATTCTGGTCGGCGGACTGGCAAACGATCACGTATCGGTTGGCAGTGTCGATTCCGGCAAGGGCGGTGAGCAGATTGCGGATGTAGGTGCCGATGCCAAAGTCACGGAGATGGCGCGCGTCGATGACGAAGCGGAGGCTCATGATCGCTCAGCGAGCCTGGACAGGGGCGGCCCTCCAGGCGTAAAGCGGGAAACGGTCGGTGAGCTTGGCCACGCGCCGCCGGACGCTGGCGCTGGCGGAGTCCAAGTTGGCCTGATCACCGGAAAGGGAAGTGAGGAGCTCGGCGATAAGGGAGGCGACCTCGCGCATTTCGGCCTCTCCGAAGCCACGCGTGGTGACCGCGGGACTGCCAAGGCGGATGCCACTGGGGTTGAGCGGCGGGTTGACATCAAACGGAATGGCGTTCTTGTTGGCAGTGATGTAGGCCAAGTCGAGGGCGTGCTCGGCCTCCTTGCCGCGGATACCCTTGGAAAAAACGTCCACTAGAACCAGATGGGTATTGGTGCCGCCGGAGACTACGCGAAAGCCTGCCTCAATGAGTCCTTTTGCCAGAACATCGGCGTTGTCCTTCACTCGCTGTTGGTAGACCTTGAATTCGGGGCTGAGTGCTTCCAGAAAACAGACGGCCTTGGCCGCGACGACGTGGACCAGCGGGCCGCCTTGTGTGCCTGGAAAAACCGTCTTGTCGATGGCGGGCCCGTATTGGGCCCGGGCCAGGATGAGGCCGGCGCGAGGTCCGCGAAGAGTCTTGTGGGTCGTGGAAGTGACGATGTCGGCGTGTTCGCAGGGGTTGGGGTAGAGGCCGGCGGCGACGAGTCCGGAGAAATGCGCCATATCGACGAGAAGGAGAGAACCTGCCGAATCCGCGATTTGGCGGAAACGCGCGAAATCGATCATGCGGGGGTAGGCAGAGCCTCCGGCAATGATCATTTTGGGTTTGTTCTGCTCAGCCAGCCGGGCGAGTTCGTCGTAATCAATGAGTTCGTCGTCCTTGCGAACGCCGTAGGGCACGACTTTGTAGGTCTTGCCGGAGAAATTGAGGTGGTGGCCGTGGGGGAGGTGGCCGCCATGGGCGAGGTTCATGCCGAGGATGGTATCGCCTGGTTGGAGGACCGCCGCATAGGCTGCCTGATTCGCCTGAGAACCGGAGTGGGGCTGAACGTTGGCGTATTCGGCGTTAAAGAGGCGCTTTGCGCGGTCCCGGGCCAGGTTTTCCACCACATCGGCATGTTCGCAGCCGCCGTAGTAGCGCTTGCCAGGGTATCCTTCGGCGTACTTGTTGGTAAAGACCGAACCGGTTGCTTCCAGGATGGCCTGGGAGGTGAAGTTTTCGCTGGCGATGAGCTCGAGCCGGGTATTCTGGCGATCCAGTTCCGCCTGAATCGCTTGGTAGATGTCGGGATCGGCCTCGGCGAGGGATCTGGCCATGGATTGGAGAGCAGTCATCCGGGTATGGAACCTCTTCTTGCTTTATTCGTGGTCTGCTTGCTGCTTTTCGAGCTGAGTGATTTTAGCGACGCGGCGTGCATGCCGGCCGCCGTCGAAGCCGGTGGAAAGAAAAATGTCGACCAACTCGCCGGCGGCGGCCTCGTCGATAAACTTGGCGCCGAGCGCGAGAACGTTGGCATCGTTATGGGCGCGCGTCAGGCGGACCTCTTCCGGGTTGGTGCCGAGGGCGGCGCGAATTCCATTGATCTTGTTAGCGGCAATCGACATGCCGACGCCGGTGGAGCAGACCAGGATGCCGCGGTCCGAGCGGCCCTGTGCGACATCACGCCCAACGGCGGCGGCGTAGTCCGCATAGTCGGTGGACTCCTCGCTAGTGGTGCCGAGGTCTGCAACCTCGTAGCCGTGTTTGCTCAACCGGTCCGCCAGTTTTTGTTTGAGAGCAAAGCCGGCATGGTCAGCGGCGATGGAGATTTTCATGGGGCAGTCCGATTTTACCATGCGAGGAGTGGAATTCATGGGCAGCGGAGATCAAAGTCGATGGTAAGGTTGAATGGCGTCGCGGAGATCGATCCAGGAGCGAAGCGCCATTGCTTCGCGGCGTTGATGGCATTATCCGCCAAAAGTTTGTGACCTGAAACGACTGAGGCTTCGACGACCGCTCCCGTTGCGGGGTCAACCGTGAGACGTAGTTGTACCTTGCCTCTGATGCGCGCCTGTCTGGCAAGTGGCGAATGAATCGGAGGGACGAAATGGACAAACTGGTAGGCCTCGGCATTGAGCAACACCCCTGATTGACCATTGCGCGCCTCCGCCTTGCTGATGGGTCCCCGGTATGTTTGCAGGAGCGTCCGGAAGCTGACAGGCCTCATAAAGTCGAGTGTTGCGGCCGTGGCCAAGCCCAGGTCGTACCTTCCGGAAAGCAAATCAGGAACCTGCTTCTCCCCGGCGCGCTGCAGGTTGAGGTCATCTTCCTCGGATCGATCGCGGAATGGGTCCTTTTCACCAAAAAGACGGCTATTGATATCCGACGAAAGCCCCCACAGACGCACCATCTCCGGGTGCCTCTTCTTCAGCTGTTTCATGTCCAATGATTCGCTGATGGGGAGGCGAAGGGCAACAGACGAAGATCCACATTCGGCGATGATGCCGAAGCTGATGACATCATCAATGCTTGCCCGCTGTGCGTACTTCTTCACTGCGGAATTCAATGCGCCGGCTTCGACAGCGCAAGGATTATTCGATCCCACTAATCTACCCGGGGTTGTATTGGTCACCCTGATTTCCACACTTTGTACGATCCTGCGTGAGCAAAACACGTCGATGTCGGCAACCCGGGTGTAGCGAACAATCGCGTCTCGTCCTTCCTTCCGCACGTCGAGCAGGCGAAAGTAATACGAAGGGCCGTTATCGGAAAAAGACACGGAAACGATGTAAAACCCCGAAGGGGTAACCGGTGCCGCATAGGCTGGCCCCGCCATCGCCGCCGAGAGAAAGAGAAGCCAAAGTGTGAGCTTCACGTCTATATTGAAACATAGGCTTCCCTTGGCAGGGTTGGGTCGCGGAGAAACAAATGGAAATTGATTGGGCGAAAGTTCGAGGCGAATTTCCGGCGCTGGCCGGCTGGACGTATTTGGATACGGCCACCTACGGCCAGACCCCGCATTGCGCCGTGGAGGCGGCCGAGCGGCATTTTGCACACCGCAACGAACTGGCGTGCTCGGATTTTCTGGATTGGTTCGACGATGCGAACCGGATTCGTTGTGGAGTGGCACGCATGATCGGGTGTGAGGCGGACGACATCGCGTTTTTCGGAAACGCATCGGCGGCGTCGTCGCTGTTGGTGGGGGGCATGGATTGGCGGGCTGGTGACCGGGTGGTGACGCTGGACGGCGAGTTTCCAAACAACGTCTACTACCCGGCTTTGCTAAACGGACGAGGAGTGGAATTTGTCGAGACGCCGTGGGAGGGGTTTTACGAGGCCGTGAACGAGAGGACGCGGCTGGTGCTCTTGAGCAGCGTGAACTACACGACAGGGTTCCGGCCGCCGCTGGAAGAAGTGTCGCGGTTCCTGCGGGCGCGCGGCGTGATGTTGTATGTGGACGGGACGCAAAGCGTGGGCGCATTGCGGATGGATCTCAGCCGGATCCAGCCGGCGATGATGGCGGTGAACGCCTACAAGTGGATGCTGTCGCCAAACGGGGCCGGCTTTGCCTATATCTCGCCGGACCTGCGCGCGCGGCTGGAACCCAACGTGGTCGGCTGGCGGAGCCACCACGAGTGGCGGCGCGTGGATAGTTTGCACCGCGGAGCGCCTGAGTTCAGCAGCAAGGCGGAAAAGTACGAGGGCGGGATGCTGAATTTTCCCTCGCTATATGCAATGGGGGCCGTGGTGGAGATGATGGAGCAGTGGGGCGGATTCGAAATTGAGGCGCGGGTAATGACCCTGGCCGAAGGGTTGCGTGAAATATTGCGGGGATTGGGCGGCAAGCTGCTCTACGATGCCGCGCCACATTACGATTCGCCGATCGTGACGGCGCGGTGGGAGGGGCAGGATGCCTCCGCCCTGGCGCGGGCGTTGAAGCAGGAACGCGTGCTGGTGTCGGCGCGGCATGGAAACCTGCGCGTGTCCGCACATTTCTATAATGACCATTCGGATTTTGAGCGGATGCGGGATGTCCTCAAGGGATTGCTGAAGGTGTAAACGGCCCGGGAATAGTTTTACTGCCGCGGGGGATTCATGGATGCGTAGCGACTACCGCTATATGAACACACGTTTTTTACTTTTACTGATTGCCGCTACGGCGGTCTTTGCACAGAAGCATGAGGTCGGCCTTACTTTGGGGCGGTTTACCAGCAGTGAGATTTCGTCTCCATCGGGAAAGCTGGAGCTTGGCTCTGGCAATGGTTTCCAGGCGGGGTATGGATACCGCGTGTATGCGAACTCAACTGTTGCCATTTACGGAGGCGCCCATCTTCTGGCCAGTCCACAGCGTAAAGTGAACACCACAATTCCTGCCGCGACAACCGACGTTGCGACGTTGTATCTGACCCCGGACGTCCGGCTGAAGCTTCTCCCCAATCGGCGTGTTTCGCCGTGGGTCGCGATCGGCGGTGGGTACGCCCAGTATGAGCACAGCCTGCTGCGCCGGGACGGGCAACCGAATCAAGCTCCGCGGCGCCAGCATGGCGGCGCATTCACTTTTGGCGGGGGCATGGACGTGCGTGTGCTGCCTTGGCTGAGTCTGCGCGGGGAGATCCGTGATTTCTACACCGGCAGCCCGAACTACAACGTGCTAACATCCAGTGGCAAGCGGCACAATGTTGTGTTGGGCGGGGGCTTTGTCCTCAGGTTTGGGGACTAGAGGGTAATGCGAATGCGAACTCTTCTCCTTCTTATCATTTCCGTCTATCTACTTCCGGCGAACCTTTCCGCCCAGGTCTTGAAGGTGGAGGGTCCGTTCAAGGCGAAGAAGGGGGAAACCTGCGTTGTCTGCAACACTCCCGTGGGCGAAGAGGACGACGCCTATCTGGTGGACGGTCAGAGAGTGGCTGTCATGAGCGCGATGCGGGAAGAGTTTCTGCGGAATCCATTGCAGTATGTCACGCGGCTTCGGCCGGAAGGAATGGTGTTCTCCTCGCGCCAACCTGAGACGCTGCCGGGCTCATATTTGTGGGCGGGCGTATTTGTGCTGATCGGGTTGATGTTTGGCGGAGCTTGCGCGCACATGGCCATGGTGAAGGGATTGTCAAGCTGGCAGTGGTTCTTTCTCGGTTTCTTCCTTTCGGTGCCGGCGTGCCTGGCGCTGGCCGGGAAAGCTGCGGCTGAGGATGCGCCAAAGGCGCCGGCAGGGTTGGGGAAGATTCCCAGTACACGGTCCTCGATTCCCTGTGCCGGGTGCGGTGAGGCGAACCATCCGGCGAGCTCGAAGTGCGGCCGATGCGGGGCAGCCTTGCATCCGGCAGCGCCGTCGGAGGTGGCTGCTTCCGCAAGAGGAGGGCAATAGAGCATGGGCACCTCTTTCCTCCAAGACATCCTGAACAGCCCGAACACGGCTGCGCGCCGTCCCGTTGTGGACGACAAATTGGAGAGCAATGTTCCGGGGCTGTTCATCATCGGGGATCTCTCCGGGGCCCCGGTGGTGAAGCTTGCCATGGCACATGGCAATGATGTCGCCGAATATATCGCCAGACTTCCCGATGCGAAGGCAACTCGCCCGGATGCCTACGATGTCGTGGTGGTGGGTGCGGGGGCGGCTGGACTGAATGCGGCGCTTGTGGCGCAGGATCGCGGGTTGCGCGTGTTGGTATTGGAGAAAGCAAAGGTCGCCAATACAATCGAGGATTTTCCGGAGGGCAAGTGGGTTTACGCGGAACCGGATTCACGTCCGCCCAAGGGGAAGTTGTGGCTGGACGGGGCCACCAAAGAGGATCTGTTGGCGCGCTGGCATCAGATGATTCGCGAAAACAACCTTGCCGTACACACGGAGGAGGGCGTCACCGGGATCGAGCGGCAGAAGGATCAGCATTTCGAGCTGACCACGGCGAAGGGCGTCTATCACAGCCGCCGTGTGATTCTGGCCACCGGGCAGCGCGGCAACCCGCGCAAGCTCGGCGTGCCGGGACAGGATCGGGAGAAGGTCTACCACCGCCTCTACAGCCCCGGTCACTATCACGGCAAAAACATTGTTGTGGTTGGCGGAGGAAATAGCGCGGTAGAGGCGGCTGTGACGCTGAGTGAGAAGAATCAAGTCACCATTTCCTATCGTGGGACCGAGTTCAGCCGCGTCTTTCAGGACAATGAGCGGAAGCTGCAAACCGCCATGGCCGCGGGGAAGATCCAGGTGATCTTCCAATCGCAGGTGAAGGCGTTTGGCGAGAGCACTTGCGTGTTGGAGACCGGATCAGGTGCGGCGCGGTCCACGGTGGAGCTTCCCTACGACCATGCTTTCGTATTGGTGGGCGCGGAGGCGCCAACAGCATTTCTCAAATCGCTGGGGATACAGCTCGAGAATGAATGGAATGGCAGCGGCTGGGTGGCAGCCACATTAACAGCTTTCGCTCTTTTTGCGATTTGGATTTTTGGCGGACATACCCAAGTTGCTTCCCTCGACAGCCTGTCATGGGCAGGAGGCGCCGCCGCGCTGGGCGCAATGGCGGGCCTCATTTTTTCCGGCACACGCGGCAACCGGTACGCATGGCTCGGATTCTCCTTTCTGCTCTGCTACAGCCTCTACGGCGCGAAGATGGGGGAGAATTTCGAGTTTTGGCCCTACCGCGGATGGGGCTACAAATTCTTTTCCTTCTTCCACCGGCCGATGTCGTTCTGGTACACGGTGGCCTACACGGTGGTGATGACCTTGTTCGGCATCAAGGCAATGAAGAAGTGGGGCTTTGATAAGAAGGACCGGTTCCAGATCTGGCGCTACACCAGTCTCCTTACGTTCCAGTGGGTATTCTTCTTTATCATTCCGGAATTCCTGTTTCAGTACGCCATTCAGTATCAGTGGGTTGGTTCCATCGCCAAGGACCCTGTGTTTGCCAACCAGGCCTGGCGTAGTTACGGCATCGTGTACGCATGGCCGTTGTTCTTCTACACGTTTTTCGGGTCGCCCCACCAGATCTGGATCATTTGGGGAGTGCTTCTGAGTTTCGTTGTGCTTCCGATTCTGGTTCTTTTCCACGGCAAGCGCTACTGCACCTGGATCTGCGGTTGCGGCGGGTTGGCCGAGACGCTTGGGGACCGCTGGCGGCAAAACGCGCCCAAGGGCCGAACGTCGCTGCGATGGGAACGGATGAACCTGCTGGTGCTGGTGGCCGCCTGTGTGATCACGGTCATGATGGTGACGCGCGACATAGTGGATATTTTCCGCGCCAGCTCGGGGCAGGCGCTCGAGTGGTATCGCCTCATCGCCGATGTCTGGCTGGTGGGAATATTGCCGGTCACGTTGTACCCCTTCTTCGGCGGCAAAGTCTGGTGCCGTTACTGGTGTCCGCTGGCCAAGATGATGAACATCTTCAGCAGCTTCTATACGAGGTTCAAGTTCAGCCGGTTTGCGATCCATGCGAATGAAAAATGCATTGGCTGCGGGGAATGCACCAGACACTGCCAGGTGGGCATCGACGTAATGAATTTCGCATTGAAGCAGCATGTGCTGGATAATGCGAACTCCTCCTGCATCGGCTGTGGGATTTGTGTCACGGTTTGCCCGATGGATGTGTTGAGTTTTAGTTCCGAGGCTCCGGCGAAGCTGGTGCAGATCGAGACGGCAAAGGCGGCATGATGGGAAGTTTTTTTCTGATGATCGTGCTCAGCGCGGCGGCTTTGTCTGCCGAGACGTATAAAATTCAACCGGGCGCTGGCAATCGAGTGGCGCTGGAGGTCCACAAGACAGGGCTCATGAGCGGCAAGAAGCACCTGTTTGAATTCGCCCGCTACCACGGATCGGTTGACTATGACGCCAAGGCTCCGGAGAAGTCGAAGGTAGAACTTGTTCTAGAGGCTGCCAGCATTGTTCTCAAGGATGAATGGCTCGATGCCAAGGATTTCAAGAAGGTCTCCGAGTTCCCGGTAAAAGACATGCTGGATACTGCCCGGTACCCGCAGGTTCGTTTTTCGTCGACCGGTGTGGCGCGCCAGCCGGATGGGAGTTTCCAGGTTCGCGGCAATCTCACGATTCGCAATGTGGCAAAACCTGTGTTGATCGCAGTCCGTGTGGCAGATTCAGCAGGGACCGTTACTATACAAGGAAGCTCGGTTGTTCGCATGAAGGAGTTTGGCCTGAAGCCGCCTTCCGCATTATTGGGTGCGATTGGAACCAAGGACGAGATGGATGTTCTTTTCCAGGTTACCTTAGCCCAGTGACCGCCTTTCACCGCGTATACTTTCCATATAAGAGCACACTGATGAAAAATATCCTTCTCTCCGCGATTGCTATCACAGCCAGCCTTTGCGCGCAATCAGCGCCCCCACTCACCCACGTCGCCATTTTCAAAGTGAAACCGGTCAAGCTCACGCAATGGGTGCAATTGACTCAGAAGGTCTATGTCCCGGCCTTGGACAAACTGCTGGCCGAAGGAACGCTCCTGGCGTATGGCATTGACACGGATATTTTGCATCGCGCCGACGAACCCAATGCCAGTGCCTGGTTCACCGTAGCCAACTACGCCGCCTATCAAAAGGCGCAGGATGCGATTGATAAGGCGCAGGCGGCAAACGCCGGCTACATGGTCGGGATGTCGGAGATGATGGATCCTGAGGATCACTATGATCTTCTGCTGCGTTCTCAAACAGGAAATCAGAAGAGCCCGCCCAAGGGCGCCTTGCCGTTTACCAGCGTTTCCCTGTTCAAGGCAAAACCCGGCAAATCGCCAGAGCTGGCCAAGACGCTGGAGCAGTTCTTCAAGCCGTTGCTTGATCCCTTGGTGGCCTCGGGCGACCTGTTCAGTTATTCGCTCTCCTCAGAAACCCAGCACTCCCAGCCCGGCATGATGTATCTGGTTGCCTCCATGCCATCGCTTGCCTCGATGGATAAGATTGATGCCGCCTTTGCCGCCATTCTCTCCAAGGGAGATGGGGGAAAAGCCTTCACCCAGACCATGACCGAACTGACGGACGCCGATGCCCACCGGGACTATCTTTTGCGCGCCCACAGCTTCGCTTCGCGGTAAGGAAATCCGCCCGTCAGGTGTACTGGTGGTTCGGCTTCCGAGTAACACGCGCAAAACGGAGCTGCCGTCCGCAGCGCTGACCCGCGTGTTTCTGGCCCGTTTGGGGGGCGCGGACGGCGCCCTTTGCGCTTTTAGGCCGCTGCACCCACCATGGACACGAGTTGGTCCACCAGTTCGGTCATCATCTCGGACTGCTCCAGCATGCTCTGGCTGGCGGCTGCGCTCCGCTCGGCGTTGGAGGCCGTTTGCATCGTCACCTGCTCCATTTGGTTCAACGCAGAGGCGATGTGATCCACGCCATGCGCCTGTTCCTGTGAACCGGCATTCACTTCCTGCACCAACTGCTTTACTTGATCCGCGCTAGTCGTGATGCTTTTGATGGCCGACGTCATCCTCCCTAGTTTCACGGTGCCTTCATTGGAGGTGGAGATCGATTCCTGGATCAGGTTCTCTGTATCGCCAGCCGCTTGCGCACATCGTTGCGCCAGATTTCTCACCTCGTCCGCCACCACGGCAAAGCCCATGCCGGCCTCTCCGGCCCGCGCCGCTTCCACCGCCGCGTTCAAGGCCAGGATGTTGGTCTGAAACGAGATCTCGTCGATTACCTTAATGATCCTGGCAATCTTCTCGCTGGATCCGTTGATTGCCGCCATGCTGCACACCATCTCCTCCAGAGTCCGGTTGGCTTCGGCCACCCGTTCGTCCACCCGCTGCATAAGGTCGGCCACCTGACGGGAGCTATCCGCGTTCTTCTGCGTCATGGAGCTCATCTCCTGGCTGGATGCCGAGGTCTCCTCCAGTGAGGCGGCCTGTTCGTTGGCCCCATCGGCCAGCGACTGGCTCGACTCGGAGATCTGCCCGCAAGCCTCCGTCACCTGCCGTGCAGCATGATCCATCTTGCCGGTGATGACCCTCAGTTTTTGCGTCGTCTGACGGACGGTGTAGGCGACCACAGCTCCCACGCAAACGCATAAGAGGATCGATCCTAGTGTAAGCCAGAGGCCTTGTGTTTGAGTCTTCTCCGCCGCGGCCGAACCGGCAGCCAGCATCTGCGCCTCCTTGATCATCAACTTCTTGGCTTCCGCCCTCATCTCGCCCAACCGAGGTAGAAGCGTGGAGTCCAACATAGCCAACGCCATGTCGAACTTCTGCTTGGAAAGCTGTTCCAGCATTTTCGCATGGTCACTCTGGACGCCAGCAAACTCGACCTTCAGCTTTTCCGTCTCAGCGGTTGGCTGCCCGATAACCAAAGCCTCAAATTCCTTCAACTTTTGCGTCACCTTCTGCTCATTCTCACCAAAACTTTTCATGAAGGCTTCCGTCTTTTTCTCCTGCTGCAAAGCCGTCGCCAGGGCGATTCCTCTTTCCAGCGCTTCCATATCGGAAGCGGCCGTGCTGATCTGGCCGGCGATCTCCTGCTGCTTGGCGATTACATTCACAGCCTGGTCCAACTCCCGGTTCATGTCCCGGCTGACCTTCAAAGAACTCAACCCCAGCAGCAGCACCAGAGCCAGCATAGCCACAAAGCTACCCATCAGCTTTGATCCAATCGTTACGTTTTTCCTCATGTCAGCCCTTTAGAGTTTGAAATCAAAGCTAATGACCGTGACCACCTTGACGGCCTCGCCCTTGTCCGTGAACGGCGTGAACTTCCATTTCTTCACGGCAGTAGTTGCCGCCGCCGTCAGCAGCGCATTTCCCATCACCACTTTTGAGTTCTCAACGGACCCGTCCGTGGCGATGCTTACCTCAATTTCCACGTGACCGGTAATCCTCATTTGCTTTGCTATGGGCGGATAATCCGGCGGCACCTTGGTTGCCACCGCCTTCATCGCATCCGGTGGCGCTATACGCATCTCCGCCTGCAAGTGCATTGTCGCCAGCGCCAGCAAAGCCAAACCTGGAATCATTGCGGGTTTTTTCATTGGAACAGTCTCTCCTGATCAAAAGCACTCCAAATGCTCTTATCGGTGAGGCAGCTGGATTTGTTGTCTAAACTTGAACCGGACTAGGGTTTTCGCGAGGCAGGTGGCGGCTCGGCCGCGGTTGGAACTTCGATCGGCGCCGCCGCACCGTCGAAGGTCACACTCGAATCCGTGGCGCTGATGGTGGATTCGGCCGTGAACTTGCGGTAGTTCTTAAACTCGATCTCGTTGCGGGAACAGTGGAATGTGTCCTTCTGACAAGCCAGATTCTCAGACTTAAGCGGTAGATAGTAGTCTTTTTCCCCGATCCGTACTACTCCGTAGTCCACCACCATCTCCACTACGTCCATCGCGTAGTCTTTCGGCAACTGGCGCGCCTTCATCTCCAGGCGTTCCACTCGTCCCGAGACGGGGTCCACCCACATCTGCCCCTTGAAGGCAGGCATGATGCGGTAACCCTCATACTCCACCCGCCACTTGGAGTTCTTCTGTTCCACCGTGTAGTTGTACTTCACCGTTGCGCTGGCCGCCTCGCCCGGCGTCGGCTTGGCGAGCACAAAGCGAGCGTCGGTCTGATACACCAGCAGGCTCAGCAACAGCGATCCGAACTCTCCGCTCGACCAGGCCCCGCTTTCCTCGGGCGCATTCTTCCTCTTGACCGGTTTACCGTTGATTTTGATGTCGCGGTAACTCTCCTGCCCGTGTTCATACACCACTTCGGCTGACACGCGGTCTTCCAGCTTCCATTTGGGCTTGAAGGTGTCGCTCGTGTGACGCTTGGTCAACTGGGTACACAAAAAATCCGGTAACTGGCCGGCAAACCGGAACGCGGCTAGCCTCGCCCGGAAAATGACGGGGTCCTCGCCTGGCCGCGGAACAGGTTCGGCTTCGGCTTGTGCCTCCTGTTTTGGGTTTTCCGGTGTTGCCGCCCCCGCTTCGGGTTGCGCGGCAGTGGGTTGCGCTGCTGGGGGAGCCTGCTCCTCCCGCGGTGGCTCAGCGGTGGGGCGTGCGGCGGCTGGCCGCGTATCCCTGATGACACGGCCGTCGGCATCAATGATGACTTCGCCGTAGGTCTCCGGCTCCGCACGCGCAGCGGGCTTCCTGGTCTGCGCCGCCACTGCCGCCAGCAGCAATGCCGCCAAACTCAGCCCGGTCGCAAGTTGCTTTACCATACGCATCGAGGGTCCAGCCTACGCTTCCAGTTTAACTCTTACCGGAGGAACGCGCGCCGGCGAAAAAAGCGTCCTGTTCGGCGCGCAGGCGGTCACACAACCGCCCCTCCGGAATTTCCACATCGGCCCGCTGTAGCACTTCATCCCTTTTTACGCTTCTGCGCAGACGGCACCCATGCGCCAATCCCATCGGCAGCAAGTTCTCGCGGTGGCTCGCGGGATAATCTTCACACTGCCCGTATGTCTTATAACCCCCAATGGCATCCAACCATATCCGGGTGCGATGGCCGCATCGCCAAACAAAACGGCTCTGGTGATCGTTTTTGGGACCTCGAAGTGGCACAGGTGATAGGGTGTATGGAAGCAGTAATAGGGCTTGCCCTCAATCTTGTACAGGTCCAAATAGTGACGCATCCGCGGATGATCATGCGTCCCCATCACAAACACCGAGTGCCTAACCCGCCCGCCAATCAATGCTTTCAGAACGTCCTAAGGAATTATCCCAAATGGCCCAAACTAATTTAAGAGCAAGTACCATTCCGCAATTCGAATCTAAAAGCCTCGCCTAAGCCTCCGGCGGAGGGGACTCTTTGTGCGGTCTCGGCCCTGGCAGAATCACCTGCCGTACCGGATCGAAAGCCATCACACGTCCCCTCCGGTATGACTCGACGCCGAGCCCGATAGCCGCCATCACCTGGTATCCGCGTAGTGCGTTGTAGACCGGTGATTCCCGGCTCCGAATGCAGTCCAGCCAGTTGTCACCGAGCGAAGGGCCCGGCTCCGGCTCAATCGTCACCTCCGTCTTGCCATCATTGGCTTCCTTGAATTCGTTGAGGAAATCACGCTCGGCTTTGATGATGGCCATCTGGCGAGGCTGCATCTGCGCCTCCGCCGAGGAAGGCCTCCGCTGGTCTCCCATGGCCCCCATGGCCGCCGCTCCTTCAGCGATCTGCAGTGTACCCCAGTTGCCGTAAACGGTAACCGGGGTCGAGGTTGCGTTGGCCATGCAGGACACCATGTTGATGGAGTAATCGCCCGGATATTCGATCATGGTCATGTAGGTGTCGGGAACCTCCCGATTCTTTTGCACGTAAATGCCGCCCGCCGCCACGGCCTGCGCGGGGAAGTCGAAACCGACCATCGTGCTCATCATTCCCAGCCGGTGATAGAGCAGGTCGCCGGCGTTGCCTGTTGAGTAATCCCAGAATTTCCTCCACCGGAAATATCGTTCCGCGCTGTAGCGCCGCTTGGGAGCCGAACCCAGCCACATCTTCCAGTCGAGGTTCTCGGAGGAAACTTTGGCATCGGGCCACGCCTCGCTCCCCACGCCCGGGATCGGGTAATCCCACATCCCTTCCCTCGTATTGCGGTTATAACTCACCAGCCCCCACACAACTTTGCCCATCTTGCCCGCGCGTATGTACTCGTTGACCTTCCAAAAGAGTCTTGTAGCCGGGCCTGAACCTCCCAGCTGCATGATACGGCCAGTTTTGTTGACAAGATCGTTCAGCTTGGCAGCCTCCGGAACCGTGCGCGTCATGGGCTTTTCCAGATAGACGTCCTTGCCGGCAAGCATCGCCTCGCTGGCCATCGGATAGTGCCAGTGGTCCGGCACCGCCAGCACCACGCCATCGATATCCGGACGCGCCAGGACCTCACGGTAGTCCTTATACGATTTCTCGGCCCCCGATCTTTCCATGCCCGCCTTGAGGCGCGGCTCCCATACGTCGCAGACCGCCGAAAAATGAACATCGTCTTTCTGTTCGCGGCGATTCTTGAAAACTCTCACCAGCGTTTGGAACTGCATGCCATTGCCGATGAAGGCAATGTTGATCCGGTCATTGGCTCCCCGAACGCGTCCGGCGCGGGGAACGGGCTTGGCTTCCGCGATCGTGGTTACCGCGGCCGTGGCCGCCACGATGCCGGTGTCACGAGTGATAAAGTCGCGGCGAGTGGATTGGTTTTTGTTCTTATCCATGATGACTATGCTACTCCGGCTTACTTCCGCTTGGGGGGATAGTTCTTGAGAAGTTTCTGAATCGCACGGGTCATGTTCTTGTTCTTTTTGCCGGGCTCGGCCCCTTCCTCGATGGTCTTGGTGACAACGCCGCGCCAAACCAATTCTCTTTTTTTCGCATCAAACATGTCCAGCGCTATGGACCCGGCCGCTAGGGTGGATACAGTTTCACTGTTGACCCCATCATCCCCGCCATACCAGCCTCGTCCCCAACCACGGCCGTAGCCCATGGCGGAGTTGTAGGCCGCGATCTCCTTCTCAGACTTCAAGGCAAGCTGATAAACAATCACCAAATCAGACTGATCGCCGCCAGGCTTCAGGTCCGTCTTGGCCAATTCAGCATCGAAGGAGGCGCTCAACTGCCGCAAAGTGGGCTCATCGATGTCGATCGATTCCGGGTGCTTCTCCCATCGATAGGTCTTGAACTTGGTGAAGTCGGCCCCGTGGTCGAAGTTATACTGCACATCCTGCGCAAAGCACAAAGCGGCGAGCGCCATCAGGGGAATCGTGACTCCAAGGGTCTTCATAGCCTTGATGATATGCCACACGCATGGCTCGAACATATTCGGGAACAAAACAATCTCAACGGGGAGTCTAATTGGAGAAGGTTAACTGGATGCCGCTTCCTATCGCCCTGGCTTTCCTGGTTCTGATGTGTGCGGTGTTGGCTTGGATCGCCACGGCGCGGAATTGGCCCGGCGAGCCGGGACTTGCGGGAGCTGTGCTGGCGGCCCTCGGCATGCAGTTCGGCGTTGTATTCGGCCTGACCGGCCGGTCCGTTGGTGCGGCGATCATCCTTGGCCTTGTCCTTGGCCAGTTGTCCTGGTGGTGGTCGCAAGCATCGGGAGTCAGCCCCGCACATGTCTGGAGCACTCACTTTGCAGCCGCCGCCCTGGTTCTGGCGGTCATCGGGATGGTTCGATACATGGAAGCGGCCAGAAACTCCGGATTCGGAGACTCTGGAAATTCCACGGAAGCAAAGAGCGGGACAAATAGCAGCGGGAAGCAAGTTGGGACTAATCCACAAGGTGTGACAGTTGAATCCTCGACAGGCGTGATCTTGTGGCCAGAGCAGGAAGAGCACACCACGTTAGTGCCACCGCTGCCGTTGTTGAAGTTCGGTCTGCCGGCAGTCGCGCCCGCCTCGCTCAGCATTCCATTTTTTGGGGTGTATTGGTTCTATCGTGCGCCGGACCGGCGGCCGCCGGAGGGCTCCCTCCAAACAAGGGGCGACACCGCTCGGATCAGGTTCAGTTCCACCGATGGGGCTCCCATAAAGATGGAAGCGCGCCAAAACCTGGGAACCAGCATTCGAATGGATTGCTGCCGGGGATTGGACGTGATTATCCGCAATGGCGACCGGTTCCCGGGAACGATTTGGCTCGAACTCTTGCTTGGAAATACATTGCAGAAAGGAAGACCGGCTATCACATTGGGGATCAAACGGGTTGACTCGACCCTATCCTGGCTGCCCGCGGATGCTCGTCCTCCCGTCGAGGAGACGATAAGGTTTGAGTTTCCGGCCTCTTCGTCCTTGCGCGAATTCGATGAGTTAACGGTCCGGTTTCTGCTTGCTGGTCCCCGGGTTGACCGCAGCGCCAAGATTGCGATTCGCCGGTTTGTGCTCGTCCGTTGAGGACTACTTTCCCTCCCGGATGGTCATCAATCGATCCACTGGCACCTTGCCGATCCGTTGCACATCACCGGAAGGCCACCGGATCTCCAGCTCGGCATCCGTAGCCGGGCCCAGCCCGAAATGGAGCCGCTGATCGTTGACTGAATAGTAGCTGGCCTGGCTCAATACTTCCTGCGCCTGCACCTTGCCTCCGTACCGCAACGTGGCCCGCGCGCCAATGGCGCTGCGGTTGGATTTCACGCCTTCGAGTTTCAACTGCAGCCAGTGGCCGCCATTCTTCAGGTCATTCCGCAGCAGCGACGGCGGCTCTCCCATGTTGACTACCAGCACATCCAGATCCCCGTCATTGTCGAAGTCTCCAAAGGCTGCGCCCCGGCTGGCATGCGGCGTCATCACACCGGGACCGGCTTCTTCAAACAGTTCTTCCACCTTTCCGCCGCCCAGGCTGCGGAACACCACGCGCGGCGTCTTGTAGGGATAGGCAGGCAGCTTCTTCTCAATCTCCGGGTATACGCTGCCGGTGACGTAGAACAGGTCCGGATAGCCGTCGTTGTCCAGGTCCGCGATCGCCGCCCCCCAACCGACAAAACGTGTCTCCACGCCAAGCCCGCTTGAAATCGTCACGTCATCAAAATTGCCCTTGCCGTCATTGCGGTAAAGCACGTTGGTGTCATCGGAGAAGTTGGTCTTGAAAATGTCGAGCGAGCCGTCCAGGTTGAAGTCGCCGACACCGAGTCCCATCCCGGCCTGCTCCATGCCATCCTCGTTGAGCGCGATTCCGCGCTCCAAAGCCGATTCGGTGAAAGTGCCGTCGTGATTGTTCCGGAAAAACAGGCTCGGGGTGGAGTCGCTGGCGAGGTAGATGTCGGGCCAGCCATCATTGTCGAAATCGGCAGCCACGGCGGTCATTCCGTAGCTTCCCGTGACGGCGCCGATGCCGGACGCCGCCGAGACATCCGTAAAGGTCCCATCGCCGTTGTTGTGGTACAACGACTGCCTTCCGGGCGGTAGCCCGCGGGGACCGCAATTCACCGGCACACCCTTCCAGTTGCAGTTGTTGGTCTGGCCCGGCTTCGGTACCTTCGCGAAATCAAACACAAGGTAGGTGGCGACAAACAGGTCCACATAGCCGTCCCGGTCGTAGTCGAGAAAAGTGGCGCCCGAACCCCAGCGAGTCTCCTTGTTCAACAAACCTGCCTTCGCGGTTACCTCGGCAAACCGTCCGTCCCCCAGATTCCGGTACAACACGTTCTGTCCCCAATAGGTGACAAAAAGGTCTGCGAATCCGTCGTTATCGTAGTCGGCAACCGCCACTGAGGAGGCCCATCCTTGCCGGCGCAGACCCGCCTTGTCCGTCACATCGGCAAACTTGCCGTTGCCTAAATTGCGGTAGAGGCGGTTGGTGGCCCCTTCCGGGTTGCTCCCTACGTGCGTGCCGCTCAGCAAAAAAATATCCAGCAACCCGTCGTTGTCAAAGTCAACAAAGGCCGCCCCGCAACCGGCTGTTTCCAGAATGTAGGTTTTGAATTCGTTGGTTCCGTAGATCAGCGGCGCGGTCAGACCGGCCTCCGCGGCGACATCCACAAACCGCGCCTGAAACGGCCGTCCCGACGGTTTGCCGCGAGGAACCGGTTTCACCACTCGCGTGGCCACGCCTTGCCCCCACACCGCCGCGCACGCGAGGCACATTACCAGGATCTTGCGCTTGCGATTCATCGCATGTCTCGAATCGTGATGCCCACCAGCGCCAGCGTCATCCCGATCATTCCCACCACCGCCGTCCATGCCACCATGTTGTACCAGCGCGAGTTCACATAGCTCTTCATCACGCGCTTCTTGTTCACCAGCAGGATCATGTAGATCAGCACGAACGGCAGAAGGATCCCGTTGATCACCTGTGAGAACAGAATCATCTTTACCAGCGGAAAGCCCGGCCACAGGATCACGCCCGCGCCAATCACGATTAGCCCCGTGAACAGCCAGTAAAACACCGGCGCCTCGGAAAACTGCAAACTCTGTCCGGATTCAAACCCCAGCCCTTCGCAAACCGTATAGGCCGTGGACAAGGGAAGAATGCAGGCGGCAAACAGCGAAGCGTTGAACAGTCCGGCGCAAAACAGCAGATAGGCATACTCTCCAAACGGCTTCAGCCCCAGCGCCGCATCCGTTGCGTCCTTGATGTCGCGAGGCTGCACGCTCCAGATAGCTCCGGCGCAGGCCACAATGATGAAAAAGGCGATCACCGACATGACAATGCAGCCGACGATCACCTCGATTTTCGACTTGTTGTACTCCTTTATGCCAATGCCTTTTTCCACGACCGCCGCCTGCAAGTAAAACTGCATCCAGGGAGCCACCGAAGTACCCACCATGCCAATCAGCATTCCGAGATATCCCGGATCGAGCATCAGCACCGGACTGACGCTGTAGATCGCAGCCTCCTTCCAGTCCGGTTTCACCAGAATTCCGGCGGCGATGTAACAGACATAGAGCGAGCAGGAGAACAACAGTACCTTCTCCACACGCTCATAGCTATTCTTGACAATCAGCATCCACACGGCAAGGGCCGCCAGCGGAACCGAGACATACCGGCTCACATGAAACAACTCCAGTGATGTGGCTACGCCGGCAAAGTTGGCCATTACGTTGGTCAGGTTGGTAGCCACCAGCGCCGCCATCATCAGAAACGTGGTGCGCACGCCATACTCTTCACGGATCAGGTCCGACAATCCTTTGCCGGTTACCGCCCCCATGCGGGAACACATTTCCTGGGTCACGATCAGCAACACCGTGATCGGCGCCAGCGTCCACAACGGCAGGTAGCCATACTTTGCGCCCGCCTGTGAATAGGTGTAGATTCCGCCCGCATCGTTATCGACGATGGCCGTGATGAAGCCCGGACCCAGCACGGCCAGGAAGGCCGCAATGTTGTATCGCAGTTTTTTGAAAATGCGCAAGCGCGCTTACCCTTGCCGCAGGACGGTGATTACGTCGTCTGCCGTGATCACACCCTCGAGCGTCCCTTCCTCGTCCACTACCGGCAGGCTCAACAGGTTGTACTTGTCGAACAGCTCGGTTATCTTGTTCTCCTTCGCGCGAACCGTCACTTGTATCAGGCCTTCCACCGCCAGCGAGGCCATCCTGGTCTGCGGCTCGCCGCAGAAAAGCCGCGCCAAGGGGACTGCCCCGGTCAGCTTGCCGTCGCCGTCAATCAGGAACAACATGTTCAACGAATCGAGCAAATCCTCATTGCCGCGCAAGGCCGCGAATGCGTCCGCCACGGTGGCCTGGTCATGCAATGCCACATATTCGTTGTTCATCAGGCCGCCCGCCGTATCCTCCTTGAATTCGAGTAGTTCACGAACCTCGCTCTTGGGTTCGGCTTCCATCTCCTCGAGAATGCCGGCCGAGGTATCCTCTTCCAGTTCTCCCAGTGCGTCGGCGGCTTCGTCCGGCGCCATCTCGTCCAGAATGTCGGCCGCCTTCTCCACTTCCAGCGATTCGAGAATGCTGGCCTGAATGTCTGGATCCACCTCGCTCAGAGTTTCCGCCGCCACTTCGCTGTCAATGGCCTCGAAGATGGCTTCCCGCTGATCCGGACTCAGATCCTCGACGATATCGGCCAAATCGGCCGGATGCATGGACTCCAGCAGTTTGTGCGAAATGTTCAACCGCAGGCGCCGCTGCGGATCCATCTCGAGAATGTTGGTGAGTTCCCAGCGGATCGAATGCGGCCGGATGGGCCGCTGCATGCGCCGGATCCACCGGCGCGGCAGCACACC
>ORMF010953518.1_pt1 | contig 37094 bp, 30 predicted proteins | sample 1779871 | NCBI WGS metagenome assembly ORMF01 (sample SAMEA104232316, study PRJEB22302) | groundwater metagenome | biome: forest; feature: aquifer; material: groundwater | place: USA | collected 2011-08-07 | depth 5.4 m
CCTTATAATAATTATATAGTAAATAACTCAGATTCATACGGAATGGCATACTCAGACGCTGCACATTCAAAAGTTCAGTTTTTAACGACAGACGACGTAGTAGCAGACCTATATATTTTCAGTCCTACGGATCCAGCAACAGCCGCGTATTACACAAAACCAGTGCCAATGACAAAATATCAGCTTGAAGTTACATCAGGTACAGGATGCAGTTTAGGTACCGTCTCCTACAATGGCTGGAAAGCTACAGATACCAACGGAGCATATACATCAACACCAATGCCTATTGCTTCTGGCTGGAATAAGCTTGAATTTAACGGTGGTGAAAATTGGATATGGATAAAAATAATTTCTCCTACAGAATATTATGTTTCTGGCGGAACTGATTGTTTTACTCAAAATGCTCCTACAGCAGCATCAGTCAATTTGAGTGCAACATTAAATACACCAGCATCAAAGAGCACCATATTCACATTAGCAATACCTGCATATTGTTCATGGAACAGCAACAAACAATCAAATCCGACTCCTCCTTCAAATTAACAACAAATATTATTTTTAGCGATAACTATAAAGTTATCGCTTTTTTAATAGTTTAATTATTTTAACGAAAAATGCATAGATATAGGTATGATAATGATGAAAAAATTATTGAGTTCACTAGCAGCATTGTCTTTATCCGTGGGAGTGAATGCCGCAGATACAACGAAACAAGAGAGTAAAAACAGCGTTTGTGCTTATTCAAATTTTTTATTTGAAGATCCTAGTTTTAACTTTGAGGCTATAAGAGTTCTTTCTGAGTCCTATTATCAGGCTGCAGATATTGGAGAGGTTATTTATGTTGTAAAAAATATTAAAAACGGTGATATGAATGAATGGGGAACAGAATGGGAGAAAAGAGCGGATTATATATTCAAAAATGCAATAAAGTTCAATAACGAAGGCAATTCTATTGCAGCACAAAATGCATATTTAAGAGCATCAAATTATTATCGTTCGGCATCTTTTTATATGACCTCCGAAAAAGTAAGAAAAAAATCTGTTGAACTTAGAGAAAAAAGTGTAGATTGTTTTTTACAATACATTAAAAATAAAGAGTTTATTTCGCAAGTTAAAATCCCATATGAAAACTCATATCTGCCAGGTTATTTCATTAAATCTTCAAAATTAAAAAACGGAAAAGCACCGTTGATAATAATAAATACAGGGTTTGATGGAACCAAAGAAGAAATATGTTATCAAACAGGCTTTGCTGCCGCTTTAGCAGGATACAACGTGTTGACCTTTGACGGACCAGGGCAAGGAGAAACTATTTACAAGCAAAAACTTTTTTTCCGTTATGATTGGGAAAAAGTAATGACCCCTGCTATTGACTTTGCCATAACATTACCTGAAGTGGATAAAGACAAAATAGCTGTTTACGGCATCAGTATGGGCGGGTATTTGATACCAAGGGCTGCGGCTTTCGATAAAAGAATAAAGGCGTGTATAGCTAATGGAGGTATTTACGATCTTTATGCAGCATTTACTCACAATATGCCAAAAGAATTTGCTGAGTTGGCATTTAACGATCCAACGCTTTTCAATAAAGAAATTGAAGAGGCTGACCAAAAAATTGTAGTTTTGAATTGGTTTGTGGGCAATGGCATGTGGACTTTTAATGTAAATACTCCTTCTGATTTGATGCGTGCACTGAAACAGTATAATTTAAAAGGTGTTTCCGAAAAAATTTCTTGTGACACATTAATTGTTAATGGCACTGCTGATACCTTTATGCAAGGCGAAGCCATCAAGCTGTACGACAATCTTAAATGTAAAAAAACTTATATGCTTTTTGATGATGAGTCAACAGGTGAACTCCACTGCCAACTTGGAGCACTTGCTATATCAAATGAAAAAATATTCACTTGGCTCAACAATACATTTGGCTATGAACCATATAGCAAATTATAAAGGATATTATACTCAAGCTGTTTGAAAACAGTTTAATAAAATGGAGGGTTCTGCTCCGTCAAAACCGCAATTTGCAACTAGAAAACGATAAGGATTTCCTTTCATATTTTAATGCACTTTGAATAGAGTTCATTATCTTTAATGCCAAAAAGTAGGAAGAAATCCGCTGGAAGTAGTTATTAATTTATTAGATGAAATTCTGTTAAGGAAACCTGAAAGTTCTCCTCCTAATATAAAAGGACCAATGTTAATATTAAATTTTTCAATGTAAGAATTTTCACCCACTAAAAGGTTCTTCGTCAAACCGACAACTTTTTCCTGTATGATATAATCTTTTGATTTTTCTGTTAACAACTTTTCAATAACTTTTTTCCACGTCTTCTGCAATGTAGCTGCTCCATCTACATATAACCCTTTTGTTCCATAAGAGTTATGAGGCTTAATGAAAAACTTATCTTTTTCATTGAGCACATAATTCAAAGGAAAAGCTCCATCTAACAACCTAAATGTAGCTGGAAGGTGTTTTTTTATTGCAACTAACTCTTCTTCAGTAAAATATTTTTCAGAAAACTTTGAAGTTAAAAAACAAAATAGTAATTTTGAATGAGCGATATGTGATTTAAGAGGTCCAGCTACGCATACTGCACCTTTTTGGTAAGCTTTTATGAAATCGTTTATTTCGCTCTTATGAAGAAACATTTCGTCTGTCACAGCTCTTCTATAAATTAAATCTATTCGAAATGAATCATCATATAATCCTTTTGCGGTAAATTTTAATTTTCTAATATCGCAAATTTTGGCATCAAAACCTCTCAACTTACACTCAGTTGCTACAGCTTTAAATTCATCTAATGTTCCAGACTCTAAAAAATCAACGATGGCTATATTAGGTTTTTTATTATTTGAAAAATTTCGATACGTTTCAATAAGTACATCAACTACTTTTTTCACTAAAGACATTGAAATCAATTTATTACTATCTAAAAAGTCGCTGCCTATCTTCGTCTCTTTAAAATAATCAGCCAGTAAATCGGAACCAAGCATACCGCTCGAACCGTCAGTGTTAAACTCAAAAACTTTAAGATTTTGCCCATCCCAAAATGAATCGTATCGTGAAAATGGAATAATATTTTCGTAACCGCAATCAAGATTAAGCCAATTTTGAATTTCTTCAGGGAAATCAAAAAGTTTTTTTATTTCATCAATGCGATAATATAAATCAGATGCTTTTTTAAAAATTGAAAAAATACAGTTCGAAATATTTTTAATATATTCAAAACCATCATTAGAAAAAAGTATTGGTGAAAAAAGGGTAGGGCAGTCCTCTTCCCCAAAAGTTTTTGGAGATTCTATTACCTTGCTAAAGTATTTTCTGTAATCTGACTTAAAACTTGTACTTTTAGAAAGACGCAAAAACTCATCTTCACCTACTCGATCAAACAGCATATAGATATTGTCCCTAGAACCAATTTGTTTTAGGTATAATATACCTATTTAAAATATATTTTCTAATAATTAAAAAGTTTGCTTGAATTAAAAGTTAGGCTGCCCTAATATACAAACTTATTTAATAATTTTCTGAATTTTGCGATTGGATCAGCTAGGAGTTCATAACATGCAATCAAAAGGACAAAATAAATTTAAAAAATCAATCATCTTAATTATGTTGGCTGCAATAGGTCCTGGGATGGTCGTAATGCTTGCTGATACAGACGCAGGCAGCGTAATAACTGCTGCACAAAGTGGGGCTGAATGGGGATATCAATTGTTACTAATTCAATTTATCCTCATTCCAATCCTTTATATTACTCAAGAACTTACAGTAAGATTAGGAGCATGCACAGGGAAAGGGCATGGAGAATTAATTAAAGAACATTTTGGAAAAACTTGTGCTTGGATTTCTGTTTCAACTATGTTGGTGACATGTGTCGGTGCCATTCTTACAGAATTTAGCGGTCTTGCAGGAGTTGGTCTCATGTTTGGTGTTCCCAAAACTGTCACGCTCACAATAGTTGTTCTTTTTCTAATTTCTCTTATTTTTACGAGGTCATATAAATCAGTTGAAAAAATTGCATTATTAATTGGAGCATTTGAAGTTGTTTTTTTCATAGTAGCGTGGGAAGCCAAACCACAAATATCAAGTATGGCATCAGGGCTTTTGCAAGTGCCGATAGAAAATTTTAACTATCTGTATTTAATGGCGGCAAATATTGGTGCTGTAATTATGCCGTGGATGATTTTCTATCAACAATCAGCCGTTGTAGATAAAAAATTAACTGAAAAAGATATAAAAATGAGTAGATGGGATACAGCTATCGGCTCAATTATAACTCAACTTATAATGGCTGCAATTCTTGTAGCTACAGCAGCAACACTATACAAAGCACACGATCATGCTTCATTGAATAGTGTTGGGGAAATTTCACAAGCAATAACTCCATATCTGGGGCATATAGCAGGTGTAATTCTTTTCTCTCTCGGCATGGTAGGAGCCGCTATGATTGCTGCAATTGTTGTAACACTTACAGCATCATATGGTTCTGGCGAAGTAGTAGGTTTTTCTCATTCTCTTCAGAATAAATTTAAAGATGCTTTACCTTTTTATTTAATATACATAATAATGCTTATAGGCGGTGCCTTGCTTGTTTGCTCGAACATAAATTTGATCAATCTCAGCGTAGGCGTGGAAGTTCTAAATGCGTTATGCCTTCCTATAGTATTAGGTTTTTTATATTTACTTGCAAGAAAAGCATTGCCTGAAAAATATAAATTAAAAGGCACATATGGAGTCATAGTTCTCATTATTTTGGCAGCAACATCAATATTTGCTTTTGTCGCAGGTATAGCGGGAATATTTTAAAAATTTCCAATATGCATTTGTTTGCCTAAAACTAGACAGTTATAAATTATCCTTGAAACTTGTTGAACACTTAATAAAGTATTCGAATTTGGAGATTCTGACAAAGACAAAACAGTGTTATTATAGACATCATAAAATTCAAAGTACATCTTTTCATTTGCCCATATGTGTTCATGCTCCATATCCATATCTGCAGCACAATGAATTAATATTTTTGCGTCAAGCCAGTAAACCCAAAGTTCATTCTTCACAACTGATATTGGTGCAATATAAACGATATTTTCAGTACTATTCGCTAAACCTTTTTTCTCTTTTTTAATAATCGAGATCTGTTTTTTTATTTTTTCTGATATTTTAAGCAGCGTGCTTTTCTCTGGAAAAGTTGTATCTAGCCTGGTTTTTGTTAGAAAGGAAATTAAATCATCCGTTTTAAATGTCATTTTATAATAAGATAAAAAATCAACATGTTCATTAGATATTTTTACAATTGAAGATATCCTGTAATCTTTATTTTTAACTTCAATATTTTGTTCAGGGATAAAATAATCTGCCTTCTTCATGCTGACTAATGTATCAATGGTCGGTATATAAATTTCAAGGAATAGGCTTTTATCATTATCGTCTAACTTTTTATTTATCTTATTAATATAAACGTCAATATTTTTTTCTTTAAGACATTTTTTTATATCACTTTCGGTCAAATACCATCTGTACAAATACCTAAAAACATCGTAACAAGTACTTTTATTTATTTCAGTTAACTCAGTTGTTGCTGAATATGAAAAGCCCAAAGGAAAAAAACAACAAATTATAACGATACAGAATATTCTTTTCACAGATTAATCCCTTTTTTTTAAGGTAAAAAACCTATTGCCGCCAACAGCACCATTCAGATTATTTGGGATAAAGACATAATCACCGCCTGGAGAATAATGATTAACATCCGTCATCCATGAATAGCCATCACCTGTAACATTTATGCTTCCTATCTTATAAATTCTGGCATACAAATTAGGGGCTAAAATATCAACATTAGTGATATAATTTTTAGAAATCGTTACTGCATAATTTATAAGATCACTGAATTTACCTGGAATACCACCGCTGTTAGCAATTTCCAATAGGTAATGTGCACGTTCTTTTATCCTATTTGCCATATCAGGCTCACCTTCATCATTAAGAAAGAAACCCTCGCATTGATCTTTTGCGGAAATAATACCAATTACTGTTTGGCTATTGGTATTTGCTATTTGAAACGCAGTATATCCTTGCGGTACAGAATTAAGTCTATTATTAACAACCCAAAGTATCTGAGCCATTCCTTGTTTCGTTTCATCTGCACTTACATAACCTGCTTCTCCAGGGAAAGGGTTTTCATTGATTAATAGATAAGCTAGATATCCCTCTTGAGTATTAGAAGCTGGAAGTTTGGCAAATTCTGAAGCAAAAAGGGAAGCATGAATTAAGAAAAACATGCCTATAATTAGAAAAAACTTATACATAAAAGGACAAAAATTAAGAATTCCTGTTAATGAAAACTCTCTTAATTCTAATAAAGTATCTGATTAATTGCAATAAAGTTGCAGGTAACTAACCTTAAAAATAAAGCGTATACAGATTTAAACCTATATACGCTTATAGTTAGAATATTCAAAATTCTACAAATGCATAAATATTTTACGCATTATATGTCGAGGAGGTGGTATCGCCACCAAGTTTGCACCAATCTGTATGGAAAAAGACACCTCTCGCTCTATCAACTCTCTCATAAGTGTGAGCACCGAAATAGTCTCTTTGAGCCTGCAAGAGATTTGCGGGGAGCCTTTCGGTTCTGTATGAATCAAAATAAGATAGTGAGGATGAAAATGCAGGAATTGCAACGCCTAACTCGGCAGACTTAGAAACAACTCGTCTCCAAGATTCCTGACATTTTTCTATTACATTGGTAAAAAAGGGATCAAGAAGAAGATTAGATAACTCTATATTTTTATCAAATGCTTCTTTTATTTTTCCTAAAAATTTAGCTCTTATGATACAGCCACCGCGCCACATCAAGGCTATTTCACCATAATTAATACTCCAACCATACTCTTTTGCGGCTGCTCTTATTAACTGGTATCCCTGTGCATACGAACACACTTTAGACGCGTACAATGCCAATCTTATATCTTCAATAAATTTTTTCTTGTCGCCTGCAAATTTAGTAGAAGGTCCCTTTAATACTTTTGAAGCATAAACTCTCTCTTCTTTAGCTGCCGACAAACACCTAGCGAACACAGCTTCCGCAATTGTAGGCACGCCTACACCTAAATCCAAGCCACTTTCACTAGTCCATTTTCCAGTGCCTTTCTGCCCTGCCGTGTCTAAAATAATATCAACGATATATTTCCCTGTTTCTGGGTCCTTCTCCTTAAAAATAGCACTTGTTATCTCAATAAGATAACTATCAAGTTCTCCTTTGTTCCACTCAGTAAAAATACCATGAAGCTCTTCTGGAGTACAGCCTAAAATATTTTTCATTAAGCTGTACGCTTCGCATATCATTTGAATATCTCCATATTCAATTCCGTTATGCACCATTTTTACAAAATGACCAGCGCCATTATTCCCCACCCATTCACAACATGGACTTCCATTATCAACTTTTGCAGCAATAGCCTGAAAAATAGGCTTAATATACTTCCATGCAGATTCTGAACCGCCAGGCATGAGCGAAGGTCCTTTCAATGCACCTTCTTCTCCACCAGATACTCCACATCCCACGAACAGAAAACCTTTCCCTTCAAGATATTCAGTACGACGTATAGTGTCATGATAATTGCTGTTGCCACCATCTATTATAATATCATTTTTTTCAAGGAATGGGATTACCTGCTCAATTATGCTGTCAACGGCTGAACCTGCTTTCACCATAAACATGACCTTACGCGGTCTTTCTAGGCTGGCACACAAATCTTCTATCGTATAGCATGGAACGAAATTTTTCCCTTTACCTCTTCCGTTTATAAAATGTGATGTTTTTTCTGTTGTTCTATTATAAACTGCTACGGTAAATCCATGATTTTCCATATTTAAGACTAAATTTTCACCCATTACCGCTAATCCTATTAACCCTATATCTGCCTTCTTTGCCATAATTTAACCTTCCTTAACAGTTTAAATATTTAAGTCAATCTTTACAGTTAATCACAAATGAAGTATCTACTAGTACAAAAAACTTACAGTAATAAAATTACTAGTATAAAATACACACCGTCTACCCAATTAAAACAGATAAATAACATAATTAAATTTTTTTTTCAACATCGCTTGAAGAATGAAATAAGCATTGTCTATTAAGTGACTCTAAAATATCCTGAAGGTATTATCAATTGTTTGCGTGTAATGTTTTACATTTTCACCTCACATTGAAGAGTATAGATGCACGGCGGGGTAGCTCAGTCGGTAGAGCAGAGGACTGAAAATCCTTGTGTCGGCAGTTCGATTCTGCCCCTTGCCACCACTTTTCCGTTATAATTCACTTTTTATCTTTGGTGAACTTTACTATTTTTTATAGATAAACACCTGTTTATTGCTTTTTATCTCTTTATAATTTCTAATGCAAACAGTTTCTATAATCTTACATAAAGAGCAGCAGAAGAAGAGAATTAAGATTAATATGGGATTCAAAAACAACTTAAAATCCGTATATACAACACTTGTTTTAGGTCATTTCTCAACTTCACTCTGTGCACCACTTTTTGCTTTTTTGTTTTTCGAAAGAAGCTCGCCTCTTTTACCTTATTCGACAAGCATGGCGGAACGAGCTATATATTTTGGGATATTTTTAACCTTATACAAAATTGCTTCTATGCTCTCGAATCCTTTTTTTGGTACTCTTTCAGATATCATTGGGCGAAAAAAAGTTTATTATATAATCATACTAGGAATGTTCATTTACGGTTTGGCAGGGATCATATCCAACGTATTTAACAATATTTGGATTTTTATGATAGGAACAACTATTTTCGGCTTCCTTTGGGCAATGAATTCAATAAGTGTAGCTACGATAAATGACGTAACTATTCCTTCAAAAAAAGCTACAAAGCTTGCGTTTATGCAAACATTTATTGGCATTGGAATTCTAGCAGGTCCAGTAGTTGGCGGAAGACTTGGGAGCATAAAGATACTTGGTCATGACTATATATTACCGTTTATAATTCTGTCACTATTTGCTATAGTTCTTTTCTTTTTTGTGAAATTTACATATAATGACACATTTTTCCCAAAACGAATAAAAAAGGATAAAAAGAAATTCCCACTAAAATCATGCTTAGTTGAACTTTTTTCCTCAAAAGCAATTTTATGGCTTATCTTAGTTTATATACTTGATCAAATTTCATGGGGCACATATTATGATTTTGCTCCAAGCATAGCAAAAACCGTATTTCATTTAAATGTAAAAGAAATTGGTTGGTTTGATGGAATTATAGGTGCTTCTTTAATAGTTTCGTCAGGATTACTTTTACCATTCCTTAAGAAATTTTCAAAAGACCATACCTTGATGTTGGTTGCTTCAATAGCTGGATTAATAGGCGTTTCAGCTGCATATATATCATCTTTTTTCCCAGATTATAACATCTCATATTTGATACTTTGGGTTTCTATTTTTCCTGTAGTGGCATGCGATATTATAATTTTTTGCACGCTTGTAAGTTACTTTTCCAATGTTATAAGCAGTGAATACCAAGGAACATTAATTGGATTAATATACATAATAGGAATGATTGCAGGTGCAATCATGGCACCAATCAATGCCATTCTTATGAGTTATAAGATGAATTTGCCATTAGTGGTATGCCTAATAGCTATGATATTATTAATCATAATTGTTTTAATATTGAGAAAAAGAAGAGGATTTGATGTAATAAATGTACAGCTGACATTAGAAGCTAAAAAAGCAAGCAGCAACCTTAATATATTTGAGTAATATAGTTATAAGTTATTCTAATAACTAATTTGCCATTAACATATTATTAAAAATAAATATCTAATATCAAAAATGTAAAAATAATAGCTGCAAATAAAAAAAGACAGCAAAATAATATATCAGCAAGTGTTATTTTATTTTCTTTGGCTCTCATAATTTTATAAACGATCTTACATTGGAACCCAAGGCAAGGTTCATATATTTTGGAACATTAACAAGCTTTATTCTCACCTCAAAACGTCGTTGGAGCCTAACCCAATCTGTTGTAGGATTGATATATGGAATTATACCGCCTTTATTGGGAGTAACACTGCTTCCTCTTCCTATAAATTCAACTTCACCTTCTATGCAGGTATAAGGATACAAACCAGTATAAATATACACTTTCTGTCCAGCTTTTATTTCAGGAATTTCAGACTCTTTATAATTTGCTCTAACCCACCAATCATCATTTTCTATCACGCCAAATAATTCTGTTCCTTGTGCCGTATAATCTCCAGGTCTAACATTACAATTCACGACAAAACCATCAGAAATTGCATAAATTTTTGTTTGTTGAAGGTTATACTCCGCCATAGCAACTTCAGCTTTCATTGAATCAATAGTATACATCTGAGTATTAATCATATCATACCAATACTGAGTAGTTTCCTTTGCTTCATTTAAGGCTTGCAAGGATGATTCATATTCTTGTTCTTTTAACTCAAAATCCTGTATTGAAACAGCTTTTTCATTACTTAATTTTTCATAACGAAGATAAATTGTCTTTGCCAATTTAGTTTTTTCGACTGCTTCTTGAAGCTGAAGCTGTGCATTTTTATATTTCATTTCGACTATTTCAAACTGTTTTTGTGATTGTGCAAGAGAGCTTTTTTTTACGTTTAACACAAGCTGATAAGGATACGATTCCAATTCCAACAAAAGCTCTCCTTTTCGAACGTATTGATCATTTTTAACATATACTCCAGAGACATGCCCGCTGACTCGAGGACTTATAACAGAAACATTTGACCACAAATAGGCATCTCCTGTATACGCAAAACACCAACCATGAAAAAAGAAATAAAAACAAACTACAATAGCAATTACAGCGATAAAGATTGAGATTATCAAATAACGTTTTTTCATTTACAGCACCAACTATTTTTTTAAAATTCATATTTTCAATGGAAATTCCGACTGAACAAGCCGCAACGAGTCACTTAAAAGCTGTCTCAACATCATAAAAAAATTTGACAAATCAAGCTTCATTTTCAACTCTAATTTTTTGTTGTTTAGACTGTTAAAAACAGAATTAATCTTATTTAAAGCTAGATCAGTTTCATATTGATATAATTTTAAGTCACTTTCAGAAACTGCATCAAAAGCACCTTTTATCATTTTATTCAATAAAAGTAAAATATCTGCCATTTCTTTGTAATAGATTTTATTCAAAAATATGTAAGCTTCACTACTTGTAGTATGGATATTAACAAATTCATCAGCAATTGATTGTGCAATGCTTAAAAATTTAAAAGTTTTCGCCTCTTCATCTTCAGAAAGCTCTGCATAAAAATTGATAGATGAAATTATCATTTTAAAATCAGTAATGTCCAAATATTTAAAATCAGAACTGCTGTTTTCATTAAGAAAAATCTTGTTTCCTTTTAAAAGGTTAGCAAGAAAATCACATTGTCCTGTGAAAAATTTACGTAAATTAATAAATCTCTTTTTTAACATGCTTACATGATTGCCCGGAAAAAGTACAAAATAAATTATAAAACTAACGATCAATGATATTCCTATTGCAAGAAGTCTTTCCAAGCCGGCGTTGAAATTTCCCGCCATATAATTTTCGCCAGCAACACACATAACAAATACAATTGCAGCCTGCAGTCCTACATAGGCTATGCCAGCTTTCATTGTATAAATATAAGCAAAAAGTAAAGAACATAAAAAAAGTGCTGAAAAATAAAAGGTTGCTGAATCTACAGACAAAGAAAGGACAAAAAGAGCAAAAGCTGCCCCTATAAAGCAGCCCATCAAACGCAAATAAAATTTGTGAATAGTTCCTGTTTCTGTAGTTTGTGAACCAGTAACGGCAATTAATGCTACACCCATATTTATTACAGTTCCAGTTGGAAGATTTAGGCATGTAAAAAACACAAAGATGACAACAAAACTGAAAGCACCTTTAACGGCATACCAAAATGATGGGATATGTAAAGAATAATTAAAAGAGTAAATAGATAAGTTAAAATAATCACTTTCATCTATTTTTTCTTTCCCTACAACTCTATTTTTATTATAATGCATTTCTTGAGCGTTTTGATAAAATAAAAAATCATCAATTCCAGAATTTAAATGCTTTAATAAGGTTAATAAAAAGTAGAGTTCAGAAGTAGATAAATTTTTTGTTTTTTTTAATACATTTTTATCAGCTGCAACTCTTTTAAAATCATTTAACAATTTTTGTGCGGATTTTTGTTTCTTACTATTTACAATGCATGGAAACCAATTTTTAAGTAAAAGCAGAGCACTTTTATACTCTTCAGGGATATTTATTTTTTCTTCATGACTAGCAAATTCTATTATTCTCTCTAACGATTTAACTCTATGCTCAAAAAGAGAAATGATATTTTTCAACTCATAAGTTTTTTGAAGAGCAAAACTTTTTTCAGTGTCATAAAAGTCGATTAACCCTAAACATGAGGCAAAATGTACGTCAATATCCTTTTTAAATTTAGCCAGTTCATCGCATTCAATTTTGCCATCAATGCAATCAGAAATAAAGCAGACATAATATTCTGATGCTGACTTCAAAAGTGTTTCAAATGCCTTTTTAAATTCATTACCTGCAAAACGCGGCCATAAAAGAAATACGTAAACAGATGAAACAATTATTCCCAACCAAAGCTCGGCACACCGCATGAATCCAATGTGTATCGCAAAATTACTTGTAGGAATAGCAGTTTCAACATAACCAAGCAAAACCATCGTTGCCATACTGTAAAACCAAAAATACTTATGCTTACCTTTATTTCCGTTGTAATAAGCAATAAACATCCCTAAAAATGCAAATATACCAAACAAAAAAAAGCTCTGTATGAAAAAATTCAAAAAGAAAAGCGAAAATAAAACGCCAACAATAGTTGCAACCCCACGCATCCACCCTTTTTGAAGCGATGCTCCAATATTAGGCTGCAACATTACAAAAGACGTAATGCCACTCCAAAAAGGAAAATCAAGGCAAAGAAAATTTGCAAGGAAAATTGAAGTGACACAAGCTAAAGCAGTTCTCAAAGCAAGCTGTACTCGCCTTGAATTTGAAAAAATGCTGTTTACACCCTCTTTAAAGTCAGAAAACGCAAGTTTATAATGGTATGCCAAGCTCATAGGTCAACAATTATTCAGCGGGTTTTCAGCAAAGATCCACTTAAAGCATTTAAATTTGAGTCAATATTCTGTAGATTTTAAGGCAGATGCGGCATTTTATCAATATGAAATTGCTTTCTGATATTTTTTTACTGTTGTTGGCGAGTAGCTGCTATTACAATTTCGCGAATACAAACATTTTGAGGTTGACCATATGCAAAATAAATTGAATCAGCAATATTTGCAGGCGAGATTGCTCCACCAATATCTTTCTTCCAGTTTTCATATCCGTTTTTTATTTCAGATGATGTTGTGTGACTCAATAATTCCGTTTCTACAACGCCTGGAGCAATAGTAATAACCCTCACATTGTGATTAGCCACCTCTTCTCTGACATTCTCACTTATAGCATGAACTGCAAATTTACTGCCACAATATGCAGCATGATTTAGAAAAGTCTTTCGTCCTGCAATCGAACTAATGTTTATTATCGTTCCTTTTTTTCGTTTTTTCATTCCTGATAGAACACTCTGCACTCCATTAAGAAGAGCAAGAACATTTACATTATACATTTTTATCCATTCTTCAGGCTCTTGAGTCTCAATTTGCCCTAAGAGCATAATACCTGCATTGTTTATAAAGCAATCAGTTGGACCATAAATTTGCTCTGCATTTTTTACAGCTTCATTTAATTTTTTAAAGTCTGTCACGTCTACTTCATTGCATATAGTATTTGAAAATTCCATTTCAAGGAGTTTTTCAACTCTTCTGGCAAGAAGAAGAAGCGGGAAACCGTTTTTATTAAATTTTTCAGCTACAGCTTTTCCAATCCCAGAACTAGCTCCTGTAATTACAATCAGTGGTTTGTTCATCTTTTCTCCGTTCATCATTGTTATTTTTCAATCATAATAGTTACTGGACCTGAATTATTAATTTCAACATCCATATGTGCGCCAAAAATACCTGTTTGAACCTCTATTTCTTTGCGCTTAATTTCTTCTATAAAATACTCGTACAACGGGATGGCTCTATCAGGCGAAGCAGCTTCAGTAAAACTAGGTCTTCTCCCATGAGATGCATCTCCATAAAGTGTAAATTGTGATATAATAAGAACTTTACCAATTACGTCTTTTAATGAAAGATTCATTTTACCATCAGCATCTTCAAAAACTCTTAAATTTACAACTTTGTCGGCTAAAAAAAAAGCTTCTTTCTTAGTATCATTATGGGTAATACCTAAAAGAACGACAAAACCTTTTCCTATCTGTCCTACAATACGTTTATTGACGGTAACAGATGCAGACGAAACTCTCTGTATTAGCACTCTCATTATTTCTATTCTACCGTTTCCAAGGTTTTATTCTGTTCATTGACTATAAGTTCAAGTTCGCCAGCCTCTTTTTCCCATTCTGTCGACAGTTTTTCAATTTCTTCATTTAATTGCACTATCCTTTTATTTATAACGGCAAAATCAATGTTTACATTAAGCGAAAGAGCCTCAGCAAGTTCATTTAATTCATTCTGCTTTGCATCAATTTTTTTTTCTATACTTTTTATGGAGTCTTCAAGTTTTTTTTTAGAAAAAGCAAACTGTTTTCTCAATTCAGCCTTCTGTTTTCTGATATCTTTTCGCGAATCTATTTGAGATGAATTAGAAGATGAATCCACTTTTACATTCAAATCGCCTTTCGCATCAGAAACAACTTTCTCCTTATAATAGTCATAATTTCCATAATATTTTTGTGTTCCTTCTGGAGTAACAGAAAGAATCGTCGTGGCTACATTTTTTACAAACTCAATGTCATGGCTGACAAAGATAAGCGTTCCTTTGTAATTATTTAAAGTATTTTGCAAACTTTCCCTAGCTTGAATGTCAAGGTGCGTTGTAGGCTCATCTAAAATAAGAAAATTTGGAGGGTTGGCAAAAATTGAAGCAAAAAGCAATCTTATCTTTTCACCACCACTTAAAACTGAACATCTTTTTTCGACACTCTCACCAGAAAAGCCAAAACTTCCAAGAATATTTCTTACTTTCAGTTTGTCTTTCGCAACAGAAGCAACAGTATCATAAACACTGTTTTCAGGAATTAATATTTCATTAAACTCCTGTGCCTGATATCCAACTATTACATTATTTCCTATAGTGAGAGTTCCAGAAATCAAGTTGAGTCTGCCTGCTAATATTTTCAATAAAGTAGTTTTTCCCATACCGTTAAAGCCTACTACACCTACTCTATCTCCATTTTCTACAGAAAAATCAAGATCGTTTATTATCATATTTTTTTTATCATAAGAAAAACAAGCTTTACCAAGCCTAGCTATTTCATGTCCGCATTTTGGTGGTTCAGGTAATTTTAGAGAACCAGAAAACTTTAAATTTTCTTGTAGTGTAATATCATCCATTTTATCTAACATTTTTATACGACTTTGAACCTGATTAGATTTTGTAGCCTTGTACCTAAAACGGTCGATAAATTTTTCCAGCTGTTCCTTTTTTTTCTCCTGATTGAGCATAGCCGCTTCGAGTTGAATCTGACGTTCTCTCCTTTTATTTACATAGTCTTCATAATTTCCAGGATAGCGTGTCAACTGCCCTCCATTTACCTCAACTATCACATTCGCCAAAGTATTCAGCAAATATCTGTCATGAGATATAAGTAAAAGTGTTCCTTGAAAATTTCTCAAATATTTTTGAAGCCACTCTATAGCTGGAACATCAAGGTAATTTGACGGTTCATCAAGCAAAAGAATATCTGCATCTGCAATCAAAACTTTCGCTAAATTTGCCCTCATTTGCCAACCACCACTAAATTGAGACATAGGCATTTCAAAACGATTTACAGAAAAACCTAAACCAGTCAATGCTGCCTCAGCTCTTTGCTTTAATTGATATCCGCCTAATATTTCAAAATCATGCTGCAGATCTGCGTATTTTATAAGTAATTTTTCTTTTATTCCGTCATTAGCCTCAATTGAAACTTTCTTTTCAATCTCTTCCATTTCGTTGTTTATTCTAGCAAGTTCAGGTATCGCATTTTCAGTATATGAAATAAGTGAAACATTAAGTTCTTCTGTATCAATATTTTGTTTCAAATATGAGATCCTTAAATTTTTAGGCAAATTAAAGTCACCAGAATCAAGAGTCTCTTCTCCTGTAATAACTCTAAAGAGTGTGCTTTTCCCTATGCCATTAGGCCCCACAATTCCTGCACGCTCACTTTTATTTATTCTAAGTTCAGCATTTTTAAAAAGTTCTTGTCCTCCATAACTTTTAAAAATATTTTTAAAATCAATCATTTTTTCTCCATAATCTTCACAGACAGTTAATTATAATATATAATATTTTTATCTATAGTTAAAAAGTTTTAAAAAAAAAGCAGATTTGCTTGAATAATTAATACTATGCTTGAAGCTATTTAGATAGTTTGACTATTAATCTTTTGACTATCTTGACACAATTTAAAACAAATTTGAATTAAACAAAACTTAATATAGATTACTAATTCTTCAACCATCAACCAATAAACACAAAGGAGATTATGGCAACAATCACAACTTCTACACAACCAAGTACTGCTATTGCAGGTAATGGCAAAAATGCAAATTACAGATTTGCATTAAATGCACTTTTTACTCTATTTTTCTTGTGGGGGTTTATTACATGCCTTAATGATATCATCATTCCTCATCTGAAAGCACTTTTGACTTTAAATTACGCTGAAGCAATGCTCGTACAATTTGCATTTTTTATAGCATATGCGGTTATTTCGATTCCTGCAGGCTTTATGCTTAAAAAAACAGGCTATAAAAATGGAATAGTTATAGGTCTTGCGATAATGGGTGCAGCTTGCTTTATTTTCTGTCCTGCAGCATCAGAGTTAAGCTATCCAATTTTCCTGATTGGTTTCTTTGTACTAGCAGCAGGAATAACAATCCTACAAGTTGCAGCAAACCCGTACGTCGCACTGCTAGGCAAACCTCAAACTTCATCCAGCCGTTTAAATTTAGCACAGGCATTCAACTCTCTCGGCACAACAATAGCTCCTTATATTGGGGCAATAATAGTATTAGGAGTTGCTATTAAAACATCAGCAGAACTTGGGGCACTTTCTACACAACAACTTTCCGCTTATTACATGTCTCAAAAATTAGCTGTGCAGGTTCCTTATATAGTAATAGGAATTATCCTATTTATAATAGCAATATTCTTTTTGGTTATAAAACTTCCACGATTAGAAGGTATCGAAACTCCATCTAAAAAGGTAAAATCTGATACTGACGTTAAAGAACCAAGTGCATGGGCTAGAAAACACTTATTACTTGGCTCAATCGCAATTTTTCTTTACGTCGGAGCTGAAGTATCTATAGGAAGCTTTTTGGTGCTGTATATGAATCAATCATACATAGCTGATTTTTCATTTGCAACAGGGGCTAAAATGGTAGCATTGTATTGGGGTGGTGCCATGATAGGAAGATTTATAGGCTCTGCTGTGCAGAAAAAAATCGCACCATCAAAAGTCTTAGCATTTAATGCTGTGATTGCAATTATACTGGTTGTTATTACAATGGTTACATTCGGATATATAGCTATGTATGCTATTATACTAGTTGGACTTTTTAACTCAATTATGTTCCCAACTATTTTTTCATTGGCTATCGAGGATTTGGGAACAAAAACAAATCAAGGTTCAAGTTTACTTTGTACAGCAATTGTAGGTGGTGCAATAATACCTGTGCTGCAAGGAGTATTAGCAGACAGTATCACTATTCATTATTGCTTCATAATACCAGCTTTATGCTATGCTTTTATTCTTTATTACGGTTTAAAAGGACATAAATACAAATCTATTCATAAATTAGCTGAATAAGCACATATAATATAAAAAACCCCTGACCGCTATACGCCGACCAGGGGTTTCTTTTTATTTGAAATAACTATTTATTTGAAATTATGCTTTCCATAATCCATGCTTATTACAATAAGCTCTAACAATGATACCTGGCTGACTATGAACGTAAAATTCAGCAACTGGTTTATCGCCTGGTTTTAAGAATTTTCTATTTACATATTCACCATTTATTACTTCAACCCATTCGATATAATGGTCTTCCTGCATAGGGTGCTCAACACTGCCTATGCTGATTTTTGTTGTAAGACCCATATCATGAAGTACAGGAATATGCTTTTCCTTAGACGCATCAATACTGTTTTCATCCTGAAGTACCATTTTTTCTCCACAACAATGTGGAGTAACTCCTTGTGATAGAACTTCTATTACAAGTCCGCAGTGTTCGCATTTATACACTTGTGCTTTTTTTGCAGCCATTTTTTCCTCCTATATTTATGAGTTTAGTGATAATTTAAAATGCCACACTTTAAATATCATTACAACGAAAATCTAAATATTAGTTTAAAAAAACATTATAAAACTATAGTTAAACGCATTAATAGCAAGTAAATTTCATACTTCAAAAAGGAAATATACTTAAAGTATGTTAACTTTATGCTGTGAAATTTTTATAATTGAGTGTGGAGCAATGCTGTGCAATACCTAAATTTCAAAGCGTATGAGTATATATAAAATTATAATTCTAAAAACCATCCAAGTTTCAAGGAGAACAAGAACTAGATATGCATATTAAACGCGATAACCTTAATATAATAGGAATTGACCCACTTCTTCCCCCATCTGAATTAAGGCGGTTATACCCAGGTACAAAAGGTTCAGAGGAAAGAATTATCAAAAGCAGAAATGATATTGAAGAAATTATTGATCGTAAGTCCAATAAATTTATTATAATCGCAGGTCCATGCTCTATCCATAACCCTATCGAAGCCATCGCATATGCGGATAAATTAAAAACATTAAGCAATTCTGTAAGCGATAAGCTCAAATTAATTATGCGCGTTTATTTTGAAAAGCCTAGAACTACAGTGGGATGGAAAGGACTCATTTTTGATCCATTTTTAGATGGTTCCGATGATATGGAAACAGGATTGAAAACGGCGAGAAAACTCTTAACAGATATAGACAAGATAGGACTTCCAGTTGGAACGGAAATTCTAGACACAGTGACAGCACAATACATTGCAGATTTAATATCATGGGCGAGCATCGGAGCCAGAACAACAGAATCTCAAACGCATAGACAGCTTGCAAGCGGACTTTCAATGCCAGTTGGCTTTAAAAATGCAACAAATGGAAATATAAATACTGCAGTAGAAGCAATTAAAACAGCAATACATAAGCATTCTTTCATTGGTGTCCTTGAAGATGGACGCACAGGCATCTGTCATACATCAGGAAATAAATATGCTCATATCGTGTTAAGAGGTGGAACTCTTGGTCAAAATTATACATCAGAACATATAGCGTACGCAAAAGAATTAATGAAAAGATCAGGATTAATACCATCTATCATTGTGGATTGCAGTCATTCTAATTCAGAAAAAAAGGCTGTAAACCAGCAAAAAGCTGTAGAAAATATAATGTTTCAAAAACGAGATGGTGAAACATCAATCATTGGTCTTATGCTTGAAAGTAATTTACACTTTGGCAACCAAAAACTAATAGATAAAAATAATCTTAAGTACGGCGTTTCTATAACTGATGAATGTATCGGCTGGGAAGAAACTGAAGAGATTATAAAAAATATTTATGCTCAATTATAGCGTTTATGCTATAATGAGCACAATAAAAATAAAGAGTCAAAAATTAAACCAATTTGTCAGACCAGAATTTTGTACGTTTTAAATAAAATTCAGGTTCGAGTTCACCGTAATTTTCATAGGTATAGGTCGGTATATCAGCTGGAATAGCAGGTTCAATCTGAGTACCTTCATGCCACTCATTAAATGAAGTAATGCTAATGTAGTCAGGTTTTACAGAAATGGCTGCAAAAAACATTCTATCGTAATAAATACCATCTTCTCTAGATTTGTTGTTTATAACGTTCCATGGGCGTATACGAGTATCAATGTATCCTGGACCTACGGAAGGAATAAACAACATATTATGCTTTTTAGCAAATTTTGACATTTTGAACCAATTTGAGATGGTTGATCCAAATGTAAATCCTTCACTTGCAAAATAAGTATAAAACCCGTCAAAGCATCCATTTAACAAAAGTTCATCATCTTTTTCAAAAACCCAATGTCCTATGAAAATTCCATCTAAATCAGTTCCTCTTAGTGAAGTTTTTGAATCTTTAGCCAAAATAGATGCCCATTCATAAGCCTTAAGTCTGTATGAATCGTAAACATAATACATTATTTTACCGTTAACTCTATATAGTGATGGATGATTGCCATGTTTATCTACAATCGTCTTAAGCCTATCTTTAAATTCATTACAATTCTTAAAATGAGGCTCTATATGAATGGCTATTTTTACTCTATATTCTAAGGAAATGTTTAAATATTTATGAAATGTTTTATCTTCAAATGAATCACCACCAAGCCATGTTATGACTGCTACACCTATACCAGCTTCTCTCATCCATTTAAAATGCTGATGAATAGTTAATTCATCGCTGGAGCTATAGCATCCAAGCTTGGGATAATAATTTGCTCCTATATCGTAACGGCCTTTATAGGGTGGTAATTTATTCCAATTATTATCAGTTAAATGAGGTAGAATATTATGATTCCAATGAAAATACCTGCCATCAATTTCTGGGTTGGCATACCAATTATAATAAAAACAGTGAATTTTTGTGTTCATCACGCATGATCCTCACTTATGCATTATCTTTATTATCACCTAAATGAGCCTTCCTATATCTCTCAGCCATAAAAATGAAAAAAAGGAAAATAACGCATACTATTGGACCCAAATAAACAAGTGCAAGTCTGTTATGGAAATCTATACTTACACTTGAAGAAACAAGCATCGATGAAATACCCCCCAGCGTCCCTGCAGTAGCAAGAAAAGCTGTCGTAATCTTTGAAAGGTTTTTGGTCTGTTTTAATCCGAAAGAAAAAGCAGTTGGAGAAACAGCAGAACATGAAACTCCTATAGCTGCAGTAAGAATAAATACTAAGGCCAAATTACTGTGGAAGCACAAAAATGCTAAATACGTAATTATAATTGCAACACCAGACGAATAAAGGAACTTATGAGATTTCATTTTTGAAAGTACAAAATTACCAAAGAAAAGTCTACCACCAGCTAAAGAGCCTGCCCAGACGCTCATAACAAAACCAACAGTCTGAATGTTATAATGAAGATTAAGTTGAAGGATAGGACTCCACCAATAATCTACTATGTATTCTATATATACATATGAAACAAGAGCTAATGCGACCAACACCACGCCCAATGTGATTGATTTTTCTTTAACAAGATTCTTACCTTCCTCTTTATTCTCAATTTGTGAATCCAGCTTTTCATCAAATTTTATCGCCAGTACGACTATTCCTATAATCAAATAAATAATTCCAGAAGTTACAAATCCCCACCTCCAATCAGAATGGAAAACAACAAATCCAAATAGGGAAGAGCCTAATATTCCACCAGCAGCTTGAAAAAAATTCATAAAAGTTAACTTTGCATCACTTTTTTGAAGAGCTTTATATGCAGCAACAATTAAAAAGGTAAGAGTTGTAGTTCCTAATCCAATCAAGAATCCAGTAATTGCTACCCCAGCAGCATAAAGAATTAAAGAATTTTGTAAGGCAATAAGAATTTGAGCAAAAAACAAAGCAATCGCCAATATTACTAAAACCTTTCTGCAACCTAACTTTTGTAAGATTTTACCACTAAAACCGCATCCAATAGCTATTCCAATTACTGTCAATACATCTATTCGAACTATATGGCTGACATCAATGCCAAAATTATCAGCAATTTGTGGTGAAACCAAACCTGTTACGCAAAAAGATACTGCAAGAAAAAATGCAAAAAAACAGGCTAGCGAACCAACCTTAAAGATTTGACTCTTTGGAATTATATCACCATCTTCAAATAATGGTTGATTTTTGTTTTGCGATGACATCTCATTACCCCCCTAAATTAAAACTTTGTTAACTTGAAAAGATAGATTGTGCCTTAGCATCTCCCCATTTATCTATCAATTTTTTATATTATATCTATCTACAAAGATTTACAATAAAAAGAGAAATTAATTACATCAAATTTGGACGACAACTTGAATTTTGCTTTTAGCTATTTTATTTTATTGATTATGTTTATAAGTTGTTTGACAGACAAAAAAAGGGGGATAAAACAATGAAAAAGTTTCAGACCGTCGGCTTGGCGTTTACCGCCATTTTATTTACATTTATCGCATTCAGCACAATGGGCAACAGTACTCAGCCGCCATTTCAAAAAGGAAATGTAAATCCTACTTCGATTTACCCAGTGGTTGTTCAATGGGCAGAAAACAACTCTGGTGCAGCCTTTCCAACTGTAATTTCCGCACCTGAAAATGATGTAACATTGCTAACAGTACTCCAGGGAATAGTAGCTAAACAAAGCCATGATCAATTATTTTTATTAAATACCTGCCCTGGCGGAGACGGTAATAATGGAATCATTGAATATTATCAGCCTAATCAACAAGATACAGATAACGAACTCTATACAAGTGGCTTATTTTGGCTTGATTATTTAACAGTAAACCCTAATGGACCAGAACTGCGCATCAACAAAAGCAGCTTGCGTTTACTTAATGCTTTAAATGTAAATGGCATTAAATCACACTCCTTTAAAAAGAGTCTAAATCCTAATGAAGTTTTAAATAACCAAGGGTTTGATATTGAAACATGGACTGCTGTATTATATTTTTACAACTATATTAATGGTTATATTGTTTATACACCAAATACAAACTCGCAAGATTTCGCAGCAACATTGTGTGGAATTTATAATTGCATACCTGTGACAGCCGATCAAGTTCAAATGGCACAACAACTAGGTTTAACAGAGGTAGCTGATCTAAGTAACGTTACGGATATAACCAGCTTTTTCACTCAATACAAATCTTATATTAATAAAAGCTTTGCCATTGAGTTAATTCCTGGTGTCTGTAACGGAGAAGGACCTCTTGATTATGCTGCAATGCTTTCAGGTTTTGTGTTTTGGCCAGATACTGACACTCAAATTGCCAGTTCGATATTTGCTAATTTAAATCAATCAATACCTATTTATGGTTGGAATTCAGCTTCAGGCGATGAAGGTGATTATGTTAATAATGTTGGAGAAAGCAGCAATTTTGTTGTAGCATCGGACAATTCTTCTAATCTTTCTCTTTATAGCTCAAGTAATACAGCACCTCTTCCAGCTCCAAATAATAATCCTCCCAAAATAACTTACAATCCAAATGACAAATATATATCGTTTATAATTTCAGATGGAGATAATCTTCAACTTGTAACTAATCTTGCCAACGACGTAAATTGGTGGGGCAGCCAGTACAGAGGAGAATTTCCAGTAGGTTGGACAATCCCACCTGCTATGTATTATCTTGAACCTGATGTGTGGAATTATTTTATGCAGAGTGCCACTGCGAATGATCAGTTTGCAGTTGGTCCATCTGGCATAGGTTATGTCTTTGGGACTGTCGTAAATGAACAACAGCAACAGGATTATCTCTCTGCATTCATGAAGGCCACAGGTATCAGCACTACATGCATATTCGGTGATGGCACACAAGATTGGCAAGATTCTTCAGGAAACGTCTCTGCTTACATTCAAGGTTACCTTAATAATCCAGCTGTCACTGGAGCCTTTTTTTCCCAATTCACAGGTTGGATGGCACAGACATCATACCAAACACAATGGTACAATGAAAAACCTGTAGTGCCAGAAAACATTTATTTAAATCCCTCAGATGGAACTGACACTGTAGATGCGGCACTTAATACTGTAAAAAATGCCTCAGATGGAAGTTTTTTTTCCGTTTATGCTATAAGAAACGGAGGCGACAATACAATGTCATGGTTAAATCAATTAAACAGTGGGTTAGAAGGTACTAATATAAAAGTAGTTTTTCCAAGCCAACTTATAAATCTTGAATGCCAGGCAAAAGGAATTTCTTCACATCTTGCAAACAAAATTTAAAGTTTTGCATACAGTTGAAAAATAATGTCCAACAATAGAGGCGGTACTGTGTGATCAAAATCCGGATATATCAAAACTTCTTTATCTGATCTTATTTTATTATAAGCTGCAAATTGAGTAGACGGTGGACATGTATTGTCCATGAGACATATCCCCATAAGTACTTTTGCCTTAATTTTATCACAAAAATGCTGTACGTCTATGTAGCCAAGTCTTTCAAAAAATTCACTTTCTCTTTTGTGAAGAGGGTCAAATCTTGTGAAATAATATGTTAAATCTTCATAAGCCCCTTTTGCTAAATCCATTTCCCAAACTCTTTTGTAATCGCATAAGTACGGATTCCAAACTGTAGCAAGCTTAACTCTAGGCACAAGAGATGCAGCGATAAGACCTAATCCTCCACCTTGACTGCCTCCAAAAACTCCCACTTTATTTTCATCAACGTTTGGCATATCCATAACGAGTTCGACCAACTGCGCTGCATCTAAATATATCTGCCGATAAAGTAATTTTTCTGGAAAATCATCGATGCCTCTTATAAGATGACCTCGCCATGTAGAACCCTTAACAGCCCCGATATCTTCAGATAAACCACCTTGCCCGCGACAGTCCATATGCGCTACTGTAAATCCCATTGCCGCATAATTCAACCAATAGCTCCAGTCGCCTGTATATCCACCAAGACCATGAAACAATACAATTGCAGGAGATGGTTTCGATATGCGCTTTGGCCGAGTAAGTTGTGCGTGAATTTTGGCTCCATCAACACCTGTATAATACATGTCATAACAATCTGCATACGGTGCCTGAAACTCTGCAGGAACAAGCTGTACCTCAGATTTAACAGAATGCATTTCCCAAAGTGCTTTTTCCCAATAACTATCAAAGCCATCAGGCTTTGGATTTCTTCCAGTATAAATTTTAAGTTCTTTCAACGGCATATCAATCAGCGGCATATCAATTTCTCCTTTGATTTCGTTATATATTTTAAATTTATAGACATTATACTCTATTTTTTCCTAGAGAAAAATATCAAATTAGTGCTGTCTTTTCATCAAAACCGCAAGATATGTTAAAACACTGCACAGCTTGGCCAGCAGCTCCTTTTGTGAGGTTGTCTATGGCTGAAGTAATAATTAGCTTTCCCGTTCTTTTGTCATACACATGTCCAATTTCGCATAAATTAGTCATGTTGACATTTTTAGTGTCAGCCATTTTACCATTAGAAAGAATTCTAATAAACTGTTCATTTTTGTAATATTTTGAATAAGCTTCAGCCACATGCTCGATAGCATCACCAATGTAATCAACAATGATTGTTGAATTTATTCCTCTATTCATTGGCACAAGGTGAGGAATAAAGTTTATTACTAAATTTTCATTTCCTGAAGCGATTCTTAATTCTTGTTCAATTTCTGAAATGTGTCTATGCCCAGTAGGTGAGTATGCCCTAAAACTTTCATTACATTCAGGGAAAATATAAGGAATTTCAGCTTTCCTTCCTGCACCTGATACACCACTTCCACTAGACACAATTATATTTTTCTCATATATGAGTTTTTTATTTAAGAGAGGGATTAATGCTAATAAAATACTTGTGGGATAGCAGCCAGGGCAAGCTATTAAAGAGGCGTTTTTGATATCCTCTCGCCTTAATTCAGGAAGAGAATAAACTGCTTGTTTTAAAAGGTCAGGAAATGGATGTTCTAACCCGTAATACTGTTTGTATAACTCTGCAGATCTAAGTCTAAAATCGGCACTTATATCTATTATCACAGCTCCCTTTTCTAAAATTATTTCTGCACTTTCAGCAGCTACACCGTGAGGGAGAGCCATAAATACATATTTGATGTTGTTATCTATAAGATTTTTCAAATCAGGAGATTGAAATTTTAAGGTTGAATTAAACTTTGGAAAAACGTCACTTAATGCTTTACCTTCATATTGACGTGATGTAATAAAAGAGATATTGCAATAAGGGTGTCTGAGTAGAAGTCTTAAAAGCTCTTCACCTGAGTAACCAGATGCTCCCACAATGCCAACATTTACCTTAGACTCATTAACCATGATAAACCTCTTTACTCAACAAAATATTTACACATAATAATAGCGTGTGTAATTTGAAATTTGCAAATAAAAAAAGGCGTTTATAAAACGCCAAAATAAATATAGCACAGCATTATAGAGCTAAACTATAACAGTTAATAAGAGCTTACTTGTTCTTATGCCTGTTAGCCTTTAGCTGCTTACGTCTTTTGTGCTTAGAGATTTTTTTGCGGCGTTTTTTCTTAAGATTGCCCATTAATTTTCCTCACTTTCAAGTTAAATGTAAAAATATAGCAAAGCTATTTTACAAATTGGCTTATGACCAATAAAACAACTTTACATTTTATATAAGTTTTTTTAAAACCAATTAGTTACAGTGCATTTTAAAATCATAACTAAAAGATTATACAAATAGTTTTTTATAACACTTTTTTCAAATAGGATTCGTTATTTTTGTTTAAACTTTATCCTGCAAACTAAATTTTATGACCTGTTTTTGCAGAATTAGTGAATAGCAAATAGTATTATGCGCTTTATGGCGTGCATAATTTTTATTTTTTTATTGTCATCAATAAAGTCTGCGATAGAATCTTTTATGTGTTGACTTGATGCAGCCTTATTAAACATTTTGTGTCTAAAATATGGTATTAAAGAGAAGTAGTAAGCTGCCCTGTATGCAAAATAATAGTGTCCATATTTCTTTCTTATAAGCTTCGTGTATTTCCTTAGTGGTTCTGTATTGTTTTGCTCTAATGCGGCATTAATTGTTTCTGCAGCCAAAATTCCTGAATCTAGAGCTTTTCCTATTCCTTCACCTGTAAACGGATAGGTAGTACCCAAAAGTTCACCAGTTAAAAGTATGTTATTTTTTGAAGCAAATTTAATATTTACAAAATCGTCTCGTAACATTGCTCCTTTTGGTTTGGATTCCCAAACTCCTGATGTGTGATATTTTTTATTAAGTTTTTTCTGAATATATTTTTCCAAAATATCATGTAAGGAGTATCTGTAAGAATTGCCAATTTTTCTCCCACAACCTAAGTTAAATATGCCGTTCCCCATTGGAAAAATCCATAAATAGCCAGGCATTAAATCTTTAATAAAAACAGCCATAGGTTTTTCTATAGGCCAATCCGCTTTGTAGTATCCTCTTATAGCAACTAATGATGGTTTTTTAATTTTCGGAAGTAATGTCCGTAAGGTGCCGTCGTTTTGACATCCAGTTGCTAGAAGTAAAAATTTATATTTTACGGTTATTATTCCAGCAGCTGTTATTATATCAGCAAAGCTATACTTTTGCGTATCATGAACTTTACCTGTGAATTTGCCTATTTTAAATTCAACATTTAGGGAAATCGCTTTTTGAAGTAAAATATTATCTAAAATTTCCCTTTTAAGAGTAATTATATTACCGTTAATATCAAATATCGGTGCCTTTTCTGGAACAAGCTCAACTCGAGATGAGGAATAACCCTTTTCTTTTACTTCATCATAAATGCCTAATTTTTTCAAAACTCTTATGCTGTCGCCTACGAGACCATCACCACAAACCTTTTCTCTAGGAAAAGCTTTTTTATCAATGAGAAGTACACTTCTTCCAGCTTTAGCCAGTTCTATTGCGGCAGCACTTCCCGAAGGACCTGCACCAATTATTAAGGTATCATGAATCTTATCTATCATAATAGTCTTTCTATAAAAATAACCAATTTGTGGGATAACTTTGCTATATTTCACCATAGAGGGTCATTGAACTGCTATTTGTAATTTTTAAATTTACAAAATCGCCAGGTTTAAGCATTCCATTATGTTCAAATACAGCCACTTTATAGTGTTCGGTGCGTCCTGTCCACCTACTAGAATTTCTTTTACTTATTCCTTCTACAAGTATTTCTTGCACAGTTCCTATAAGAGCGGCATTGTGGCTTTCTGTTCTTTTAGCAAGATCGCTTAAAAGCAATTTGTTTCTTTCTTCCTTAATTTCCATGGAAATATTATCTTGTAGTTTTGCAGATGGTGTCCCTTCACGAGGTGAATATTTAAAAATGTATGCATTGTCAAAACCAACTTCATTCATAATATTTCTTGTCGCATTGAAATCTTCTTCTGTTTCTCCAGGGAAAGCTACTATTATGTCGGTAGAAAACGTTACATCAGGAATTAAAACTTTTAATTTATTAACTACATCCATATAGATAGATGTGTTATATCTTCTGTTCATTTTTTTTAATATTGTATCAGAACCTGATTGTAACGGCAGATGAATATTGTTACAAACTTTTGGAAGTTCTGCAATTGTATTAATAAGCTTATCATTAAAAAAGTACGGGTGTGGAGAGATAAAGCGTATTCTTTTAATTTCATCTATTTGGTGAAGTTCTTGAATAAGATCCGAAAATGGCGAATCTATTGGACGTTCATTGGTTGACTGGTTTAAACCATAAGCTGAAACATTTTGACCTAAGAGTGTTATTTCTTTAATTCCATTTTGAGCTAATTTTCTTGCTTCTTTTACTATATCAGAGATTGGTCTGCTTTTTTCCCTGCCTCTTACATAAGGTACGATGCAGTAAGAACAAAACATATCACAGCCTCTCATTACAGAAATAAATTCGCTTATTTTATTGCTGGAGATATGGTCATCCATTCCGTCGAGATTTTCCATATTAGCGTCAGTCATGATAATTTTTTCTCTCTTTTCAGCAAGCTCCTCAATAATATTGGGAAGGCTTCCTAACTGATCAGTACCAAGAACAAAATCGACATGAGGAAGCTCTTTCATGAGCTCTTCCCCTTTTCTCTGAGCCATGCAGCCTAAAATTCCGATAATTATATTGGGCTTTTCTCTTTTGAGTTTTTTCATGTAACCAACTTTGCCTGCAGCTTTTCTCTCAGCCTGTTCTCTTACGCTGCATGTATTAAACAAAAGAACATCTGCTTCTTTTTCGATTGTGGTAATTTCATGACCTCTTTTGATCATAGTTGCAGCCAAAGATTCAGAATCTCTTTCATTCATTTGGCATCCATAAGTTTTTATATAAATTTTCATAATATTACTTTAAGTTAAATAATAATTCTAGAAATGCTGTTAAGCATATTTCTTTCTAAGTTCTTCAAAAGTTCCATTTTCGATGGAGTTTCGTATCTCGTTTACAAGGTTTAAAAAATAGTGAAGGTTATGTATTGTAAGCAACCTCATTCCTAAAATTTCACCAACGTTCATTAGATGTCTTATATATGCCTTTGTATAATTTTTGCATGTATAACATGTGCAGCCATCTTCTATAGGTGTAAAATCTTTTGAAAATCTTCCAGCTTTTATTGGTATTGATCCATTTGTTCCTACAAATGCACTGCCGTGTCTTGCCACTCTTGTCGGCATTACGCAGTCAAACATATCAATGCCTCTTGCAACACCTTCGACTATCTGTTTTGCCGTACCAACTCCCATAAGATATCTTGGTTTATTTTCTGGCAAAAGCGGTGTTGTCCAGTCTAAACATTTAAACATCTCTTCTTCAGGTTCTCCTACACTTAACCCTCCAACTGCATATCCTGGAAAATCCATTTTTACAAGTTCGTTTGCTGAACGTTCTCTAAGTTCACGGTAAACTGAACCTTGAACTATCCCAAATAAATTTTGGTGTGGCTGTAATTGCTGTTCTTTACATATAGCTGCCCATCTTAAGGTTATTTCCAGTGACTTTTCTGCATCCTTATATTCACAAGGAAACGGCGTACATTCATCAAAAGCCATGACGATATCTGAACCTAATGTTTTTTGAATAGCCATTGATTCTTTTGGTCCCATAAAAAACCTTGTACCATCTATATGAGACGAGAACTCTACGCCGTCTTTCCGCATTTTTCTTAGTTTCGTCAAACTGAATACTTGATAACCTCCGCTATCTGTCAGAATTGGTCTATCCCAATTCATAAATTTATGTAAACCGCCTGCAGCTTCTATTACTTCCATTCCTGGACGTAGATATAAATGATAGGTGTTGCCAAGAATTATCTGGGAGTTAAGCTGTTTAAGTTCTTCAGGGGTCATTGCCTTTACTGTTGCACGTGTCCCAACAGGCATAAATATTGGAGTATTTATAACACCATGACTTGTTTCTATAACTCCGCGTCTTGCGCATGAGCCTTCAGCTTTTTTAAAAATTGTAAATTTCATAACTGTTTTTTCTTGAATATGTTAAATTTTATAGTGACGTTTTATTAAAAATTGTAATTTAAAGTTACTATTTCTGTTTTAAATCTATGAATAAACTACTATGATTTATCTTTAAAATCAAAGTGTTGTAATTTTCAGTTTTGTTTTATACTTAAAGTATGGTAAATTGTGACTTCAATAAACTTATACCGAAGGTATTTTAATAATTGGTTAATTTACAATAAAACAGCTTCAGATTTGATATGAGCTTTTCTAAAAGCAATTTGCTATGAGTATAATATAGATTAACAATGTGAGGATTTTATATCGATGCAGTACAGTATTATTTTTTCATATGGCTTGGTTGTTTTTGGCGTGGTGGCAGCAATTTTAGCATTGTTTACTATGTTAAGAATAAAGAAAAATTCAGGAACCACACTCGATAAACTTCCGAGAAATGTGATACTTGGTGCTATAATTGGAATAATAGATATAGCTTGGTGTGTTCCTCAAGCCATTGAAATATTTTCGATTAAATCACCTGATGTAATAATAATAGTCGCCGTTATTTGTGCAATAATAGGCATACTATTTCTTGATTATCTTTTCACCAGAGCACTCGCTGGATTTCTTATTCTTTTAGCTCATTATTTTTTATGGCAGTCTTTTGGTGCAGATGTTTCAAGCATATGGGTTTTTTCATCGGCTTGTCTTGTTATGGGGACCTTCGGGATAGTTATAGGCGGAGTTCCTCATCTGTTTAGAGATTTTTTGAGATCTTTAGTTATAAATCCTAAATGGAAACTTATTTTTTCCTTTATTCTACTATTTTATGCCGTGATAGGAATTTATTACGGCATTGTTCTTATTTAAAAACAAGGCTATTCATTTTGAACATGTTAAATTATCCGTCTGATATTGTTGATTTTTGTAGTAATTTAGGAATAAATAATCCTGAATTTTTTGATAAATGTAACGATTTAAAAAATTTATTGATTGAAGAAAATAAAAAATATAATCTCACCCGAATTGTCGATGACATTGACTTTTGGAATAAACATATTGCTGATTCACTTTCGATCCTTAAATATTTTAAGGAGTTTTTTAAAAAAGGAATAACTGTAGCAGATGTTGGTTGCGGTGCAGGTTTTCCTTCTCTTGTGTTAGCCCTAGCACTTCCTGAGTCCAAAGTAACAGCTATTGATTCAATAGGGAAAAAAACTTCGTTTGTAAAACTTAGTTCCGAGAAACTTGGACTTAAAAATTTATCTGTTATTACAGGCAGAGCAAGAGAGCTTAAATGCATGAAAGAGTGCGATATTGTAACTGCAAGGGCGGTGGGAGAACCATTAAAAATATTTAAAGAAACCAGCACATGGCTTTCAAAAACGGGAAAGTTAATTATATACAGATCTGTAACAGAAACGGTGACTGAGTTAAAAACATTGCAAACGCAGTTTAAACATGACTATTTTCAATGGCAAAAGACCGAAGATTTTACACTACCCAACGGAAGTATGAGAACATTTCTTTACTGTACTAAACGCTGATTTCAGAATAGCTTTTAAATACGATGGTTAAAATATAGGATGAATATCCCTCGCATAGCTGACATAATAGATAACTATTCCCGTAATGAGAAATTTGAAAGTTGGATAGAGATAGCCTGTCCTGTTGCTGCCTTTTTTATTGTTATAGCATTTATGTTTCCAGAAGTTGCAGCTTTTCTTTTAAATCTACTACCTTTGACATTTTACCCACTCTTTAAGATTTTTCTTAAACTTATCATGACACAGCTGATACTTTTTATTCCACCATTTATTGTTATGATGTTGTTAAGTAGAGATATATCTGCGTTTGCAAAAATAAAGCTTAATAATTTTAAAGTTAAATACTTTAAAATTGCTTTCATCACTGAAGCTTTAATATTTTTTCCTATAGTTGCTATTGCTCTAATAATGTTTGCTTTTTTGAAGTATTTTGGAATTAACCCCAGCTCCCCGATTATCGAAATTTTAAAAAATTCACCAAGCGGCTCTATTTTAATACTTTTTTTTATCTCTGTGATAGTCGCACCTATCGTTGAAGAATACGTATTTAGAATGATAATCTTTAGTTTTATAGAAAAAATCTTTGGTGTTTTACCAGCTTTAATACTGACTTCGTTTATATTTGCGGTACTCCACGGAGGTTTCGTTCAATTGGTCCCGCTGTTTTTGCTCGCAGTGGTTCTTCAATTGCTTTATATGAGGTACAAATCTCTTTATCCTTCAATATTTCTTCACATGCTGCATAATTTAATAATAATGGCTCTTTTTATCACAATTAAGCCTATGTAAAAATTAATGACTTAATTGTTTGTTAATATTAATTTGAGAGATAACAGCCTCTTGTAGTCTTGACGCCATTCTTCGAAGAAGCATTATTGTATGAGCATGATATTCCTTTTCTTCCATCTTTTCATCCTTCATAGCTCCAAATCGTATGGCATATTTAATACGTTCAACTTCACTAGATAATTCAGTTAGTTCATCTACAATCAAATCCAGTTCACCTTTAAAATAGGAATCGGCACTATTTCTAATTGCATGAGCTGTATTTATTAAAATTTCAGGATCAAGTTTATTAATAAATTCAATTTCTTCCGAGCTTAATGAATTGAAAAGTTCTATAGAAATGCTAAGACGTTCTATAACGTTTATCCACTGTTTAAGAAGAATAAGATCAGCTTGTGGTATTAAATTGAGGTTACTCATAGTTTTTAATGTAGTTCTTACGGAGTTAATGTCTGAGATTGCAGGGGCATTAAGAATTATTTTTTCATCATTTCTTGCAGGAAATAGCTTATTCCAGATGTTACTCATATTTTTTTTTAGTGTTGTTGGCAAGCTGTCATTCCAAAAAAGAGAGTTGATTATCCAAACCGTTATTATGGCAAAAAATATACCTAAAAATCTAAACAAAACAGGTTCTATATTAAATTGAGGCGTATTCGTAGCTAAGGTTGCAACCATGTAAGCAATCGCAATTTGTAAACCAACATATGAAATATTCGTCCCACCAGTAATTATGTATCCTGATATAAACATTACAATAAAATATGCAATCATCATCCCATAAAAAAATTCAATTCCAACAGCCAAAAGCAAAATGCCAAGCGCCATACCAATAAGACATCCGCTAATTCTTTGAAGTGCACGCAGATTACTTGCTAAAAAATCAGGCTGTATAATGGTAAGAACTGAAATTGAAATTTCTATTTCGCCGTTATTTGAAGATGGATTCCCGAGAAGTTTCCAGCCCCAAATTACAATTATTATACTCAAAGCACCTTTTATTGCGAATTTGAGTGAAGGTATGTGCAGCCTTAGTTCTTTAAACAAAAAATTGATTGTTAAATAATTTGCATCTTTAACTTTATCTTTGTTCAAATGTGCTTTTCTTAATATTGTTATTCCTGTAGCCAAATCAGAATAACTTTTATACATGAAATAGACATTTTTCAAAATCATAATGAATTCATAAAAGAGAAGCGACTCACTTATTGAATAGGTTTTATTTATTCCTTTTTCAACAAATTTATCAGTTTTATTTTCAATAAGCTTAAAAGTATTTTCTATTTCACTACATGTTATTCTATAATTTAGATTCGACTTTGAATCAATATTTGTCTCCATTTTCCCCATATCAGAAACAATTTTTTTTATTGCTGAAACGTATTTTTTCTGAATAGAAGCTGACTTGATTTTTTCTAAATTGCTTCCAAAATCATATAGCTCTGTTAATGTCTGCTGCATGTTATTTAAAACAGGAATATATTTTGAAATATTTTTATCTTCTTTTGCAGCATTATCCATTATTGATTGAATTGAATTTATTGCGGTAAGCAATTTCTCATACCTTTGGCTGATAAATCCAGTTGTATATTTTCCCGATATGTAAAAATCTACAAATTCAGAGAGAAATGAATAAAAAGCTTTTTTATAATTAGCTAATTTTACTTGGTGTTCTTTTTTGGCATATTCAGGGAACACATATCTTGAAATGAGTAGCGACACCGCAATTCCTATTAACACATTAACCCCTCTAAAATAAGCTGTATCAATTACATTTATTGTGGTTGGTTCTATTATCCCAGCAGATGCAATAAGTACAAATGTTATTCCGGCAACATACCATGCATAGCTATATTCAGATGTAGCTTTTTTATAAAAAATAACACCCATAAAAATAAATGTCGCGGCAGTGAAAAAAAAAGGAGTTTGAAACACATAAAGGAAGATAAATGTAGCAATGGCAGCACCGCAAAGCGTGCCGATTGAGCGAAAAAGCCCTTTCGTGATTGTAGCTCCAACGTTTGGCTGCAACATGATCATGGCTGTAATTCCAGCAAAAAGTGCTTCATCCAAGTTTAATAAAATGCATATTGTTATTGAAATAGTAGCACTTGCCGCAGCTTTAATTGCACGCATTACATGAGGATTTGAGGCAGAAAACTCATGAACAAGCTTATTACCATCGTCAATAATATTTTTTGCGTTATAAATAAGTTCCATGCTTACCACTTTCATATAAGATTGTTTAATTATATCTTAAAAGGTTAATGATTGCACAAAATTGGCAGTATGTTATCGCTTTAATTTTCATAAAGGAGTGAATATGGATTTTTATATTATCGTAATTTTGTTACTCACTGGGCTTGCTGCAGGTGGTGTTTCGGGACTGTTTGGAAGCGGAGGCGGCATCGTAATGTTTATTATTTTTCTACATATTTTCCCGATGCTTGGATTTCATGGAAAAGAGCTAACTTACAGTATTTTTACTACGTCATTTGCATGTTCAATTCCAATATTTATTATTTCAGCATATACTCATTACAAATCAAATAAATGTGAAATTAAATTAGTCAAAATAGTTGTGATACCGTCTGTTATTGGACTAATTGCATCTTTTTTTATAGTTATTATTTGTCCTATTACTGTAATAAAAATTATTTTTATATGCTTCGTTTTTGTGACTGCCTTGTATCTAACTATGAAAGAAAAGTTCAACTTTTTTTATCCGCTTCCCTCTAATAACAAATTAAGACTCATCGGATTTTTTTCTGAACTTATAACAGGTAGTTTATCTGTTGGAATAGGTGGTATTTTTACTTCGCTTTTAGTTTTCTGGAAAATTCCTTTAAACAGGGCAATTGCTACATCTGCATTACTAGGTGTTTATACAATGGTTTTAGGTGCCGCTTTTTATATTTTAAAAGGCTATTTTAGTGTTGGATTTCACGGCTGGAATTTTGGATACATAAACCTATATGCCTTTGTTTTTATTCTTGCAGGGTCGGTTATTGGTTCATTTTTCGGCTCAAAACTTGTTCATATTATTCCGAATAAAGTCTTAAATATGATGTATGCTGCAATTATGGTTTGCGTCGGAATTGACATGCTGATCAGCATCTTATAATTTTTTATACATCTTCTTATGGATATTTCACAGTAACAACAAAGGTTACGATTTTAAACCTCGATAAAGGTTTTCAGCCTATTACAATTGCTAATAATGGAGGAGGCTATACAGATGATACTGAGGAAGGAGAATATAGCATTTCGGTTGGAGGAGTCTCACAGCCTGGGGCCTATCAGGCAGCATCAGTTAATAATAAAGGCGGCTTTTTAAGCTGCTAACTTTCTTTAAAGTTTAACATACTAACTTCGCTGTATTAACAAATTAAAGCTAAATATTCTTTATAATAACTGCGTAAGGTTAGCTACTGTTTTTTGGCATTGAGAAGAATATTTGGTGGAGTTAGTTGATAGAGGAAGATGTAAATAAGAAGAGGCTGAATAGAAATGGGAAGGGAAACTGTTCAGCCTGCTGTGTTAAATTATGTTATTTGCGATTTATTTATATGTGTATCTCTTGCCAATTTCTGCGTAAGATGACAAAATAGCATTGCCACATGATTCCATTGAATTTAAATAAGTCTTAAATATTTTTTTTATTGTATTTTGTTTCATAATTTACTCCTTATTGTTATTTTAACATTATGCGTTTATGTTGTTGTTTTGAGTAGACGTTGAGTTTAGTGATGTTAGGTATCCTGTTGAGAGTGGGTTTTGCGTTATATTTGTTGTGCTTACTGTCATGTAAGTGAAACCTGCAGCCATTAATACTAGTATTGATGGTATTGCAATGTTGGTTAATTTGAATTTTCTTGTTTTTGCTGATGCATTGTTTGTCATTGTGTCTGTAGTCATTTTTTTGTCTCCTGATTTCTTTGTTTTGATTAATGTTTCTAACTTCTTTATTGTTAAGATAATCAAGAAAAGATAAGATTAAAACAAAAGCTAATATTTTCTTTGATAAAAAACAGAAATGTTCTTAATAAAAACATATTTGTTCTTTGAACGCCGTTTTAGAGGGGGCAAAAAGCATAATATCTTTTTGCGGATCTAGTTTTAAATGGTTGTGGTAAGACTTAATGATAAATTAATTGCAGATAATTTGTCTAATTGCTTCAAATAATACAATAGAGACGGAATTGGCAAGATTGTAACTTCTTGAATGTTCGCCAAACATTGGAATAGTGAACAATCTATCCAAAAATCCACTATAATACCAATTCCATAAAATAATTTCATATATTCGCCCATGTTCTAGTCGCAATACTTTTTATCAATCCAGTTGTTTCTGTAA
>ORMF010481695.1_pt1 | contig 37078 bp, 52 predicted proteins | sample 1779871 | NCBI WGS metagenome assembly ORMF01 (sample SAMEA104232316, study PRJEB22302) | groundwater metagenome | biome: forest; feature: aquifer; material: groundwater | place: USA | collected 2011-08-07 | depth 5.4 m
AGCAGACTCAGCAGCAGACTCAGCAACAGACCTAGCAGACTCAGCAGACTCAGCAGCAGACCAAGCAGACTCAGCAGCAGACCTAGCAGACTCAACAGACTCAGCAACAGACTCAACAGACTCAGCAGCAGACCAAGCAGACTCAGCAGACCAAGCAGACCAAGCAGACCTAGCAACAGACAAAGTAGACCTAGCAGACCTAGCAGACCTAGCAACAGACCTAGCAGACTCAGCAACAGACCTAGCAGCAGACTCAGCAGACCTAGCAGCAGACTCGTCCCACTTACCTGTTTTGATGGCTGCCTCGTGTACGGCTAGAACCTGCCTGATAGCGTCGAGAACTTGCTCCTTGAGTGACTCCGATATTTTGAGCTTTTGGACTCTGGCAATGTTCTCCTGCATAAGCCAAGCACCGAACTTCCATCTAACGAGCTCAAGATCAACGCCCTCGGGGACAGCGGCGATAAATCGCTCCGGCCACCATATCGCTTCTTCTTTTGGCAGTCCCTCGAAAATACTATCTTCTAGTCTTGCAAGCCATTCGGGTATGCCAAGTTCGGTCTCGTAGACTCGATGATCGTTAGTCGCTAAGGACTTATTAGCCAACCTGTTGATCGAGTGGATAGCACATCCGACCGCACAGCCCCTCCACTTACCGTCCACTTCGGAACCATAAGTGCCCTGCAAAATCATATCTTGTGTTCTATGCCACTTAATCTCTTTAAGTAATGCTTTTTTAGTGATTGCTCCAGCAAATGTTTTCATTTTGTCTCCTTACTTATCAGCTAGTGGGCGGTGGTTGCGCTCTATCCGGTGGATTAGCAGACACTCTCCCGCCCATTTGCCTTTTGGTTGCCAGCTTACCGTCTCCTGCTCTTAAGGACTTGCGTCTGGGGCAGAGTCTGACTGACTTCGAGCGTATAAGTCCAGCAAGTTATTCGGATAATGCTTGGCTTACTGCTTGGTTAATATCGTCCATAGATATTTCGGTTTCAGGGCTAATTTGTTCATCTACTATATCCTCGATGTATTTGACGAAGTTATTACAGTTTCGGCAAGATAGATATTGTTTACCCGGTCGCTTAGAAGCGGAGCCAGCCGTCTTAGTAACCATTTCCGTACTCTTGCATTTAAGGCAAACTGTACCTTGATCATAGCTAGACATACTAACTGCAGTAGCGGTAGTAGCCTTAACCATCTCATCGGCAGTAGCAATACCATCCACTATACCGAACCCAGCAAAGCCCAAGGCTCTACCGACTGCCGAGGTTTCGGCCACTTCGTAAGGTGACATTTTTTCGATTGCCTTAGTCGGATTAGCTGCCGAATATCCAGTGAATACATTATCGTTGATTGTAACTGTAGCCTTAACCACTACTGGGTTAAGGTATACTACCTCGGTAGTGATTGATAGCTTGTCCATTTCCTTGAGAGAGGCGTGAACCTCTTGGACTCGTTCAGCCACCGTTATATATTGTTTGCCGTGGATATTAACAGGCATTTATTTTCCTTTCTTAAACTCTGGGCCGTCTGGCTGACACTCGGAGCAGTATCGACCGCTCCCGATAGTCTCGTGGCAGGTCTCACATTCAAGATATTGATCGGTTATGTCGTATTTTTTTTCAATAGCTGACTGATACATTAGACGCCTACCTCTACGCCCTCTAGGAGAGCTAATTTAGTGTGGTGCTTGGCCTGCTCCTGTGGCGTTCGGTAAAGATCAGCGTGTCCCTGCTCACATTCTGTAACCAACATCTTCCCGAAGTAGTGTAGGTTGGTTAGCTCGTCGATTGTGTGGCTAACTAAACCCTTACGGTTATACTCAAGGAGTTTCTCGGTTGTCTTGTCGATAAGCTCTTGTAGCTCGTCAGTATCGATCAGTGGATAGTTGTAGCGGTTCATTTTATTCCTTTCATTTATGTTGCCAGCAATGAGCCGATGAGCGCCAAGGCGAAGTCCCTCGTGCGTCATAGATCAACTTGGCTACTAGGATATTAGCTGTCTGGTCGTAGGCCAGATCATAGTCGGCCTCGGTATAGTTGCCCCAAGTGTTGCTGTTAATCTGCAGTAAGCCTCGATCTTCGGTGTGGTTGCGGTTCTTATTCAGCGCTCTGGGGTTTAGATTAGACTCACAGCGCGCGATCTTCAACATTATGGTATCCGTGCCAAACACTTCAACTATCTCTTGTTCTGGGCTTTTCTGGGGCTTTTCTGGGGCTATTACGGCCGGCGCTGCGGCGTGAGCTTGCTCGATTATCTTTGCAGTGTGTGGGGCGGTGTGGATTACTTGGTAGCCAAACCAGACGATGTAAGCAAGGAATAGAAACTCGACCAGCGGATATACGAACGATTTTACCTTGTTAAGTACCAATACAGGAGCGGTAGTACGGCGATGACTATGGCGATGATCGCCAACTCTGCCCAGTCGGGCATTAGATATTCGTCCGCCCATTTCTTTAGTTTGTTCATTTTTGACCCTCTCGATATGAGCTGGGCGCCTCTTGGTTGGTACAGGATTGATTGATTTGCCTGACCAATCCGAGAAGCGACCCATCGTGTCTCTTGGCTGCTTTCCCCGACGAGTCAAAGGCTCATAAGAGATGACATCCGAGACAATACCCATATATTTTATTTTGATTTGTTTCATTTTATCGACCTTCTTCCAGCAGGAGATTAGGGAGGGGCCTCGTCCCCTGCTGAAAGGAAGTCGCTAATTGATTTCGTCTAGTAGCCGGCCGGAGCTGTCTCAAGCTGTCATACTGCCAGCGGGGCGTTATTTTTTAGGCCGCCGCTGCGTTTTCTTGGCTGGCTGTCAGTCAGCCGGTTACTGGACGATCTCAGAATGTAAGGTGCTTCTCGATTTGGTGACTTAATTATAACATATCCCAGCCAACTTGTCAATAGGGTACTACTGATTGACCGCCTGACAATAGGGTGATACTATTATCGCATGACTGCTCTAGCTAATAACTTCAGGGTCGAGCTGACAGCCGATCAGATACTGGACTTGTGCCGAATGTTTAATCTTTCAACGCCAGCTCACACGCTGGTGCGCAATCTTGAGATGCGCCGGCTGCACCGGATCGGTGTTAAGTATCGGCACAATCATCAAGCTGCTGGCATGACCCGGACATCTTACGGTCACATTATCCATTCACCGCACTATGTTAAGGTTGAACGCCACTTAGGATTGATCGACTAAAGCCCAGCCGAACGAACATCGTTCTCGTCTATCTCGTCGTATCTGCGCCAGCCCACGCCGGCTTTATACCAGCCTTTTTTTTCTAACCAAGCTTCGTAGATATTATTGGTTGCCGCTTGCTTGATCTTTCCCTTTTTCAGGGCATCCTGCAGGAAGACGAATAGCTCTCTCCCTCCCATAGACAAAAGTTTGTCGAGTGGGGTCATGATTTTTCCTTTCGTTTTTCCATTAACCAGATGTGGAATTTAGGCCTATTTTTGGAAGACAGTTTTTTCCATTCTTCGTAGTTAGTGGCAGTTTCAGGTGACATCGTTAATTGATCCGCAACTGGGGCGTAACTGGGGTAGGCTGGTGTTCGAGCAGTATACAGAGGATAGCGAGGGTCTCTAGTGGCTTCGGTCTTCTTGGTAACCGATTTAATATCCGCTAAATTGTATAGATTGCCCTCAATTTTTATGAACCTGACATCATTGCCATTCTCTTCGATGGTCTTGTAATGTTTTTCGGTGATGGTGAGGTATTTTTCTTTATCAGAAAAGAAGCTGACGATATATTTTGGTTCGTACTTAACAATATCACTCACCCGGTATTCCTTTCTTCTTAATTTCCGTAGCTTTCCCTTTGGCGTATCCATACAGGCTATCCCACTTTGAGATTAAGTGTGTCGGGCTATAGCATTTCATCTCCTTGCCAGAATACTTATCGGCGTTAGCATAAGCCACGACCTGAACAATCCGCACCACCTCTTCCAAGCCATACCTTGAGACCAGCTTATTAAGCGCGATCTCGCTCCCTCGAATGTCAGTAGTGATAGGAGCGACTTGCTCTACCCAGCTATCCCAGATGGTTTTAATTTCTGGGGAAAGAGATATTTCTTTTTTTGGAGTATCTATGTCAATAGATATATTAAGTTCGTTTTCTAAGTTCGTTACCTTAGTTCGTTTGTGTCCTAATTTCCTACTAGTGGTGTTCAATATCCTACTAGTGCCGTCCTCTTTTCCTACTAGTCCTAATTTCCTACTAGTCAACCATTCATTATATGCACCTAGTATTTGATCTTTAGGCTCTCCATCGGGATAAGGCTCTAATAGCGTGTATACTGTCCACTTGCCCGGCGTAACTTCTTTTTTAATCAGCTGTAATTTTTCGAGTCTTTCTGCTGTCTCGATAATGGTGTCACGGTGCATATCCGTCTCCTCCCTAATCTTGGTAATGGAAGGATAGCAGGTTTGGTCTTGGTTATTAGCGAAACGGCACAGCGTGACATAGAGAGCGATGCCGGTAGCTCCCATAGCTTTGCCGTAATGGTTTAGCACTACATTGTCGACGGTGAAGATGCCTCGGCGCTTATCTTTAATCCTTATTCGCATTTTTCTCCTCTCTATTGATTTCCCCGATTGCCTTCATGAAGGCCGGCCCCGGAGACGACTCCCTCCAAGGATACGATTTGGCTTTACTGACTATCTTTAGTATTTTCTCTCGGTCATATATCTTGCAAAACTTAAAGACCATGCCCTGAAACTTTTTCTCGAATATCCCTAGCTCTTGGCAGACGGCTAATGGCCATCCTATGTCCGGCATAAATGCCTCCTTATAAAACAACACGGCACGAGATCGAACTTCTGGGTGAGAGAAGACTGCTCGTGCCGCTGTACAGGTTGTTGCCTTAATAAAATAAGTTCGTACAGTCTTTTCTCTCTCACCACCACAATAATAACTTAAAATTACTGGTTAGTCAAGTCTATTGCGAGCGATATTGGGAGTATGCTATTATTAGATCATAGGTTTTTAGACATAAGGAGCGACATGTTAATCCCTCTTGATGGCATAGCCATAATTCACGAACTCAACATCGATGATAGCGGCATCTTCTTGGCCGCCACAGACAAAAGCTCCAATCTGGTGGGCGAGATTGTAGCCATCTCAGACAAGCCTCAAATCGGTCAGGCTGGCTACGAGCGCCACTGTTCCGCTAAGATAGGCGACAGAGTAGTGTACCAAAAGTATGCCGATCAGGACTATCGAGAAGATGGTCAGCTATATAAGCTGGTCAAGTTTGAGCATATTCTGGCCATTGTTCAGTCGGGAGCAAAAAAGTGAACGGCAAGGCTGCTAGAACGATTAGACGGCTAACTGAGGATACTCTGCTTGAGCAGGGGCTGACAGTTACTGACGACATGACCAAGCGTACCAGCCGAGCCAACCGAAAAATTGTCAAAAAATATAACTGGCTAGAACGATCTAAGTTTTACAGAGGAGCAAAAAATGCGTAAGCAGCCATATTTTGGAGTAGATGCCAGAGCCAAGCTACTGGCAGGGGTGACAGCGGTGGCTAGAGCGGTCGGCTCAACGCTCGGGCCTAAAGGCAGCAATGTGGCGATTGATCGAGACTTTTCTGTGCCACTTAATGTGCATGACGGCGTAACGGTGGCCAAAGAATTCGGTGTACCAGATCGAGCTGAGCAGGTTGGTGTCGATATGGTTATCGATGCCGCCGATAAGACTAATGACGCAGCAGGGGACGGCACTACTACGGCGACGCTTTTAGTGGAGGCGATTGCAACCGAGGCTAACCGAGCGATCGCGGCCGGCGGTAATGCAATGATTATCAGAGAGGGCATTGAGCTGGCCAAACTAGAGGCAGTCAAAAAACTTCAGTCAATGTCACGGGAAGTAGTAGATAGCGAAATTGAGCGGGTGGCAGCTATCTCGGCTCAACAGCCAGACATCGGGGCTAAGATCGCTCAAGCAATCGGAAAGATGGGGCGAGAGGTTATTATTACCGTTGAGGAGTCGGGGGCTGGCGTACTGGGGCTGGAATACAAAGAGGGCATGCAGTTTGATAAGGGGCTTGTTCACCCATTCATGGCGACTAACCAAGAGACTATGGAGGCCGAGCTTGATGATGTGGTTGTTGTTGTAACGGACAAAAAAGTTTCTGATGGTCAAGAGATGCTGGGGCTGCTCAAGAAGATCAAAGAGGCCAACAAGAACAATATCATTTTGATCTGTTCGGGGCTGGAGGCCGAAGCATTAGCCTTGGCGCTCATCAACAAACAGAAGGGGGCGCTCAATACGATAGCGGTGACACTTCCGGGCTTTGATGATCGACATAGGCGTGACTTTGCCGAGGACTTGGCGGTTGTAACTGGCGCTAAGTTGTTGGGTAAGGAGAGTAACGGACGGCTAGACCAGCTTGAGCTGACCGATCTGGGACACGCTAGACGGGTTGTATCGAGCCGAGAAACAACACTTATTATTGACGGCGCTGGTGACCCGAAGCGAGTGACGCAGCGAGTGGCAACAATTCGCAAGTACAAAGATAACCCTGATATTGCCTCCTTTGATCGAGAGCGTGCCGATGAACGCCTAGCCAAGCTGACCAGTGGCATTGCTGTCATTACGGTCGGAGCGAATAGCGAGACCGAGATGCGAGAGCGAAAAGAGCGAGTGATCGACGCTATCTCGGCAGTCAAGGCCGCCATGCAAGAGGGTGTAGTTCCCGGTGGAGAGACCGCGCTACTGCGCTGTATTCCTGCCCTGCGCAAGCTCTACGAAGCGAACGATAACGATGTGAGGGTTGGTATCGGGATTATGATTGAAGCCCTTCAGAGGCCATTTAAGAAGCTTTGCGAGAATTCTGGACTTAATGCTGGGGGGCTGCTAGACAAGGTACTTGAGAGCGAATATCCGATGGGCGTTGATGTATTAGACGGCGAGCTTAAGGATATGATGGAAGCAGGTATTATTGATCCGGTTAAGGTGACACGCTGCGCCCTAGAGAATGCTGTATCAGTTGGCATCATGATCGCTACCACCGACACGCTTATTATCCCACTACCACCAGAAAGACAGAATGAGCAAGCAGGTTAAGCACGACCAATGGCACGATAAGGACTACCTAAAATCCCTGTCCAAAGAATGGGACAAGGGAGAGTCGCGTCACTTTACGGTGCGCTTACCCTGCGGGCATTGTCAGGTTGAGCTAACAGACCCTAGAGATGCACTGATCGCCTGTCCGGTTTGTGGCAAGAAAGCGCTTATCGCTTGGTCAGCCACCAAACAAGAAATACAATGGGAACGCTAGCGATATTTTTCTTCGCCTCGCTGTGGTCGCTGATCATTTGTGGTCTTGGGTTCTATATTGGATACACGCTCGGTAAGGGACAAGAGATTAGCATCGATGAAGCAATTAGGAAGATCAGGCTGCCATTTCGTGCCGTTCGTGATAATAGCGCCGGCATTAAGCCACTGACTCCCGAACAGATGGCTCGGCTTAAGAACCCTGACGAGCTGGCGCAGATAGAGCGACAGCGAGAATTGCTTGACAGATAACCTAAAAAGGATTAGACCAAAGATGACTTGCGCTAACTGCCATACTCAAGCCAACAGGATCGTAGTTCAAGCCGACGGTAGCGAAGTATGTCCAAGCTGCACCAACTTAACTGAGACGGGTGGCATCAAAACCGATGGGCTACTGACGCGCAACAGTTTAAGGGTCAGACGAGACTCGGTGATGCACGAGGGTGATCTGGTGCTACCGCATCGCTACGATAAAGGAACCAAAAAATATGTTCCCAACGAGCGGTTTATCGAGCGCAATCCCAATCAGGTACACCGCTATTATCGGCCAGACGAGCTTGCGCCACTGGGCTATGGAAAGTTAACCGAAAAGATTAAGCAAGACGAACGAACCATCGTAGAGCATCAGGTGAAGTTACAGGGCGCTCACTGGGTGGGCGACGCAAAGGAAGCCGTCAAAAAACACTTAAAACTAAAGTAGGAATATGGCACCACCGTTCGGACATACAAACAACGAAAGATACAAGACGCCCGAAGAACGAATGCGGGCATATAAAGAATTTTGTGAGCATATCAGTCAGGGTTATTCGGAGGACTCATTTCATACATCCAAAAAGATATTTACCCGGATGTTTACTGTCTATCCCACCGAATTTACGATGGATGTTCTTGAGGAGCTGGAAGCGGCCAGACGAGAGAACCTAAAATTCTGGGAGAAGCTGGGCATCGGTGGTTCGATGGGAAAGCTGCCGGGCTTCAACGCCTTAGCATGGAAGTTTAATATCAGCAATCGTCATGGCTGGCGTGAGCGTAGCGATATGACTTCGGACGATAAAGAGATCAAGGGTATCATTATTTATAAGCCGGCAAAAAATATCCCAGAGGAGGTGAGTGATGGCAAAGTTTTGGATACAGAAAGCAAATGAAAAGATGAAGGCGAAGGGAACGGTCGGAGCATTCGGTAAGGCCACTGACAAGAAGATCGCTAAGGGCAAGAAGCAGGGTGGACTGGCCGAAAAGCGAGCAGTGTTCGCCGAGAATATGAAGAACATCGCCAAATCGCACCTTGAAGCTAAAGCAGATCAGTACAAGTAGGATAGATGGCGGAGCAAATATGGACACCACATCCTCGGCAAGAGGAAGCCTTAAAGCGGATAGAATTTGAGGTACTTTTCGGTGGAGCGCGAGGTGGCGGCAAAACGGATACTGGGATAGTTACGCTAACCGATTATGTTGATAACCCTCGCTACCGAGCGCTAGTGTTGCGCAAGAACGCCGATGATCTTTCCGACTGGCTTGATCGGGCGGGCTACATGTATCGCACGCTCAAGGCCAGCATAGTCAATAAGCCAGCGATTATTAGATTTCCCTCGGGTGCAGTTATACGAACAGGCCATCTGAAGGATCGCAAAAGCTATGAAAAATACCTGGGGCACGAATATCACAAAATATTGATCGAGGAGCTGACTCAAATCCCCAAAGAGGACTACTACACGCAGATTATTGGCTCCTGCCGGTCCACCATACCGAGCCTTGTGCCTCAAGTATTCGCTACCGCTAACCCCGGCGGTGTAGGGCATGGATGGGTTAAGCGCCGGTTTATTGATCCGTCAGCGCCATTTAAGCCGTTCATCGGCAAGGAAACTGGACGCACCAGAATATACATTCCCTCGTTAATCGAGGACAACCCAACGCTGGTGCTAAACGACCCTAACTATGTCAAATACCTAGACGGGCTAAAGGATACGAACCCAGAGCTTTGGAAGGCTTGGCGCATGGGTGACTGGTCAGTCTTCGTCGGTCAGGTATTCAGAGAGTGGCGTAATGACAAGCATGTGATTGAGCCAGTTGACTTACCCAAAAACTGGCGCAAGTATGAACGGATCATCGGCTTTGACTGGGGATATAATGCGCCCGGCGTTGCTAAGTGGTGGGCATTTGCTCCTGAAGATCACAAGGGTAGGCAGAAGGCTTATTCATACCGAGAGATATACCAAAACCAAAAGACCCCCGAAGAATGGGCAGTTCAGTTAGCTAAGATCATTAAAGACGAGCCGATCAAGTACATGGTGCTTCCGCACGACTGCTTTTATGAGGTACAGGGCAACAACACGATCGCAGAGGTTTTCCGCAAGATTATCAAATGTCGGATAGTAGCGGCCAAAACGCTTGAGCGAGGAGCAAGGCTTAACCGTAAGGCTATCTACCACCAGTTTTTATCACTAGACGATGAGGGTAATCCGGGGCTTAGATATGTCAGCACCTGTCGAGAGTCAATCCGCTCTATTCCCGAGCTGGTCTATTCCGACACCAACCCAGAAGATGTTGAGACTGACTCCGATGACCATTGCTATGACGCCGACAGTACGGCACTGATGACATGGAGACAGCTGTCAGGCACGAGCGGTGGCGTTAAACAGGGCGGCAAAGAACCGCAGGCAGGGCTTAAAGCATTGGCGGGTGGTGCGATGCAGTCTCCCGATTTTATTAGAGCGGCACTAGATGCACAACATAGAAGAAAAGGTAACCCAGAAGGAGGCTAATAATGGCAATCCGAGAATATGTAACGATACTGCTGTTTCATACCCCCGAAACTGAAACAAGGCAGTTTAGGTGCATTGACTGTGGCAAGGTAGTATTCGAATATCGGGGCGATGTGGCCAACATAATCCCCGGCGAGCCGGCCGATAAGATGATTGGTGGCTGCTATGAATGTAACGGTGAGAAAGAGCTTTGTGTCGGCGGTGAATGGACGCAAAAGCGATGCGATGAGTGTGGAAAGCACCACAAAGTATGCGTTAACGGCTCAAAAGTAACTAAAAGGTGCAATATGAAGTATTGGGTAACTTGACGCAAACACCAGTAAGATTATAATGCAAATGAAATGAGAGCTTTTTATGCCCAATGATTATGAACTCGACCAAAGCCAAATGCAAGAGGGTGGTGATGTTGTTGTTGAGGCCAATCCGCTACTTTTACCAGTAGAGGATAATGAGCTGATCAGCCTTATCCAAAGCAGAATAATCGAGTCCAACAAACGCTACAAAGAGCTTAACATCGACAGCCGACGCAAAAAGCTAAAGGCATATTTTCTAGGTGATCAGGTTAATAAGAGCAATTTATATGATTATCAACATGCGCATGTTGATAATCTAATTTTTAGAGACTTTGAAACGAGAATAGCGCTGGCGGCCGGTAGAATGCCGGACATCATTGCGGTGGCGGGTCAACCAGAGGGTCAAGGGATGATGCCAGCTGGCCAAACACCAGACCAACAGTCGCCACAGCAACAGTCAGACAGTGACGATGTAGCTAAGACGATTGAAAAGACTCTTGAGCAGAAGGTTAAGAACGACGCCAATAAACGAATGATTAAAGACGGCCTGCGTCATCATGGGCTTAACTTTACGGCCGCGATCAAATGCTACTGGGACAAGAATAAAGACAAGAAGTTTGGTGGTGACTTTGTGTTTGAGCTGATTAGACCATCAAACATTATGCTTGACGCTTCGGCTGTTATCCCTCACGACCGAATGACGGCCGATAACTGTCAGATCATCGTTGAAGACATCGAGGAAGCGACCGACCTTGTGCTGGCAAAGTTTCCCGATAAGGCCGATGCCCTTAAACAGGCAGTAGCAGCCAGTGGTGGGAAGGTTCCGAGCAAGATTAAATATCAGCAAGTATGGTTCACCTACTACGATAAGCAAGGCAACGCCCTCGAGGGTAAATGCCATCGCTACAAAAACATTGTTCTCGACAAAGAGAAAAATCCATATTACGACTGGGAAGGATATGAACAGCCGACTGGTGAAGTAGGGCTAGACGGCCAGCCCAAGACCGAGACCAAAACTTACAACTACTTTCAAGAGCCACATAAGCCCTACATTATTTTCAGCTACCTAAATATGGGGACTAGCCCATTAGACGACACAACGCCAGTGGAGCAAGCGATACCGCTACAAGACATCTATAATCGCCGCAGAAGGCAGATCACTGAGATCGCCGACAACGCAGTACCAAAGAAGGTTTATGCCGGCAACGCAATCACCAAAGATCAGGTGGCTACCTTAACCAACGATCCTAACGAGTCGGTATATCTTGAAGGAGCAACCAACCTACAGGAACAGTTCGCTATTATTCCAGCCACTCCGCCCTCTCCTGTACTGTTCAGCGATATGCAAGATATTCGTTCAGAGATCGACTCAATCTTTGCTACTCATTCGGTAACTCGGGGCGAGAATACGCCGGGTCAATCAGGACTATCTAAACAGATTACTAGAGAGGGCGATCTGACCATTGCTGACGATCTGGTGGATGTGGTCGTGGAGCGCGTAGTCTCTGAAATGGCACAGTGGGCAATGCAGATGATTAAACTATTTTATCGAGAACCGAGGTTAGTTAAAGAGCTGGACACTGACGGCGATGTGTCGGTTTATAACATTAGCCGAGATCTGATAGACGAGAATATCAACATCATCATTAAGGCCAATACAGTCGACAAGGCCGCCAAGCGTAGCCAGTCAATCGATCTGGCCAGCTCTGGCAACTCTGACCCTTACAGTTTGTATGAAGACCTTGAAATTCCTAATCCTAAAGAGCGAGCGCAGCGCCTAATTGCCTTCAAGAATGGTGCGACGACAAGCTACGCCCAATATCGTGAGATAATCGGTGATCCATCTATCCAAGCTGGGCCACCAGCACCGACCGATATGGGACAGCCAGCTGGAGACATGCCACCAGAGGGGGCTACACCACCAGAAGGCGGTCTACCGCAGCAAACGCCCTCGGCAGTCATCCAAAACGGCGCACCGCTACCAGGCATAAGCCAACAGCAACCACAATAAAGCAGAAGGAGAACCAAATGGCCAGCAAACTATCCGCCGTGTCAGTTACCTCGGATATGCCTCGAACGATTTACTTGACCGAAAAAGAGCTACCAGACATCAAAGACTGGGAAGTGGGAAAGAAGTACGGTCTAGAGCTATCAGTGAGGCAGGTATCGCGCCATGAGGACGAAAAAGGTGGCGTGGAAGGTTCGTTCGCTATTTTGAAGGCTGAAAGTGACGAGGAAACACCAGCCGAGGAAAATGACGAGGAGAAAAAAGAGTCTAAAAGCCCAATCAGCGGTGGATTGGCCAACGAAGCGAAAAAGATGGCTAAAAAGTATTAAACGGTAAATTGAGAGGAGCGAAAATGGCAAAAAAAGCAGAAACAATGGATGATGTAGTGGAAATCGCCCAAGCCGAGATGGAGGCCGAGGACGCACAGACCAAAACTAAAGAAGCAGAGGCGGAAGCTGAACCAACTGCCGATGAGCGCAGTCGTGAGGAGATATTGAGCGAGCTGAATGCCACTAAAGAGATGGTTGGCTCACTCCACAGCAGACTTGATGATATGCAGAAGGCAGCACAACCCGCCGCAGAGCCAGCGCCAGCTAAAGAAGAAGGTTGGGTTCCATCAAGCTGGGAAGATGTCAAAAAGCTCAAAGATGAGGCCAAAGAAGAAGCTAAACAAGAAGTATTTCAGACCCTTGAAGAACGAGCTAAAGAGTATAACTCGCAAATTGAGGCCAATAAAAAGCAAGAGGCTGAGGTTGAGAAGTATTTTGAAGACTCTTTCAGCCAGCTTGAGAAGGCTGGTATTTTAGCAAAGATTGAGAAAGCTGACGATCCAGCCGACAAGGGGAAGGCTGGTAGACGAGAGCTACTGCTATGGGCGGCCGAGCAGGGCAGCGGTGACATTTTAGCGGCCTCAAAGACGCTTGACGATCTTCATAAACAGGGGTTTAAGTATGACGATCAGCAGAAAAAGATTGTGCGCTCAAACTATATGCCCGCTGGATATAATTCGACCGTTTCGTCAAGTAACCGCTCTGCCGGCGCTCCAACCGGTACTGGGCTGACACGCCAGCAAATACACACAGCCAGCTTTGACGATATAGTTGATCGATTTATGGGCGAAAGCTAAAACTGGTTGACAACTATAATATTATGTGATATAGTGTATCTATGATATTTAGATTAAATACTATTTTTAGTATTTTTTCGTCCGACTCCTCCATAAGTCGGTGGTCTATCTATCATCCAAAGAGCGATCAGCAATGGTCGTCTTTTTGGTTCTGAACTCATAGACCACTTGTTAGCGATAGTGGGAAAACATTGCTATGCATTGTGTATTGTCAATAGTGGCTGCTCTGACCGACCCCCTGTCAACAGCCGACTTCGAGAATACACAATAAAAATACTGTATAAACACTCTGTTAGAACAGTATCTATGAGACCATAAGTTAGACTAATTAGACTAACATTCCTTATTGTATACGAAGGAAAAAGAGGGGGGTGTTGACAACACAATTATAACTATTGTACTATTATCAGTGAAGCTACAAAGCAGTCCAACAGGGCTGTATTTTTGTTAATATCAACCAAGTGAAGGAGTATTATGTACTTCAGTTCAGACTCACGGGTAGCACAGACTACTCGACAAGGACTACTGCCAAAGGTCGCCGACAACTTTTTGAATAGCAACCCGATTGCTTTCCGAATGGTTGGTAATGCTAAAAAGTGGATTGGTCGCACTCTCGACAAGTCGATTAAATATCAGAACACTGGTACGGTTGTATCATTTCAAGGGCTAGATACTTTCGTAGCGCAGCTTCCAAACACTAAAGTCACCATGTCCTACGACATGCGCGGTCTTCATACCGACATTTCAGTTGCTGGACTAGAAGTTTCAGCTAACCAATCAGCTTCCGAAACACAGGTGATCTCGCTGGTGAAAGAAACTATCGAAGAAAAGCAGCAAGAGCTTATCGATGGATTTGGAACGCAGACATATGGAACTGGAACCGGTAACAGCGGTAAAGATTTGGTTGGCTTCGGTGCTACCATTGACGACGGCACAGATGTGGCAACGATTGGTAACTTGAGCCGCACCACCTATCCGGTGCTTAATGCGACCAGAACAGCAGCTACGGGCGGCGTGTTCTCACTTTCATCGTTTGCTACTCTCTATACCGCAGTATCGTCCGGATCAATTCTAACTACTCCAACCTTCGGTGTATCGCCTGAAGCGGTCTGGGACATCGTAGAACAGACATTTACTCCACAAATCCGCACCCAATATGCAGAGATGGGTTACTACGACTTTGGCATGAACGGCGTAATGGCTCGCGGCGGTTCGCAGAACGGCTTGTCAGGTAAGTCAGGCTTCGTTGCCCTGCAAGTCAAGGGTATCCCGCTCGTGCGTGACGAGAAGGCCACAACTGGCAACCTGTTCCTTGTCAATGATAACTGGGTCAACTGGTACGGTGCGTCAGTCTTCATGGATGGATACGAAAAAGTCAACCTATCATCCGACACCATCGAGGGTCTTTACGACGAGCAGCCAATGAACAAGTTCATGGGTCTAGGCTGGTCAGGGTTTAAACAAACTGGACTTGGCTACTATGCTACTTCAGAGCTGGTACTGCTTGGTAACTTTGCATCATTCCAGCCTCGCCGACTCGGTCGTTTGACTGGGATCACAACCGTTTAATTAAGTGAGTAAAGGAGATAGAATATGTCATTTTTAGCGAAAGCAAATGCGACTGTTGTGGCGCAAGACCCGTTCACTTCAGACACCAATCAGGAAACTTCACTGGGCGACACCATTGTTCTGGCCGATGGTCGAAGATTTAACTACGGTCTAGCAGGGGCATCCAACATTAGCCGAGGGAAGCTCCAAACCGCTCCGGCGCCTAAGGCCAACCATCACAACATGACGACTGCGGCGGCTGCGATTGGCGTAACTCAAGTAACCGTCACGCTCGGTGCGACGGCGGCTGTAGCCGACGAATACGACGAAGGCTTCTTGGTCGTTAGCGTAACGCCGGGTCAGGGTCAATCCTATAAGGTTAAATTCAATCCAGCAGCTGCTTCTTCGGCGACCTGTGCGGTTGATCTGTTCGACCCGATCAATGTGGCTCTTTCGACTGCCAGCAAAACCAACTTGGTTCACAATCACATGCGCAAGGTCGTTGAGTCTACCACTCAAACCACTCGTGCTTGTGGCGTACCGCTTATCTCACTGACCGCCGCCAACTATGGCTGGATGCAGCGAACTGGGGTTACTCCAGTATTGGCTGATGGCACAATCGCTCTTGGCTCACTGATCGGTGTATCTGGTTCAGTAGCGGGCGCCGTAATCGTCAATTCCGGTACTTACGCAACTGCCCTAGCAATCACTCAGGTTGGTCAAGCCTCGGTTATGGCTGGCGTAGACACTGAATATCGCCCAATGGTTCTTAATATCGCTTAAGGAGTAAAATATGGCTAAAGCTAACATCGAAAAAGAGGTTGAGCTTTTAGAGCCAGTTGAGGTTGAAGTTTCTGCTGGTTGCAAAGATTGCGATAACACGGGACTGGCAAGCAATGATGCAGAATGCCCAACTTGCAATGGCTCACCGTTCGGCATTGATGAGGAGGCATAATGGCTAGAAAGATCGAACAGTTTATCCCTCCAATTCTTGAGGACGGTTACAACTCAAATAAAAATGTAACATTGGGCGGTTCGGCAAACTTTGACGCATCAGGTTCCACTGGGACGTTTAAGACCCCAACAGGCGCGGCTACGCTCGGTGGCTCACTGACCGTTGCTACAGGTAAGACGCTGACCATCACCGACACGACTGGTCTTTTACTGGGGTCAATCATTGCTCCCGCCTATCTTCTGTCCACAGATAACCAAAACCAAGTATCGGCCGCTAACTATGCCGTTAGCCACACAATCTTCGTCAATGATAGTGTCTCTGGGACATACAAGCTGGTGGCTGTCGCCGCAGTATTCGGCACGACATCAACCTCTGGCACGCTTCAGGTTGAGGTTGCGACTGGTACGCAGGCAATCGCTTCAGGTACGAATAATCTAACTGGCACAATGTCACTATCAGGTACAGCCAACACTGTCGTCAACGGGACGATCATTGCCACTCCAACGACTATCGCAGCTGGCGCTCGTATTAACTTAATCTTCGCTGGCACCGTTACCGGACTTGCCAACGCTTCGATTACCGTTACGCTCCAACGGCTAAGCTAAGCGATTGGCTACAGACTAGCCCCTTGCGTCAGGGGCTTTTTCTGTTATATTGAAATCAAATAAGGATAGGAGCAAAATATGGCCAATAGAGCCGAAGACCCGAAAGACATTCTTTTTGTTCGCAACATCGATACAGGTTGCTTGGACAGAGAAGAACACACGATCCCCGTCCTCGAAAAAGTATTCCAAGCCGGCCAACAAACCACCCGAGAAACGCAGCGATTAGTTACCATTGATCACTCACAATGGTTCGAAGCTCGCTTCGACAAAAAGGCTTATCGACTAAAGCCCAATGAAGTCAAAGAATTTCCCAGATACATTGCCGAGCATATTGCCAAGCACTTGGCCGACCATATCCTGATGAAGCAAGAGATTGCCGACACAACGATCAGGGAGGGTTTGAAGGTTAGACCAAACTATGTTCGCAATCTCAATCGACGAATAAATGTGCTGAAGGATATACTGGTGGGCGTTAAAGAATACTTTATTGATACCAGCATTGACTATGAGAAGGCCAACAGTGACGGTTCGGTAGATTATGATCAAATAGCCAACGAAGATGACGGCAAGCCAGCTCAAGATTTGGGCAAGGTCGGCAAGAGTATGATGATGGGGTTGGAAACGGTACCGCTTGATCTGCCGGAGATCAAGGACTATTTAGAGATTGAAGAAGTGTCTAAGAGACAGGTCGCAAAAGTATCGGCTGACAAACCAGCGGTCGATGTGCCTCGGCTAGAAGACCTCGACAAGGCATCATTGCTGACCCAAGCAATGGCTTTGGGTATCGAGGTTGATGGCAAGGAGCGCAAAGATGATTTGCTTTCATTGATTAAGGCCAATACTTGACCGGCCTAAGACCGAAAAGTTAGTATGGGCTTGGCTAGGGCTTCGACCACTCTAGCCAAACTGATACTTGACGGCGCATGAATAACTGATATTATTAAATAAGAGCTACAAAGCGCACAGGAATGTGTGTTTTGTTTTTATATTCAAGTGATCAAACTAAACTTGAAGGCTATACTCCTTCAAGGGAGCATTTTTAAGAAAGGACTATATGGCCAAATCAGCACCAGACTTTTTACAACAGTTAGTCAGAGACCAGAACAAGATTGCCGTACAGATTGGCAGCAATATCCAAACATCGGACAATACAGCCACCCCGCAGAACTCTCCGCTTTCTTATGCTGGCTCTGTTTTGACTATCGTCCCGCCAGATCGAGCGGTTGAATTTATCGTCCAACCAACTACCGCTTTGCGTATTTCAGAGGTTTCCAATATGGCTACTTATGATGTGATCGCAGCCAACACTAAAGAGTCCATTCCTTGCGCTAGAGCAGCTGCTATTTATATCGTTCGAGACAGCGCCAGTGGTACGGCCAATTTTAGATTTACTCTCATTTAAGGAGATATATGCTTGCAGGAACTCCTCGTATTGTCGAAACTGGTGGTGCAATCGGTAGCGCCGTTGTTGGTGGCACCGCCGGCTCTGTTCTATTTGTCGGTGCAACTAATCTACTAGCTCAAGACGCTACTAACTTTGTGCTTGACTCTGGCTTCCCTACCCTTACAGGTTCTTCGGGGACTAAGGCAGGATTGACGCTGGGAGTGACTGTCAACCAATCAGGGACAGCTTCCTCAACTTCACTTCTGATCAATACTACGGTAACTGCCGCAGGAAGTGGTAGTACAATCTTAACTGACTGGCAGGTAGGTGGAGTGAGTGTGGCAGGGGTTTATAGGCTAGCTAGCTACACTAAATATGTGGGTAGAGAAATAGGAGATACGATTGGTCAGGCAGTAGGAGCGTATTTTAACTTTAACCAAAGTATCAGTGGTGGTATACAAGGTCAGGCGACAACAATCCAATTACAGACAAATAATTCCAACACCGTTATCTTTAGAGGTGGCGTTTCAGAAGATACAGTTATTAGGGGTTACGCTGGGCAGAAAATTAACCTTACCTCGGTTGCCAGTACGACTGGTTCTCCAACTGTCGTGGCCATTACCTCTCCTGCCGATACAACCTTAACTGCCTCAACCGAGTCAATCGCTGTCAATGTTAATCTTTCGGCTACTCGTCAATTTTCTACTGGGGCATTAACCACCCAAAGAGAAATGTTAATCCAAGCTCCTACTTATGGCTTTGTCGGAGCTTCCACGATTACTACCGCAGGCACTTTAGTTATCTCTGGTGCTCCAATCGCAGGTACTAACGCCACCATTACTAATTCATACGCTTTATGGCTTCAGACTGGCGGAGTTAAATTAGACTCAACAATTACTGCCCCTGGTACAACTACTACCCAGACGATTAACAAACCAACCGGTAGAATTAACATCGCAGCAGCCGGTACAACCGCCACCGTCAATAATAGTTTAGTGACAGCTAACAGTATTATTCTTGTCGTAGCCGCTACCGCAGACGCTACTGCCAGAGTGACTAATGTAGTCCCCGGAGCTGGGAGCTTTGTAATCAACACTGCTGCGGTGACAGCCGAAACCGCTTTCAATTTTCTCGTAATAAGTTAATAAGGAGTAATAATGAGAACAGTCACCCAAACGATCAACGAAGACGGCAGTATCACTTACGACATTACCGAGACGACCGAAATATCTACGACCGTTAATACTGACGCTTTGCTCGAACAAAAATCCTTCTTGGAAGGTCAACTGGCTGAACTTAACGACAAGATTGCTTTGTTAGGCAAACCTGATAAAGTTATTGATAATAGCATAAAGGAGTAATGATGAACCTAGACGATCTGAAGGCTATGGACATTAAAGAGCTAAAAGCATTGGCCTACGATCAGGCGTGCCAACTTAATGCGCTACAGGCTGGGTTGCAATCGATTGAACAGGAGATCGTTAAAAGATCGACCGCAGAGAATAAGTCACTAGACGAGACCAAGAAGGACAAGTAATGCCTGTCGTTCCTACAACCAACTGGACAGCTAACTCGGCGTTTACCGCCACATGGACGCTGGCAGCGACTGCCGTAACTTTAGCGGCAACAACCGTAACATTGCTTGGGATCGTACCCGGCACGCACTACTTTGACACCGCCAAAGCAACTAACTGGACAGAGGTATAGATGGCTATTAACTACCCAACAACCCTCGACAACTTTACTTCAACGCAGACGACCCAAACCACCGATACTCCAGCCAACGCTGGCAGCGGTACTGGGTTATCGCCAGTTTTAAACAACCTCAACGATGCCGTTACCCAGCTTGAGGCTAAGGTCGGTATCAATAGCTCTGCCGTTACTACGACACTGGACTATAAGTTGTCGGGCGTTACTGGCTCAGACAAGGCCACAGACAACACCACCTTTAAGATCGATCACAATGCCGCTGGAACACATAAAATTGGCGTTGTTGACGCTGAACGCTATGCGGCTGACGCTGGCTCGACTGACGACTATGTTATTACGCTGACTCCAGCTCCAGCTGCCTATGCAACGGGCATGTATATCAACTTTAAGCCCAACACTTCAAATACAGGGGCTTGTACGATCAATGTCAACAGCCTTGGGGCTAAAAACATCAAATACAATGCTGCCGATCCGCTGAACAATACACTTGTGGCCGGCAACCTTTACACCCTTGCATATGACGGCACGAACTTTCAAATCCTTACTCCAACCGCTCAACCTTATACCGCACCAATTACTTGGACGCCATCGCCTACCGGCTTTTCGTCAGTTACCGTCACAAGGTCAAACTATCTGAAAATTGGCCTGTTAGTTTGGGTTGATATAGCCATTGCGGGTACGAGTAATAATGCCAGCTTCCAGTTTACGCTACCATTTACAGCGGCCAACACGACATATAACTCAGCTGGGCGTTGTGTCGATAACAGTGTCGCCCAAACCACAACTGGGCTGATCAGAACTAACGCAGCCTCGGCTACGGCAGATGTATTCAAGCTGGCCGACGGCACAACATTCACCAACGCCAACACTAAGCAGATCGACATTGCCTTCTGGTATCAAGCAACAACATAAGGATTAGCTAGATGAAAAGCTGGGACGATGCACAACTTGACTGCCAAGACTTATCGCAGGCTTACGACAGCGACTCTTTAACATTCTTTAAGCGCTGGATGAATACTGGCTATAAGGTTGTGCTTGCTACGCTAGGGCGAGAGCTAACGCAACGAACCCAGACAGCCAGTACCGTAGCCAGCCAACAGTATTATCAATGCCCTCAAGACTTCGTCTGGATGAAAAGCATTACTGTCACTGTCGGCTCAAGGGTTTACCCCGTTACCGAGGAACCGTCGCAGGACATGTGGAATAGGTACAATGAGATCACTAGAACAAGCAATGTTCCGAGCTTTTATTTTGTGCGCCAAAGGCTAGGCTATCAGGGTGACGAATTTGGCATTTATCCTGTTCCATCATCAGCTAGTAATACCATCACAATGGTCTACGAGGCCACAGAGCGCGATCTAGCGCAGAATAAGTACACAACTGGCACAATATCGCTCACTAACAATAGCGCCACCGTGACGGGTGTAGGAACGACATTTTCGGCCAATATGGTCGGGCGCTACTTAAACATTACCGACGCTACTGGTGACGGACTATGGTATCGCATAGCCAGCTACGGTAGCGCTACTTCGTTGACGCTCGAAAATACCTATCAAGGCTCAAATGTTTCGGCCGCTAACTATCAAATAGCTGAAGCGTTCGGACTACCAGATGAACTTCAGCCATTACCTGTGTATTTCGCGCTGGCTCATTTCTACTATCTAAAAAAAGATACTCAATCAGTTAATGACTTTACCCAGCGCTTTGAGGCTGGCCTAGCTTTAGCCAGAAGCCGACACGGCAACAAGAGCCGATCCATTACTACTACAACTAGAAAAAATCAGGCAGGTGGTGCGGTATACCCCGGCTGGTTCCCATTAACCATATCCTAAGATGAATAAGATCATAGCCTCTAGCAATTTTTCTGGAGGAATAGCGGAGTCTCTGAAGATCGGGCTTCCCAACTCTTTTAATTTCTCGCAAAATCTAAATATCTATGACGAACCAACCCAGCTGACGCTACTACCAGCAACTGCGAATTATTCGGGAACGACCGTGACTGGCCTAGTAAAGTGGTTTGTGATCGGACAACCATACGACACCAAGATATATGCCTACGACGAAAACGGGTCAATTTACAGCATTACTTCGGGCGGTGTTTGTACTTTCCTCCGAAAGGTTGCCAACTCCAGCGGTCAAGGCTTTGATCTACTTAATGACTATATTTATTATTCTCAAGATAGTCAGATTGGGCGTTACGGGCCGCTGTCCACCACACCGACATTTACTGATAACTGGCAGACGGGGCTAACGACCACCTCAACAACCAAGTTTGCTCCAGCCAAGGCATTCAAAGAAGGCATGGCCTTTGGGTTTGGTAATAACTTGGCGTGGTGGGACGGTTCAGTCTTTAACGCTACAAAGATCGTGCTTCCGCCCGGCATTCAAATCCGCTGCCTCGATGTAGTCGACGAATTTCTGGTGATGGGTACATGGACAGGTACAACGATCACTGACTCGGAAAAGGGTTATTGTTTTTTTTGGGATGGTACCGCTACTAGCTTTAACTTCTTTGTCGAGATGCCAGAAGGCGGTGTCAATGCGTTGGTCAACTCTCGCAATAGACTATTTTCTATTATTGGCTCATCAGGCTATTTATATCTTAACTACGCACCATTCCAAAAGGTGCATAAAATACCCAATGTGGCGGTCGGTAACTATGTTGAGGTATACCCGGGGGCCGTTACTAACTGGAAGGGCATTACTCATTTCGGCGCTTCGGCCAATACCGACTCAACTACCATCGTTAATGGTGTCTATCAGTGGGGGGCAAAATCTGATCGTTTCCCCGATGTAATGAATTTCGCCTACGGCATATCAACCGGCAATACACTTGGATCAAATGTTAAGATCGGAGCATTGAAGGGAGACGGTAACCAGCTATTCATTGGCTGGGAAGACACCACCACCAGCCCAACTACCTACGGGATTGATAGAGTGTTGCAGACCAACAGCCCTGCCACTAGCGGATACATTCAGTCTTTGATCTTTGATGATAACCGAATATATCAAGAGAAAATGACCGAAATAGTTAAGGCCACCCACAAACCGCTACGAACAGGCGAGTCTGTTCAGCTCGGCTACGACCTTGACAGGTCAGGTACATTCACGCTCGGAACTGCCAATACGACAGTCGGCTCAAAGGAAACAAGGCTGACCGTATCTAAGAACGCTCGGTTCACTGAGGCGCAAGTTAAATTGTTACTGGGGGCAACTGGCACCACCAGTCCAGTTGTTACTTCGTGGGCAATGCAATATGACGACCTGCAGCAGGAGGAGAGGATATGAACTCTGACGATGCTGGCCAAGGCCCTAGCTTTCCGGCGATTGATGATATTGCTTACCTGCGAAATCGGCGCATTCAACAGAACCAAGTTGTTCCGACCCAAATTAAAAACAGACTGCTCGATACCAGCCCGTCAGGTTCTTTAGTGGATACGACCAGCGCCCAGACCTTAAGCAATAAGACCCTTACTACACCGACCATCGCCAACTTTACCAACGCTACTCACAACCACCAGAATAACTCTGGCGGTGGAACGCTTAACGCTTCGGCGATTGCAGCTGGTACAATCAACACCGCACGGCTAGGAACTGGCGTAGCCGATGCCACTACGATCTTACGAGGCGATAGCACTTGGACTGCTTCTGGTACTGGGGATGTATCGTCGACAGTTGGCGTGAGTGTTGATAGTGAGGTGGTTATATTTTCGGGTGTTACCGGTAAGTCGATTAAGCGAGCTTCGGCAACTGGGATCGCTAAATTGGCCAGCGGTGTATTGTCGGCCGTTACCGCACCAGCTGGCACGATAGTGGGGACAACCGATAGCCAGACGATGACCAATAAAACGCTGACTGCCCCAATCATAACGCCCATTGCTTCGACGGTCGTGGCCTTAACCGATGCTGCAACCATTGCAGTCGATGCAACGGCCGGTAATCTCTTTAGAGTGACCCTAGCAGGCAACAGAACGCTCGCTAACCCCACCGGAGCGACAAATGGGCAGACACTACTGTTCGAGCTTATTCAAGACGCTGTGGGCAATCGTACGCTGGCATACGACACCAAATACGCCTTTGGGACAGATATTACTGGCGCAACATTGACATTAACTGCCAGCAAGCGTGACTTCCTTGAGGTTGTTTACAATAGCACCGCCGATAAGTTTTATGTTGTCAGGTTCGTTAAGGGCTACTAAACGGCTTAACAAACAATATCGTTTCTGCTATATTGAGAGCGACAGCTACAAAGCACGCCTCATAGTGTGCTTTTTTCTTTTAGGAGAGCTATGGACCCAAATGACCCTTATGCCAAAAACCTACAAGCCCTAGCGGATACCCGTAAGGCTCAAAACGATCAGCAAAATCAGGCGATGAACGATATATATGCTCGTCAGTCGGCTGATCGCAATGCTTTGATTGCGGGCCAGAACGCTCAACAGCAGGGGCTTCTTAAGCTATACCAAGATACCAGTCAAGGTCAGCAAAAGCTGTCCGATGTTTATAATAACCTTGCCGAGACTAGCGGCCTTAATAAGGCGCGCCAGCAGTATTACGGTACGCAGTCCCTACTAACTACGCTACCTCAAGATGTGAGAGCGAGAACAGCCGGCTCGTGGACAAGCGCCGCTCAACAAAACAGGCAGATCTCAGCCGAGCAAGAACCGTTGAGCCGTAACTTAGCTCTTTATAACTCTATTCTGGGGCAGACTAGCCAAGATGTATCGCAAAGGCTTCAGTTTGCAGCAGCCGACCAACAGAAAGAGCTTGACCCAATTAAGCTGCGTATTTCAGCCTTCTCCGATCAAGCGGCTCGTGAGACAACTGGCTTCGACAAGAACAAAGAAACCGAGCTATCGCTACTACTTAATAAGCTCGGTAGCGAGCGCCAACTATCGAGCGATGAATATAACAATATGGTCAATCTGGCCGGTCAAGAGAGACAGTTCGCCAATCAGAAGGCCATCGTTGCTCAGCAGTATCAAAATAGTTTGGGTGTTAATGCCCAACAATTTGGCTACCAAAAAGAACTGGCTGGCCAAGGATTTGACTATAATAAACAGTTGGCACAACAGGGATTTGGGTTTAATCAGCAACTGGCACAACAGGGATTTGGGTTTAATCAGCAACTTGCCAATTCGGCACAAGCCAATGCTCTTAAGGTGGCTGGCGTTCAGGCTGGTGCGCCCGTGGCTGCTGCAAGGGTTGAAGGACAAAATCAAATCAACCTTGCCAATAGACAAAGAGATATAAATATGCAAACTTATCAGTATATGAAGGATCATGGTCTGCTACCCGGCGGCACTCCTTCGGCCAATAACTCAGGAGCTAACAATACTTCAGGGCTAGACTCTTTCCTTCAACCTCAACCGACCGTTTCGTTGGGAGGTAAATAATGGACCCAGATGTTCAGGCTAGAATAAATAAGGCTATTGCAGCGGGTTACGATCCTCAAACAGTAATGACTCGTGCTGCTCAGTTGGGACTTATAAGCGTCGGCAATGCATCAACTGCTTCTGGTGGAAACAATATCGCAACGGCGAGTCCAACAGCTACTGAACCCAGTGTCGGTGGCTTTGCTCAAAATATAGTTAATGACACGGGGCAAACATTGGCTGGTTTGGGGACGGCTATTATGCACCCATGGAACACTGTCAGGACACTTGCATCTGTGCCTCTTGGATTTGGAGAGAAGATCGGTCGCAATGTAGCGGAAGCAGTGACGGGCAATAAATCTCCTGATAATGTATTGCCGTCAGAAAAAACATTTAATAATGTTATGCAATACATTGGGAACCGTTACGGTAGTCCCGATAAGATTGTGAATAGTCTGTATAATAACCCAGTATCAACAGCACTGGATGCAGCAACAGCTCTTGAGGGCGGATCGGGAGTATTGGGGACATCGGCTAAGGCTGCCAACATCGCAGGCGATGCAGAAAAAGCCGCCCAGTTATCAAAGGCTGCCGAAGTGGCTAGATCAGCTTCTTCAGCCATCAACCCAATGAACGCAGCAGGCGTTGTTGTTAACGCTATCAAAAAGATTATTCCCGACCAGATAGCCTCTGCTATATCGGACTACGGGTCTGGGTTGCTATCCCAGCAGGCAAACAATATAGACTTTAAAGTTGTCGGTGCAAAGCTACGGCCTACTTTTGATAAAATGGCAAATTACGGATATACCGCATTGAGCAAATTCGATGACATTGCTTCTAAGATTACTGGGAAAGATGGTATGGTCACTAACTGGGTTAAAGATGCGGTAGGTAAAGCGGACCCAGTTAATTTAGGTACATACACCGATGGTGACGGCAATATTGTCCCGTCTATGTTTGCTTCGACGGAGGAGCTTGGCAACCATCCTAAGTTAAACGGGGACCCGAATGTCGCTGGCACTGAAGCCAACAAGTTCGTTACTGATGTCAAACAAGAGCTAAATAAAATCAATAAACCAGTTCAAACTGATGTTCAAAATAGTAACGGACAATTGAAAAGCAATGATATTCTATCGCTGGCCGACCCAACCGATGCTTGGACAGTGATGAAAAAGTTTGAAAATAATGCTTACGACGATACGGGTCTTCCTAACAATGTTCGAAAGGCGTACAAGGCTGTGGCAGACGAACTCAAGGATCGTATATTTGGTTCGTTGGACAACCCAAAGGCCAATCAGTATGTTAAGAACAATATAATTACACCGGAGAATGTAGATCGTCTGAGAAATATGGACCCCAATAATCCCAAGTGGCAAAATGCAGTTGATGACTTTGCGAAGATAGGTCAATCAGACAATCCGGTCAGAGACTTAAGAAGTTTCCAACAGCCATTTACCAACGCCAGCAAGATCGCTGACGCTGAAACGGAACTAAGGAATTCCTCCCCACAAAACCTGCCTAACAGTGGTGGTAATATCGTGTCTCAAGCTGGACAGGCTATCCTGCGATCCAAGTGGATGAGCGACAAGCTGGGTGGCTTCTTACATGATGTGAAGGTTCCTGTAGACCTTAATAATGGTGGTATTAAAAATCCAGCTATTTTAGCAGCAACCAATGTGGCATACCAGTCGCCAGTTTCGGGCGGTAGCGTTAACCAGCCTGTAGATAATAAAAATGCAACATATGCGAGCGATAGTCAGTCGAGCAACGGTTCCCCGACCAATCTTCCGACAGACGGCCAATCTGAACCGACCATCAACACAAAGATGGCATGGTCTCCAGAGGCATATTCGCAAGCAGTAATGGCCGACTCTGTATTAAACGGCGGCAAAAATATCTCCGCATTTTCAACGGCATATAATGCTTTGAGCCGTCCCGATTTACAGCCAGAGCGAACAAGCTATGTTTCTGCACTACAAAGTATAGATCAGGCGGAAAAAATGCTTAAGGAGAATATTGTTAACCCGACTAGCCTAGGACCCATCGGGTCTACGGCCAACGCCTTAACCGTTAAGGCTGGTGGTAAGGGCGATCAAAACTTAAACGCATTCGCTGGGCTAACCACCGCAATTACCAATGATTACCTAAGGGCAGAGGGTGGCGTACGGGGAGTGGATGCTGCGACATTAAGACAGGCCAATGCTTCATTGCTTCCCACTGCGTCAGTATCAAAAGAAGCCAACTTAACTCGACTTAAGCTGCTTAAACAAGCAATTGTTAGGGGTTATAATAATACATTTCAGGCCAGTCAAGCGCTTCCCACCAATACGGCTGATGTCAATTTTGGCCAATAATTTTAAGCCGTCAAGAGACTGTCGACGATCATAAATAACAATAATCCAATCAATAGCTGGGGAAAAGTGACAGTACCAGTTATGAGTAGAAATATACTAACGAACAGAACGAAGCCACACATTTTTTCTCCTTTAATTCGTGCCAAGTATAGCAGAAAACGCCGATAATGTCAATAGGGTGCTAACATTCCGTTAGTTCAACAAAGGTCTTCGGTGTGTCTCCTGTGGTTTTTTCGATATGCAAACTTATAATCTGACTGTCGTTTTCATAAACTATTCCCTGCAAGGCGTCCTGAAGTAGCTTGTGGAAACCATCTACATCGCGCCGACGCTTGTCCGAGAACTGAAGCACCACTCTCATCGTTATCGACTTCTTACTTGGTTTCGATCCCCACTTAGCCCTCGCCAGCAAACCAACTACTTGCTTAAACTGCTGGCCTTCCTCGGTCATAAACATACCGTAACCAGCCCCTCGCTTACGGTAGACGCTGTTCGTTGATGGCGGCGTAAAGTCCAGCTCTAGTTTCATCTATTCCTCTCGGGGAAAGCCCCGACCGAAATCGGGGAAGCCTTCACCTGAAAGCGATAGCATTGCGGCAAGCCGCTAGGAAGTCGGCCTTAACCGCCTCCTCTTGGGTTTGATTATTTTTTGGCGTGACCGAGATGGCCGTGCCGTTTTTGGCGTAAGACCAGCGAGGGGGAACGAGCCGGTTGTCCTTGTAAAGCGACAGTCGTGTCTCGTTGCCCGTTCGGTGATAGATACGGAAGAAAGCAACGGGTTCGCTCATCTCCTTCTCCCGTTCTGTTCGATGAACAGGTACATCAGCCAGAGGCCGATGATCGTTCCCAGCGTTGCCCAACTGTTCATTTAGTCCTCCGGATTGCCAGTCGGGTGTACCTTGTGGCAGTAACGCTCGCAACTAACGCAACGCAAAGCCGCATTGTGGTAGGTATTTCTCCCACCGAGCGACTTCGGCCATCGATGATGCAGTATCAGCTTTCGAGGGTCAAAAGCTCTCCCGCATCGTTCACAACGACCTTGGGTCTCCTGCACCTTCAGCCGCTTGACCTGCTTCCAGCTAGAGGCCGTCCTCATAATCAATCCCCATCCAAAGAGCGACCGTAGTCGGGGAAAGGGTAGGGGTCTGCATCATCGCAGGATCGAGCTCAAAGGTGATCTTGCCGTCGGTTTTGATTCGCCGACCGCAGTGGATACACCGATAGCACTTAAAGCCATCTTCTCCGTTCCATTGGAAGGACATCGTGACGCAACACTTGGGGTGTTTCATCTGTCGTACCCAGTGACGATCACCACCACGAGGGCGATGAAAATAACAATCACAAGAGGCAACACTTTTAAGGTTCTCCGTGTGAAGACCAACCAGACCTTTAGGGGCAGTTGATCAGAGCGGACAGTAACGCCAATCTTTATAGGGAGGGGATAAGCTCTGTCCGCCGGTACTACAACCTGTCAGGGGAGCTACACGCCCATTCAAGGCTTCGCTACTGACCTATTGTTGAGCTTAGAATACTATTTATCGAGCGGTTAATAAAGCTATATTTTGATCGCTTTGCCGCCAGTGAATTGTTCCCATCGACTTATAATCACATCTACATATCTAGGGTCTAGCTCCATCATATAGCAGATACGGTTTAGTTGCTCACAGGCTATAAGGGTTGAGCCTGAGCCACCGAAGAGGTCGAGGACTATGTCGTCTTCGTCTGTATAGTCTTTTATTATATCTGCCAACAACCTAACGGGCTTTTGCGTGGGGTGGACTCTTTTATCGTGTTCACCCTCTCTAATCATGCCGTTCCATAATTGTTTATAAATACGAACTGGAGTGTGAAAACTACACCAAGCCATCTCACCATCGGCAAATGTATTTCTTATGCCACTATCGCCTCTTTTGTCCCAAATAAGCCACCCATCACTAGCAGGTAAAAAATCAAGAAAGTAATTACCACCAAATATTATCATTCTGTCTGTTATGGTAGCCAATACATCAAATGCCTTTCTCGCTACATCTATATCCCCATCTCCCATAACTGGAGCATACTCACCTTTTTTTGCTATTCCAAAATCAGCACCAACCATACCATTTTTTACTAATGATATTCCGTAAGGTGGGTCTATAATCGCTACAATTTTTGACATAATTTATCCCAAGTTAAATCTTGATAATACAGTCCATTTTTCCTACCACCTTTTGCTTGTGCTTTATACTCTATGTTTTTATCTCTGATACAAATACTATTTGCTTTTACACTCTCATCAAATGGTAGGTAAAACACCTGCTTAATATCTAATGCTACTAATGCAAATGCATCAAAGTCTCCCATTTGATAATACTTAGTACCACCTTTGCCTGTCCTTTTTATATGATAAAAGTAAATCGGATTAGCACTTTCGTGTAATACCCTCATCTTTTGAGTCGTTTTTACTTGTATCTTTATTAACTTGCCCTCACACTCAGCGACAATATCATAATTTGTACCCTCACCTGTTCCAAAAACCTCAACACCTTTTAATAGCAAATCCGCTAACACGAGATATTGACCAGCTCTGCCTATGTATAATTCCTTGCTTATCATTCATATATTATATCATTATTTTACTACTGGTGTAAACACCATATCAGCCTTCAGCCCGTTCATCAGTCTATTGACATCTTCTTCCTTAGTTGCATCTCCACACATTAGCCGATGGCCACCTAACTGGTATATCTCATATTTAACCGTTGGCTCATCCTTCGGCAGAGCGGGTACATCGTCTTCTTTTACCCTATGTCCCAGCCCTAACTCGGCTTCATCGAAACCCCAGTTCTGCAGATCGTCCATATCAAACTTATTAGCCAAGATATCAAAGTCCCACTCGCCAGCAATGTTTTTGTTTAGCCTGATATTCAGCTCTTTATATTCACTTTCATCAAGCAGGCGATCTGGCACATAGACATCAACTTCGTCGTTAGGATTAAGTACCTTAGCTCTGGCGTGACCGCCGATGATTGTCCCATCAGTATTGACTACGATAGGCTCGGCTAAACCAAACTTTTCGACTGACTGCTTAAGATCGGCCAATCCTTTTTTGGTCAAAATTCTTGGGTTATCTTCATAGCTCTTGAGATCAGAAACCTTGCGTTTTTCAATGTGCCAGATCATTATCCGCTCCTTAATTTGATGCTCTTAACATACTGGAATATTATGCTATAATCAAGGCAAGCTCCAAAGCACTCTTGCTGGTGCTTTTATTTTTTAAGCGAGGTATTATGGACCCCAACAACAATGTAGCTATGCAGATGATCAGAGAGGCAATCGCTAGGCGAGCCAACCCAGACGGTAACCCAGCCGGTGGTTCGGTAGCGCCAGCCATTACACAGACTACTCCACAAGCCCCCAGCTCGCCCACACTGCCCGCTATGAACCCAGCCAACCCAAGTGTCGGTCAAGCGTTTTCAACGCCGCAGGCGTCAAATAAGGGGCAAGCAGTAGCGAATGTGCGATCAGCCCTTGATGACGAGTCGCGCAACAATATGCGCACACTGGTTAGCCAGCTCATTAAGTATTTATAATGCGATGGAACAGGCAATACTAGAGTCAACTAAATACGGCGCACCAGCCATTGCTATCGGAGCATTAGTAATTATTCTTTACATAGTCAGAGAGTTCTTGAAGCGAATGGACACGATGGACTTACGCCACCAAGAAGCGTTCAACAAGGTCTCCGACTCAATGACCTACGCCGCTACGACAATCAATCAGGCTTTGAATAAAAATACCAAAGTGACTGATGAGACCTACCAGTTTCTGCGAAACCTAAACGGCAAACTGATAGGTATAGTCAAAGAAACGGTCAGAAATCATAAGGAGTAGTCAATGCGTACTATTCACAAGGTTATCGTTACTGCCGTTCTAGTCGGAGCTGCCTCACTCTCATATGTTTCTAGCCTACCGCCTTGCCACTCGGCCAATGGGTTACCAGACCCTAAATGTACGCCCGGTGTAATTGATAATCGAGTCAATCAAAGTAATCTCCAGCGAACTATCTGCAAATCAGGCTATACCGCTACGGTTCGCCCTCCAGTCTTCTACACCGACAGGATTAAACTGGAGCGAATGGCGGCCTATGGCCTCAAGGGAAACCCGAAAGACTACGAACTAGACCACCTCATTGCGCTAGAAGCAGGCGGAAATTCGACCGATATTAAAAACCTCTGGCCAGAACCGTATACGGGGGATATGAACGCCTACCACAAGGATACGGTTGAGAACAGGCTACACAAGGAAGTCTGTAATGGTACAATGCCCCTAGCAGACGCACAGAAGACTTTAGCGACTAACTGGGAGAGGCAACTATGAGCCTAGGCATATTTAAGACCATAAAAGAAGCATTAAAAGCAAGAAAAGAAGCAGTATTAAAATACTGGGGTATGATATATGACTAATTATTCACAACGAGATCCTAAATGGGTCAATGAACAACTAGGGAATTCTAATCTCACGCTGGGAACTGCGAGCTGTTTAATCACTTGTTTGGCTATTTTATCAGATAAAACTCCAAGTGAAGTCAATACTTTACTTAAAACTAATAATGGATTTTCTGGCCCTCTAGTTATTGTTGAAACCGCTGCTAAACTTTTAGGCCTTCGCTATCTAGTTGACCGCACTACTCCACTTTTAATTCCCTGTATCGCAGTTACTGATCATTTTGCTCCTAAGTTTCCTACTCATTTTTTTGTGGATCTCGGTAATGGTCGAATTATTGATCCGCTAGATGGACAGACTAAATCTAATCCATATAATATAATCGGATACCGCAATGTATCCCCTGTCATACAGGAAGCGGCCATACCGCAGGAAGGAGATACCATAACGCAGGAAATGAAAGATCGTGAAAAAATCTTCGCTCTTTGGCAAGCAGGAACAGGCAATTATCCTGACCAACAGGGAGTAGATATAACCGGAGAACTGGCACACATTGCAGCCATCAAGCAGGCCAAATTGAACGATGGACAACCGTTCGCAGTCGCAGACTGTGAGCAGTGGAGGCAATACACGCTCGAAAAAATCCAACAGGGTACATTCAAGTTTTAAGGAGTACAAATGGCAAACCAATCATTTTTGAAGGGCAAACGAACCTTCATTACTCTCGGCCTAATGGCAGTAGTCTCGCTGACTAACTTTTTAGCTGGGCATACTGTCTTTACTCCAGAGGTTCAGGGAGCTGTTCAGACTATTCTGGCAGCGGTGGCGGCGTACTTCCGAAGCCAAGCCTAGATAGTTGGTATACATCGTGAGTCAAGATATATACAAACCTTCATAGGTTCAGTATATTGTAAATAGGCTTTTCCGTATTGCCTAACATAACCCTCCCGTAAAAAGGAGGGTTTTTGTTTGACCGTTCTCATCAAATTACCCCTTACCAATGAAGTATTCGTTACCATAGAAGGGTTTCTCTGGCGTATATTGAGGATAGTGATGGTGGTTCTCGACTTTTGGTTCCTTTTTTAACCGTTCTAGCTCTTGCTCTATGGCTGCTAGTCATTCCTCTAACTGTTTAATTTTGTCTTCCACACTACTCTCCTTTCTTTTCTTATCGAAGTTTAGTCGAGTCAAAGCGACTTGCCTTTCATAACTTTCACACCAATAACAACCGTTTACGTAATCTTTGCCGTGAACGCGACAACTCATTTTTGACTCCTTTGCCCTGTCTCTAACTTAATTGATCGATGCATTGTTGTTCGTTCATTCTCCTCCATAATCCCCCAACCTAGAAAAATGAACAAAACTAAGTTGGGAGGGTATGGAGATGATGGGGCTAACGCTCTTACTCCTTTGCCCTGTCTCTAAATGGCTAATAATGTGTGCTACTACATCGCAGTTGAATCCATTCCCCAGCATTTTGTAACGCTGGCTATTTGAAACTCCCTCGGTGTAGTTGTCTGGTAGACCCTGTAGGCGCTCACCTTCGATTGGAGTTAGTTTGCGGACTACTTCTGCTACTTGGTACAACCCAGTCTTCGCTCCCCCACCACCGCCAAGAGCGGACAAACCAACTGACTTACCTTCTGGGCTATAAACCCTATCGCCTTGTCCGCCTTTATTGAAGTGTCCAATACGGATAGTATCCCAATTATGTTTGTTACCCAGCCCTGACCCCCTACCAGACGAGCGGACAGTATTGCTTTTCTGGGGTGCAATATCAGGGTTATCTTCCAAAACATCTTTTAGGTAGATACCTCTATCTTCTGGTTGCGGTATCACCACCTGTTCATATTTGTCTTTGACCAACCTTCCTACCCAGAACAGTCTTTTCCTGTTTTGAGCCGACACCAGAGCGGCGTTAATCATTACAGGTTCAACTCCCAATGCTTCAGTGATGGTTTGTTTGGCCTCCTTACTCATCGAGGCTACATTCTCAAGTATAAAATACTTTGGTTTTATGAAGTCTCTTATCCGTACATATTCCCAGAACAGGCCAGAGCGTTCGCCAGCCAACCCTTGACGGTTCTTTTGGGCTATTGATAGGTCTTGGCACGGACTACCACCAACCATTAAATCTATACGGGGTGCAAGCCATCTTTCCATAAGCCCTATTACCGAGCCTAGTTGCCCCGTATCTGGGTAGTTCTTTTGGGCTATCTGCATAGCATACTTATCGACTTCACTGGCAAAGTAGTGATCTACCTCAATACCAGCCCTTTCGAGAGCCACTCTAGCACAAGATATTCCGTCAAATAGTGACAATACATTCATAATTCTCCTTTTAGGGTCATATTACTACCTACCCTCTACCAATACTTCAATCCTTATAATCTCTATTCGACCACAAGTACATTTCATAATAAATGTCCCACCGTTTTCGTTCTCTTTGTATCCATCGGGAAACATCATTGTTTGATTCCCGTTATGGCAGTTTTTACATGGGTGTCCGTTCATGGCTTCCTCTCTAACTTAATTGATCGATGCATTGTTGTTCGTTCATTTTATTGTCCCTTCTATTTATTATACCTATTTAATCTCTCGTACTAATTCTGGTTGATTTGTCGTCATGCCTTCGCTCTGACGGATTAGCGCAATAGCACCATATTTTTGGATATAATACTTAACACTTCCGGCAAGGAGACCATAATCTTTCCCTATTTTTCGTAGGGTATCCCCTTTTTCGTGGCGTAATTTCATTTGTGAAATATCGAAGTAGCTATAGTCAGGCTCATGTTCAGCTCGCACTACCTCCCCTGAACCGCCACAATAAGGACATTTAACTTTATGGTAGGTCTTCATTTTACGGATTCTCCTCTAATTATTGTTAATTATTTTTTCGATTATTTCGACCGAATAATTCTCCTCCATAATCCCCCAACCTAGAAAAATGAACAAAACTAAGTTGGGAGGGTATGGAGATGATGGGGCTAATCTTTCAGCCGATGTGATCTTCAGCCAAGTCGCTAATGTCTATTTTAGTCTCCTATCTGATGAATAAAGCGATTAGTATATATATCAGAGTAAGCGTCTTCAGAAACGGTACTTCGCCATAGAATATATCAGCGTTCCAGAAGCATATTAGCCACTCTCTGATCGTTCGTGGCCTTCGACCATAATCACCGAATTGGATTGCCTTCGTCTGAAACCAAGCAGGTGTCTCTAGGCACTTATAGGGAACACTGCCGGCCTTATAGGAAACAAATTTGGAGTTGTTTTTTATTTTATTCTCCTTATCTACTGGGTAGGTACAGTACCTACTAAAGGTATGCCATTATTGCCAGACGGGATATAAACGACTGTGTGATTATTACCGGCAGCATTGGCGATTTGTGCTTCGATGGCTTCGTGCTGAAGATATAGCGGCGTTAGTGTACCATTGATAATTCTTTGGGCTTCAGCGATACCTTTAGCTTCTTCGATCTTGATTTGTGCCTTTTGTTTCTGTACCTTAACCAACTGTTCTGTTTGGGCGATCATAATGTCATTTACTTGCGTTTGGTTGTTTTCGTTTAGAAGCCGTTGCCCCCTAGTGTACATTGGGAATAAGAACATAACGCCTACAATTAGTGAAACTATAACTGCAAACCCTATTACACCCCACGTGAACTCTTCATTCATTTCGTTCCTTTCTGCCCTTTCGGGGCATAATTATTTGTTAATGTTATCTCTGGAGGGGGTTACTTGTTTCCTCCATAATTTAGTCCTGTAATTTTAAGTTCTTTGCCGAGCCATTCTTTTTTTAAGTGTGTAATAAAATCATCTCGTATAGCCTCATCTTTTATAATATAAGCAATCGTAATATGTGGCGTATACCCTGCGAAAGTATTTATGTGGGGCAAAAATTCTAATCGTTTATGTCCCTCTAATAGTGCGTCAGACACTTCTATTTTTGCGATTATGCAGTAATATGGTTCGTCTTCGTAGGGAGAATTAAAAAAACTAATATCGGATATTTTAACGCTCGGTAAGTTCCAACCTTCTAAAACTTTTTCAATATGTGGCTGTAAGTTTTTCGCCTCTGTTAAAAATCCATAGAGTAAAGTCATATGTGGAGTTTTGTCTGAAACATATCCGTCAATCCAAAACCTGTCTTTATTCTTCGCCTTGTATTCTGGAAAATATGCCGTAACTCCGTCTTGCATTATTTGATAGTATTCTGTTTTAATCGGCTCTGTATCTAACATTAAACAACCTAGCTTATTAAGGTCAATTCCTAGCCACTGATATACTTCTTTGAAGTTGTGTGAATTTAATTGGTTCATATCGTTATTCTCCTTTTAGGGTCATATTACTTATCTGTCTAAAGAGTCTAGATTGACATTCTACCTAACCAATAACCGAACCCTAGCACTACTAATGTCCACAACAGCCAGTAAAAACCGTTCTGTAACCTCTTGTAAGCCGTTTGCCTTATAAGGGTTAGATTCTTACGATAGACAGCTAATCGGCTTCCACGGCCAGTAAGTGGGCGTTCTAGTGGGTCAGACATTAGTATCCAGTCCCATCCCTATATCCGTACCCTCCCCCTTCCCCTTCCCCTTCCCCTTCCCCATACCCATACCCATACCCATACCCATACCCATACCCACCAGACCCATACCCATCCCCATACCCACCAGACCCAGCCCCGTCCCCACTACCGTATGTTGTCTGTCCATCCTCAAAATTAAAGGCTATTCTTAGAGGTGTTTTGTCCATTTGCTCTCCTCGCAAGCTATCGTAGCTATCACGGTCAGCCAGTCGAACTGAACTAACCCGTTACACTTCATGAGCTTGGTTTTGCTGGTCGGGCCGTCTTTAGCAATCTCGCCTAATCCACCTGTCGTCCCCCATGTGGCAATGACCGAGGCATTGTGTAGCTTACACTCATTACCATCCCGCTCAAACTTACCGACCATTACCCAGCCACGCTGGAGAATAACAATCTTAGTGTCTCCAACTATCTCGGTATTCTTGCAGTCCGCTTCCTTGACATATACTTCGCCGTCTATGGTTATAGTTTTCATTTTGTCTCCTTTAGTATTTCAGTTAGCTTTTTGGCGTAGCGTGTATAAGCAACAGACTCAGCAAACCAAGCAGCAGACTCAGCAGACCTAGCAACAGACCTAGCAGACTCAGCAACAGACCTAGCAGACTCAGCAACAGACCTAGCAGCAGACTCAGCAGACCTAGCAGCAGACTCGTCCCA
>ORMF010142012.1_pt1 | contig 37021 bp, 37 predicted proteins | sample 1779871 | NCBI WGS metagenome assembly ORMF01 (sample SAMEA104232316, study PRJEB22302) | groundwater metagenome | biome: forest; feature: aquifer; material: groundwater | place: USA | collected 2011-08-07 | depth 5.4 m
CGCCTTTTGGCGGACCATGCCAAAATTCGAACGGCTGATGAGTCCCTGGACCTCCACCAAGAACGGGCGCGTCCCTTCGATAATGGGCACCACGACCGAGCCGGAGCTGTTGTGCGGGCGTTCCGACAAAAATATTTCCGACGGGTTCGATACCTCAAGCAAACCGGCCGATGCCATTTCGAAAACACCGATCTCGTTGGTGGAACCGAACCGGTTCTTGGTCGCGCGCAGCACCCGGTACATCGAATACCGCTCGCCTTCAAAATAAAGGACCGTATCGACGATATGTTCCAGCACCCGCGGGCCGGCGAGCATTCCGTCTTTGGTGACATGGCCGATGATAAATAAGGAAATGCCTTTGGTCTTGACCAAATGGGTCAGGATCGCCGCACAATCCCGCACCTGGCTGACACTTCCCGGCGATGAGGCGATCTCGCCGCTGTATAAAACCTGGATGGAATCAACGACCACAACCTCCGGCGCCATCTTCTCGATATAACCAACAATGACATCGAGATCGACCTGATTGACGATATAAAGAGATTTATTTTTCCCGGCGCCCAGGCGTTCGGCACGCAGCCGAGTCTGCTGGACGGATTCCTCACCGCTGACATAAAGAATTTTGCGGCCCTTTTGACTTAAGGATGAGGCGACTTGCAAAGAAAGTGTCGACTTGCCGATCCCCGGATCACCGCCGATCAAGGTCACCGAGCCCTGCACGATGCCGCCACCAACAACGCGGTCGAACTCGCCGATACCGGTTGTCCAGCGCTCTTTTAGTTCCGCAGGAACCTCATCGAGCAGGACCGGGTCGTCCTTAAAGACGATCCCCGTTCTTTTTTCGATCACCGAGGGCGCGCTCTCTTCAACAAACGTGTTCCAGTTCTGGCAGCCCGGGCATCGCCCGACCCATTTTGGAGATTGCGTGCCGCAAGTTTGGCAGACAAAAAGTGTTTTGGTCTTCATTTCAAGATCCTTATTTCTTGGGCCGGTACAAAAGTTTCCAAGGATTTGCCTTCAAGTCCGCGGTGAGCCCCTGCAGGTCGTCGTAGAGCCGCTCGTCGTAAAAGATCTTGCCCAGGGTCCCCTTGCCATCCTTAACGCTCGAGGTAATGTCTCTTAAATTCGCGGTCACCAGGCTCAAGTTCTCCAGCGTGGAACTGATCGACCCCTTGTTCCTCTCATCGCTGATCATTTTATCGAGGCCCGCCGCCACTTCCATGACCTTCTGTGCGATCGCTTCCTGTGCGATGGGGTCGATCCCGACGATCATTTGTCCATCCTGGAGAAATTCATTGATGTCGATTCCCGGCGTGATCTCGATATATTTCTCCCCCATCAGCCCCAGCTGATTGATCATGATCGTAGAATCTTTCGGGATATTAACGTCTTTTTTCACCCAAAGTATGATCTCGGCCTTGGTCTTACGGACATTCGGATCAAAGAACAAATTGATCTCTTTAACGATCCCCTGATCAACACCGGCGATGCGTACCGGCGCGCTTTTCTTCAGGCCGTTGGCAAAATTAAAGACCGCCTTGAGCGTCTTGCCGCCCTCAAAGATCGGGGAATCGGTGATGGAAAATATAAAAACTGCCAAACCGATCAACGCAAGCAGGACAAAAAAACCAACTTTAAATTCGAGACTCTTTTCTTTGGGCATATAGTTCTCCGTTTGTTACGCTTGTTAGTCGGTGTATCCAAAAATCAAGTTTTCGTTTTCCGTAATGGGGCCTTTGGCCTCGCCGTTAATGAACTGCTTGACAACAGGGTGCTTCGTGCTCTGGATCTCCTTGGGCGTTCCTTCAGCGACCACCTGCCCGTGATAGAGCATTACGATGTTATCCGCCACTTTGTATGCCGAATTCATATCATGCGTGACGACGATCGATGTCACTTTAAGCTTATGACGCAGATCAACGATCAGATTGTTGATGACATCCGAGGTGATCGGGTCGACTCCGGTCGTTGGCTCGTCGTAAAAGATGATCCGCGGCTCCATACACAGGACTCTTGCCAAGCTCACGCGCTTTCTCATCCCGCCGCTTAATTCCGACGGCATCATTTCCTCGATGCCGGATAAACCCACCATCCCCAAACATCGCTCAACTTTCGCCCGAACCGTTTTTCGTTCTATATTCATGAATTCGTCCAGGACAAACGCCACATTTTCGGCGACGTTCATCGAATCGAACAAGGCCCCGCCCTGAAAAACCATCCCCATCTGCATGCGAATTTTATTGTAATCCCGTTCGTTGAGGGTCGTGACTTCCGTGCCGCTGATCTTGATCGACCCGGAATCAGGACGCAGGATCCCGATAATATTCTTTAAAAGAACGCTTTTCCCCGTTCCCGAACGACCGATGATGACCTTCGTTTCCCCTTCTTTGATCGTGAGATTGAGATCATTAAGGATAACGTGATTGCCGAACGATTTGTGTAAATGCGCTATCTCGATCATTATACGTGTAATACGAAGTAAAAAAAAGTTGTGAACAAACAATCAACCATAATGATCAGAATGAACGATGCCACAACCGATATCGTGGTCGCCCTTCCCACGCCTTCCGCGCCGCTGCGGACGTTTAATCCTTGATGACACCCTACCAGCGCGATAATGGCGCCGAAGAAAATCGTCTTGAGCAGCCCCGTCAGGACATCCTTGATCGCCAGTGAATCGGCGATCATCGTAAAATACAGCGCGGGGCTGATGTAAAGCTTGGTGACACAGATCACGAACCCGCCCATGATGCCAATGAGATCCGCGAAGATGCTCAACACCGGCAGCATCAGGATGAGCCCCAAAAATCGCGGCACGACAAGATATTTGATCGGGTTGACGGCAAACGCCTTGAGGGCCTCGACCTGCTCGGTGACCGCCATAGAACCTAATTCCGCCGTGATGCCGGCCCCGACACGGCCAGCGACGATCAAAGCCGTCAGAACAGGCGCGAGCTCCCGGGTCAATGAAACCGCGATGACGTTGGGAATATAAATTTCCGCGGATAACTTGGTCATTTGGTAAGCCATCTGCAAGGCCATGATCATCCCGATAAAAAACGCGACCAAAGCCGAAATAAAAAAACTGCCCGGACCTATCTGCTTGGCTTGAATGAGGACCCGTTCACCCTTAAATGGAGGTACAAAACATAAATAGACGGTTTGTCCAAAGAGGACCGCGAGCTCACCGACATAAAGAACAAGCCGGGAAACGACGCCACCCGAAAATGATTTAAGAGAATTCCACATGGTTGAAGCCCAAACTAAAAATTCATCGTTTGCTCAACGCCGATCATGCCGGAAGGTTCGTTGAGCTTGTCCTCTTTACGTAAAAGATATTTGATCTCCGTAGCTCCGGAATTAGGCTGGTTCAAACGTTTGATCGTCCATTCCCTCTCTGACGCCGAATCGCTGACGAGCGGCAAAAGGACAAGCGCGCCAAGCTGCTTTTTAAAGTTGTCCTGGTCGCTTAGGTCAATGGGGCCGGAGAACGTAAAACTCAATCCGTCCGCCTTTGAGATCGTGGATTGCCCGATGCTCAACTGCGGATAAACGCCCTGGGCATTAAGGTGGATGCTGTTGTATTCCAGTTGCTCGACATATCCGTCGAAACTTTCCAGGCTGCCCGTTAATCCCAGACGGTCCCATGTGCCCGAAACGCCGATCTCCCCGGAGACGGTACCAAAAGATCTGTACTGTTTATTTCTGGTCCAGAAATTCAGGAAATCCTCCATCGCGACATCATGCAGCAGGACTTTCATATCCATCTTATAAGGATAAACCAGATCCAGGGAGCCGTGACAACTCAAATTCCCGAAAGAAAAAGATTTCAGCAACAGCTGGCTGTCCTTGATCTCGAACTGGCCGGTCAATTCGTGGATAGGTTTGTAATCAATGAGAGAATCCTGGCTCCATATCGCACCGCGCAACGCGGGCGCGCTTTGACCGGAAGGCTGCGGGGCGACCGCAATGGAACTTTCGATCTTGCTCAAAAGGTCACAGATCGGCGTTCGTAGGTGGTCAATGTTGAGGGCAAAATGGTAATCGTGATCGGAAATCTTCTCGCCGCTGATGGCAACAGACGATTGTTTGTTCTCCAGCTTCCCGGGAGCGGCATCGGAAGAATTCTCGGGAAAATCCAGCGTCACATCAAATTGTTTTTGCGTAAAATCGACCTGGCCATGGAAGCTGATCACGACGTTGGCAAAAGCACAAGGGGCAAAAAGCAAGGTAAGGATAAATCCGCCTGCGAAAGCTTTCGCTGTCATAAAGCTCCGGTCTCTCTTTAACAGATCATACAAAAACAAGCTGCTCATCTTTGCGGCTGACTTTAACCTTGCTTCCTTCCTTAAAATTTCCCAGAAGGAGTTCTTCCGCCATGGGGTCTTCCAAAAGCCGCTGGATCGTCCTTTTCAGCGGTCTGGCCCCGTAAACGGGATCAAAACCTTTTTCGATCAGAAGCTCCATGGCGTCTTTGGTAAGTTGCACATCAATTTGTCTATCCTTCAAGCGTTTGACCACATCGGCGATCTCCAACTCAACGATATCATGAAGATTCTCCTTGGTGAGCGACTTAAAGACAATAATGTCATCGACGCGGTTTAAAAATTCCGGTTTAAAGGTCTTTTTGACCTCTTCCAAAAGGCGGTCTTTCATATTCTCGTAGGTGATTTCTTCTCTCTGGGCCACAAAACCCAAGGAGCCTTGCTTGCGCAACATATCCGCGCCGACGTTGGAGGTCATCAGGATGATGGTGTTACGAAAATCGACCTTCCGGCCGAGGCTGTCCGTCAAACGTCCCTCCTCAAAGACCTGCAAAAGGATATTAAAAACGTCCGGATGCGCTTTTTCGATCTCATCGAGCAGAATGACGGAATAAGGTTTGCGGCGCACTTTCTCGGTCAGTTGTCCACCCTCTTCATAACCAACGTACCCCGGTGGAGCGCCGATCAAACGCGATACGTTAAATTTGTCCATATATTCGGACATGTCGATCTGCACCAGAGAATCTTTACTGCCGAACATGAATTCCGCCAGGGCCTGCGCCAGCAATGTCTTTCCAACGCCTGTTGGCCCCAGAAAGATGAACGACCCAATGGGTCGGCGCGGATTCTTGATCCCCGCGCGGGAACGCCGTACCGCGCGCGCGATCGCGTTGATGGGCTCCTCCTGCCCGATGACGACCTTGCGCAGATAATCCTCCATCTTCAGCAGCTTCTTGGTCTCTTCCTCTTCCAGCTGGACCAGCGGTATTTTCGTCCACTGGGAAACGATCTTGGCCACCTCTTCGTAGCCTATGACCAGCGTCGCCTTGTCGCGCTCTTCCGACCATTTCTTTTTGATCTCTTCGAGCTCGGCACGCGTTTCGCGCTCCACATCACGCATGTGCGCGGCCTTTTCAAAATCCTGACTTTTGATATGCGATTCTTTTTCTTTTTTCAACGATTCGATCTTTTCTTCCAGTTCCTTCATTCCATCCGGGACGACCATCGCGCTTAAACGCGCCCGGGCTCCGGCCTCATCCAGGATATCCACCGCCTTATCGGGCAGCGCCCGGCCGGAGATATAACGGTCCGAAAGCCGCACGGCCGCGTCAAGCGATTCATCGGAAAATTTCACCCGGTGATGCGCCTCGTATTTATCGCGCAAACCATTGAGGATCTGAATGGCCTCCTCCACCGACGGCGGTTCGACGATGATCGTCTGGAAGCGGCGTTCAAGCGCGGCATCTTTCTCGATATGCTTACGGTATTCATCCAGGGTCGTCGCGCCGATGCACTGGATCTCCCCGCGCGCGAGAGCCGGCTTGAGGATATTGGCCGCGTCGATGGCGCCCTCGGCGGCGCCGGCACCGACAAGCGTATGCAGCTCATCGATGAATAAAATAAGTTTTCCGGAACGTTTGATCTCATCCATGACCGCCTTGATGCGCTCTTCGAACTGCCCGCGGTATTTGGTCCCCGCGATCATCAGCGCCAGGTCCAGGACGACGATCGTCTTGTCCCGCAAGATCTCCGGGACCTCGCCTTTGACGATCATTTGCGCGAGCCCCTCAACGATAGCCGTTTTCCCGACGCCGGCTTCGCCCAAAAGGACGGGATTATTTTTGGTGCGCCGGCTCAAGATCTGCAAAATACGCTCGATCTCTTCCTTGCGTCCGATCACCGGATCAAGCTTGCCTTCTTTCGCGAGTTTGTTAAGATTGCGGCCATACGCGTCGATGGCAGGCGTTTTATCGGATTTGGTCGGTTCCTGCGTGCCGTAACCGGGAATACCAGAGCCCAGCAACTCCATCACTTCATTACGCAACTTTGCCAGGTCCAATCCCAGATTCAATAGAACGCGATACGCCATCCCCTCGCCTTCCTTGACCAATCCCAGAAGAAGATGCTCCGTACCGATATAGTTGTGTCCCAGCGCCCGCGCTTCTTCGGCGGAGAGTTCCAGCGCCTTCTTGGAACGCGGCGTAAAAGGAATGTCCCCCAAAACTTGCGTCTGCGGACCCGGCTGGACCATTTTCTCGACCTCGATGCGGATGGTTTCCAGATCAATACCCAGTTTCTGCAAAACAGCTGCCGCGACACCTTCACCTTCACGCACCAACCCCAGCAGAAGATGTTCCGTTCCGATATAATCGTGGTTAAAACGCCGCGCTTCTTCCTTGGCGTAAACGATCACTTTGCGTGCTCTTTCGGTGAATCTATTGAACATAACTATCCTCCTAATTTTTCACGAATAAGACTGGCTCTTTTGGTGTCCCGCTCCGCCGACGACAATTTCTTTCCATCGAGCTTCTGCAGATGGGCTGGCTGGATCATTAAAAATAGTTCATTGATGGCATGACGGTCGACATCTTTGATAATACTAAGATCTACTCCCAAACGTACCATCGAAAGGAGCTCTACCGTTTCCTGACTTGAGATAATGTGCGCGTTTTTTAAAACCCCTAATGACCGAAAGATCTTGTCTTCCAAAACAGGGCGGTTCTGCAGCAAGAGCGCCTGCCGGGCCTGTTCTTCCTGCTCAATGACCTGGCAGATCAACCCGTGGATATTTTGAATAACGTCCTGCTCGCTGTGGCCCATCGAGACCTGGTTGGATATCTGGTAAAAATTACCGCTGGCCTGTGTCCCTTCGCCATAAAAACCGCGTGAGGCAAAATTCAGTTTCGAGATGGCGTTCAAGACCTTGTTGATCTGCTTGGTCATAACAAGCGCCGGTAAATGCAGCATCACGGACCCGCGCATCGCCGTTCCCGTGTTCGTCGGACAAGCGGTCAAATATCCCCAACTGCTGGAATACGCGAAATCCAGTTTCTGGGCGAGGGAATCATCAATGGCGTTCGCGATCTTCCAGGTCTCATCCAGATCAAAACCGGATTTCAGGACCTGGATACGCATATGGTCTTCCTCGTTGATCATCACCGACAAGATCTCTTCTTTGGAAACGACCAAGGCCTTGCCTTCGGGATTGGCGGCATGCTCATGGCTCATCAAATGCCGTTCGATCAGGAATTGTTTATCGACGTTATCCAGTTCGCTGATCTTGACGAACAGCGAATTCTTGAAATAATCATTCTGCGCAATGGCCTCCTGGATCATCCCCATAATGTCCATCAGGTCTTTTTTCCGGGCCTTGTTGGGAAAAGGCTTCTTCATCAAATTACGCGCCAAACGGATGCGCGATGACATCACGATATTGGCGTTGGTACCTGTGCCCATCAACCACTGCCCGGTAGTATGTACAAAGTCGTTGAATTCCATAGCGGTTTATTTCTTTTTTTCTTTCTTGTCGGGTTCTTTTTTCTCGAGCTTTTCCACTTCCCGTATTCTGTCGCGCAGCTGCGCGGCCTTTTCAAAATCTTCCATCTGGATGGCCTGCATCAACTGATTGCGCAAATCTTGCAAACTTTCGATGCGTTTTTTCTCCGCCTGCGGCATCCGAATGGGTGTTTTCCCCAAATGCTGATTGGAGCCGTGGATCTTTTTTAAAAGTGTCGTCAGATACATCTTGAAGGCCTCATAACACTCGCTGCAACCCAAGCGGCCGAATTTCCGAAATTCCTCGTAGGTCATGCCGCAGTTAGGGCACTGCAGATCGACCTTCTCGGGCTCACCGCCAGGAGTTTTGCCAAAATCGGCCAACCCCGCCAAGAGATCCGCCAGGCCGAACTGCTGCTCCATCTGGACGCTCTTCTGGCGCGCGCATTCCTCGCACAGATGCATCTCCGACATCTGTTCATCAACGATCTCGGTCAAGTGGACCGTCGCCTTTTTCTTGCCGCAAATATCGCACATCATGATCGGGAAATCCCTTCCATTTAATATTTAACGCCGCTTTGGCCCGTCAGCGCGTGGAACATCTTCATCATCTTAAGCGTCAGCGCGCCAGGTTTGCCCGCCCCAATTGTCCGGCCGTCGACTTTGACAACCGGAATGATCTCCGCGGCCGTTCCGGTCAGGAAACACTCATCCGCCGTATACACCTCGTGGCGGGTGATGAACCGTTCCTCGGTCGTGATCTTGCTGCTTTTGGCCAGCGCGATCACCGTATCGCGCGTGATCCCCTGCAAACGTCCCTGGCTGGGCGTTGCCAACACGCCGTGTTTGACGATAAAAATATTATCTCCCGTGCATTCGGCAACGTATCCTTGGTGATCCAGCATGATCGCCTCGGCATAACCGGAGTTATTCGCTTCGATCTTGGCAAGGATATTGTTGAGATAATTGAGCGATTTTAACCGCGGATTGAGCGCTTCAGGATTACTGCGCACGGTGGGCACCGTGATGATCGCCATGCCTTTATTATACAATTCCTTGGCGTAAAGCGTAATCTTATCTGTGATAATGATCACGTTGGGTTTGCCGTAACATTTGCGCGGGTCCAGCCCCAGATCCCCCTCACCGCGGGTGACGATGACACGAATATAGCCATCGCTAATATCATTCTTTTTGAGCGTTGCTACGATAGCTTCCATCAATTGTTTTTTGGTGAGCGGGATCTGGATCATCAGCGTGTGGGCCGTTTCATAGAGACGGTCCATATGCTCTTCCAGTTTGAACACACATCTTTTATACGACCGGATACCCTCAAAGGCCCCGTCGCCATAAAGGAGCCCGTGATCGAAGACGGACACCTTCGCGTCTTCGCGGGATAAAAATTTACCATTGATATAAATTTTCATTTCAGCCTCCCGTCCTGCATCTGGATGATCCGGTGGCTCATGCGGGCGATCTGCCCATCATGAGTCACGATCACAAAAGTCTGTTTGTTTTGAGTGTTCAATTCTTTCAAAAGTCCAATGATCTCCTTGCCTGTCTGCGAGTCCAAATTTCCAGTCGGCTCATCGCAAAGAATAATGGCGGGCCGGTTGATCAGGGCCCGGGCGATCGCCACGCGCTGCTGCTCACCACCCGATAGCTGGGACGGCTTGTGCGTGACCCGCTTTTCCAGTCCTACCTGTTTTAAAAGAGCTTTGCCTTTTGATTCCAGCCGGGCGCTGTCGCGTTCCTCGGATCTGATCAACGCCGGTAACAAGACATTCTCCAGCGCCGTGAACTCCTGAAGCAAATGATAGAACTGAAAAATAAATCCTATCTTGCTGTTCCTGACCTTTGCCCGTGCGGCGTCGCTAAGCCGATAAATATCCTCATTCTGCAGCATCACTGTTCCTTGTTCGGGGATATCCAGCCCGCCAAGGATATGTAACAAGGTCGATTTTCCTGCGCCGCTCGGCCCGACCAGCGAAACGATCTCGCCATCGCCGATCTGTACATCGATCCCCTTTAAAACATGCAGGGCGCTGCTGGACGTGCGATACGACTTATGGATGCCGGCCGCCTCAAGCAATACCCCATTGCTACTCATATCGCAACGCTTCCACCGGCTGCAAATTCGCCGCCTTCGCCGCCGGGTAGATAGTGGCTAAAAAACTGATCACCAGCGCGGCGACAATGATTGCCAGCATATCGGAAAGCTGCAGCTCGACCGGCACGTGATCGATCGAATAAATCTCTTTGGGAACCTGAACGTATGTCCGCAGAAAATAGCTTAAACCCACACCGCCTAAAACGCCCCAAAGGGTCCCCAAAGAACCGATAAAGATCCCCTGCCTGATGAAGATCCTTCGTATGGAACTTTTGGACACGCCGATGGACTGCAATATCCCGATGTCATGAATTTTACTCGTTACTGTTACGATAAGAGTACTGATGATGTTAAACGAAGCGACCACCACCATCATCGTCAATACGAGAAACAGTCCCCATTTTTCCAGGACCAAGGCATCAAAAAGGTTACGGTTCATGTCGATCCACGTTTTAACGACGAATCCATAGCCGATCAGGCCATGAATGCCGTCTTTGACCAGATCGACCTTATTGGGATCTTCAACCCTAACCCCGATACCGCTGGCCGCATTGTCAGGGAGGTGGAATATTTGCTGGGCCTTTTTAAGATGCACAATAATAAGATTGGTATCGTAATCCACCATGCCCGTTGTGAATATTCCGGATATTTTGAGGTCCTGCCTCCAGCCCGCGCCGGCGATGCCCGAACCCGGGGCGATGATATTGATCGTATCCCCCAGGGAATACCCGAAATATCTGGCAAGTTCGCTGCCGATGATCACACCATCCGTATCAAGGGCAGTAAAATTACCTTTGACCAGGTATTTATCGACGCTGGTGATTTTCTTTTCCGTTTCCGGGACAATGCCGCGAACGACCAGACCCACCACCTGGCTGCCGTTTTCCAAAAAAACATTACCCTGGATATACGGGGAAGACCCTTTAACCCCGCTAAGTCCGTTGATCTGCTTTTGGACTGCCGCGAAATCGTGCACGCCGCCTTCGGTCTCGATCATGATATGAGGGGTGGTACCGATAATTTTTTCGCGCAGATTATTCCCGAAGCCGGTCATCACCCCCGTCACCACGATCAGGGCCGCCACACCGATCGCCACACCGCCAATAGAGATCACGTTCAGAAAGGTCAGGAATCTTCCCTTGCTTGCGATCATATACCGGTAACTGATCCAGTTCTCGTAATTCATCTGACCCTCAATGCCCTTCGGGTTTAAGCAGCGGGAACAAAATAACGTCGCGAATGGACGCCGCGTCGGTCAACAGCATGACCAGCCGGTCGATCCCGATACCCAGCCCGCCCGCCGGCGGCATCCCGTATTCCAAAGCGTGCAAAAAATCTTCATCGACATTCCGATTGCCCGTCTCCACGTCATCTTCCAGGTCTTCCGTAAGCCTCTTGCGCTGTTCAACAGGATCATTTAACTCCGAATAGGCATTGCCGATCTCGAGGCCGCCAATAAAAACTTCAAAGCGCTGGGAAATGCCGGGATCTTTCGGCATTGTTTTCGCCAAAGGACAGAGGAACGTAAAATATTCCGTGAAGAACACCGGATTAACGATCTCCTCTTCTTCAAGCATTTCTTCGACGATCTTCATAACCCCGGAACGCGTCAGCCGGTCTCCTTTTTTGATCGAATGCGCTTTATGTTTGCCCAGTTTCGCGAGCATTGCCTGGGCGTCATCTTCGGGCTTTATGCCGAATTTCTCGTCAACGATCCTGGCGAACGACCGGCGTTCCCACGGTGGGGCAAAATCAATGGTCTTGCCCTGATACGTAACTTTATACGAACCTGTCGTGTCTTTGGCCAGATCGCTGATCAGATCTTCCGTCAGTTTCATCATATCCTCATAATTCCCGTAGGCCTGGTAGACCTCAAGCATGGTAAATTCCGGGTTGTGCCGCGTGGAGATCCCTTCGTTACGAAAATTGCGGTTCATCTCATAAACCCGCTCGAGGCCGCCGACTAATAAACGTTTGAGATATAACTCCGGCGCGATACGCAAGAACACTTCCATATCATACGCGTTATGCATGCTTTTAAAAGGTCTTCCCCGCGCGCCGCCGGCCATCTGCTGCAACATCGGCGTCTCGACCTCCAGAAAGCCGCGCGTATCCAGAAACGAACGGATATAACGGATGATTTGGCTGCGCTTGATAAAAAGATCACGAACTTCTTTATTAACGATGAGGTCAACGTATCTTTGGCGGTATCTGGTCTCAACGTCCTTGAGCCCGTGCCATTTCTCCGGCAGGCTCATCAGCGATTTGCATAAGACATGGACCTCGGCCACACGTACGCTTTCTTGTCCCGTCTTGGTTTTAAACAAAGCCCCTTTGACGCCGATGATATCCCCGATATCCAGATCCTTGATGATGCTTAAAGCATCCGCTTTGATGAAAAGCTGCATTTTTCCGGTTTGATCCTGGATATCGGCAAAGACGACTTTCCCATGGCTTCGGTTGGCCATGATCCTGCCCGCAAGGGCGACTTCCTGCCCTTCGCTAAAATTTTCCAACGCTTGAGTGATCGAGTGCGATGGTATAAACCCGCCCGCGTAAGGATCTAATCCTTCCGCATGAAGGTGCTGAAGCTTTTCTAACCTAACTCGCTTTATTTCATCAAGTTCCATAAATGTAATTATATTTAATAGTTATAATGAAATTAATATTTAGATTATATAGAAAAACTTGGGGGGTGTCAATAACCCGAAAGATTATTCGGACTTGAACTACGCAGCTACGATACAGATGCCCGCTTTGTTGGCAAGACGCACACAGCGGTCAGGGTCGATCAGAAGTGTTTTGCCGGCCTCGATACCCAGGCAGCGGGCACGGGCACGGATCATCGTTTTGATGGTGCGCGGACCCACGACCGGAACATCAAAGCGCAGATCCTGGTTGGGTTTGCTCATCTTCACAACGACCGCCCCGTCACGGGCGATTCCCGCGCCGCGCGCGATGGTCCGGTCGGTGCCTTCCATGGCTTCGATGGCGACGATCGCCTTTTCCTTGACGACAACCGTTTGCCCGACATCCATGCCGCCCATCGCCTTGGCGATATTTCTGCCGAATTCGATGTCATCTAATTCCCGCTCCGTGGGCGCGCGGCATGTCAAAGTCCCTTTTGGCGCCAGGTATTCTTTAAGTAAGAACGTGGAATCAACCAACTTGATCCCCTGGGCCTGAAGCTTATCGGCGATTGCCGAAAAAATGGTATCGGCCTTGCGGTCGCGGAGGGCGTCAAAAATTGTCTGGAACTCCTTATCGAAAACGACGTTTCTCTCGAAAAGATTATCCGGGTCGACCTGACCTGCCATGATCACTTCACGGACCCCCTCCCGCGCGAAAAACGCGAAAAGCTTTTTCAGCTCACCGACTTTGAACCACATCAATTTATCGACACAAAATCGCAACGCGAAGGAAGTATCTCCCCGGATGGCGGCGGCAACGACGTGATATCCTTGGGATCGGGCTTTTTGGGCAAAAAGCAGTGGAAATTTTCCGTTACCGGCGATCAGGCCAAGAGTTTTCTTGTCCATAAATGAAGAACACAAAGGGGATAAAAATTACACATCAGCGTCGGGATCTGGCGATGACGCATTGGGTGCGGAACACAACCCTCTTTTGGAAGTTTTCGCGAAAAATATCAGGTGCTCGATCTCCGGACAGGTCTCGATCTCATTTAAAATCTTTTCCAGGGCATGGACCCGGCTTAACCCGAGGCGAAACAATATCCGGAACGCCTTTTTTACGTTGAGGATCGATTCCGGTGAGACCTGCGCGCGCTTTAATCCAACCGCGTTGATATTGATCACGGCCGCCGGATGTCCGTCGCACATCGAAAAAGGCGGCACATCCTGTACCACCTTGGAGCAGCCGCCAACGATGGAAAGCCTACCGAGACGGACGAATTGGTGCACGGCGCTTAAGCCACCGATAACGGTATTATCTTCCAGAGTCACATGTCCGCCCAGCGTTGCGGCGTTGGCCATCACGCAATTATTGCCGATGATGCAATCGTGGGCCACGTGCGAATAAGCCATGATCAAATTGTTGCTGCCAATGACGGTCTTGCCGCCGCCATCCAGGGTCCCGGGATTAATGGTGACATATTCACGGATGACGTTATTTTCTCCAATATTCAAAAAGACGTTGTCATCGTACGAAAATTTTTTATCCTGAGGGGCGCTGCCGATGACCGCTCCGGTATAGATCTTGCAATTGCGCCCGATCGTTGTCTGACCGGTAACAACACAATGGCTGCCAATACGCACGTTATCCCCGAGGGTCACGCTTCCTTCGACAACCGAATAAGGCCCCACGCTCACGCCAGGGGAGATCTTGGCGTCCCGATGAATGACCGCTGTTTTATGTATGTTGATATTTTCCATTGTCCTATATACTACACCCGAGTTTGATTCAGGTCAAATAGACGCTAAAAGAAATTAATCCATATAGGAAGCGTCAGTGAACGAAAAAACCATTTCCGCTTCCGCGGCGACCTCTTCGCCAACCTTCGCAACAGCCCGCACCTGGGCCGTCTTGGGCCTGTCCCGGATGACCTCTACTTCCATCACCAATTGATCGCCGGGAACAACGACCCGACGGAATTTAACCTTGTCGATGGCCAAAAAGAAAGCTACTTTACCACGATGCGCTTCGTTCGTCAAGATAACAACACCGGCCGTCTGGGCCATCGCCTCGACCATCAAAACCCCGGGCATCACCGGCCGCGCTGGAAAGTGTCCCTGGAAAAAACTGTCATTGACAGTGACATTCTTAAGCCCAACCCCCTTTTTGCCTCTATCAATTTCGATCACCCGATCTACCAGCAAGAACGGATAACGGTGAGGCAAAATGCGCATGATCCCGTTCATATCGATCTGTGTTTTATCACCAAAATCAATGCTCGTCACAGCACTCTTCTTTTGGTAGTTTTCCTTTTGTGCGTAAATCTTCTTGAGCAGTTGTATATTCAATGTGTGTCCGCTTTTAACCGCGAAAACATGGCCGCGGATAGGCATGCCCAAAAGATACAGGTCACCGATAAAATCCAGCACCTTGTGCCGGACGAATTCATCCGGAAAACGAACGGTGTTTTTGATCACGCCATTCTTTCCGACGACAAGCGTGTTATCGTAATTAGCTCCCTTGCCTAGCCCATTTTTCCGCAACTCTTCCGCTTCGCTCTCCAAACAAAATGTCCGCGCCGGGGCAACAGCCGCTGCGAACACCCCGGGACTGATGGTGGCGTTGAAAAATTGCGACTTTAAAGCCGGATGATCATAATCCAGAACATATGAAATTTTAAACTCCTTGTCCGGCACCACATAAATGGAACACCCGTTTAATTCAACACCGATGGATTCAGTAATCTCGTAATATGGCGCTGGGGCGGCCTGTTCAACAATGCCGCTTTTTTTGATGGCCTTGAGAAAATCCATGCCACTGCCATCGAGCCCGGGCAGCTCAAAAGCGTCAATCTCGACCGTTAAATTAGCGATGCCAAGCCCGCAAAGAACGCTCATTAAATGTTCGACCGTGTGGATCACCACGTCCCCTTTGCCGATGGAGGTGCAGCGCGGAATGCCCGTATCAATATGGATATTCGCCGGGTCTACCTTAATGACCGGACGACCAGGAAGGTCAATACGGACAAAACTGATCCCGGAATTGACGGGCGCGGGTTGACACCGGATATTGACCTTGCAGCCGGTGTGCAGCCCGACCCCCGCCAGACTGAATTCCTGTCTGATTGTTTTTTGCTGTTCAGCCATTCTTCTTTATTTTCTTTTCGAGCTCTGCAACCCTTTTTTGCAGGTCAAGGATCGTTTTGATATATGAAGGAACGCGACGCAGGGCCGCCTGAAGTCTTTGCTCAACCATATACGGCTGGGCGGGGTACCCTAAAACGGTCGTATGGGCTGGGACAGATTTAGTGATCCCCGAACGCGCAGCGGCTATGACCCCTTTGCCGATGGTCAAGTGGCCGTGCACTCCCACCTGACCGGCCAAAGTCACACTGTCCTCGATGATCGCGCTCCCGGAAATACCCACCTGCGAAATGACGATGCAATGTTTTCCCATGACTACATTGTGCGCAATCTGGACCAGATTATCGATCTTGGTCCCCTCACCGATAGCCGTCTTGTTAAAACGCGCCCGGTCGATGGTGACATTCGCCCCGATCTCCACGTCATCTTCGATGATCACTGTTCCTACCTGAGGGATTTTTTCGTGTTTTCCATTCGCCCAAACATAACCAAACCCGTCCGACCCGACAACCGTACCGCTGTGAACGATCACGCGATCCCCCATCGCAACACGTTCCCGGATCGTAACATTGGGGTAGATCAGACAATCTTTGCCAATGACCGTACGATGTCCGACGTAACAGCCGCTATAAATGGTGGTGTTATCGCCAACTTCCGCCCGGCTTTCAATGACCGTATAAGGGCCGATGGCGACGTTCTTGCCGATAACCGCGTCTTCGGCGATCATAACTGTCGGATGGATACCTTTGGGGAAAAAAGCATCTGTCTCGAACATCAAAGAAGCGATGTGGCTGAAAGCGAGGGAAGGATTCTCCGTACGGATAACAGGCTTACCCGAGACTTTGACATGGTACGGTACCAAGATCGCGGAGGCTTTTGTTGTCCTGGAAAGCGGGATATATCTGGGATTGGCGATGAACGTCAGATCGCCTTGCTTGGCTTCCCTGACCCCGCTAAGACCCGTGATGACCAGATTTTGATCGCCGACAACCTCACCCTTGACGATGGCCGCGATCTCGGCCAAGGTCTTACGCATTATCCCTTTTTCGGACGTATCATTTTTCTGGCTTTTTGGCATTCAGGTTCTTGAGGATATCTTCTGTCAGATCGAGGCCTTTATCGGCATAGATAAGGACGCGGTCATTTAAAATAATGTTATAACCGTTTTGTTCGGCATAACCGCTGACGATCTTTTCTATCTCCAACAAGATCTCACGAATTTTCTCGTTGCGCTCTTTGGTCAGATCGGTTTTCTTCTGACGGTCATATTCCAGGAGCGCGTTCTTCTTTTTTTCGATCTCATCCTCGGTGGCTTTTTTCTGGTCCTCTTTGAGCAAAGCGAGTTTTCCCTGCGCCTCGCGGATCTCCTCGATCTTCGCCTTACTTTCCTGCTCGTAGACCTTGTGTTCCCCCTCGAGGACCTTGTCATATTCTTTCGTTTTGTAATATTCGTCGAACAGACGGCTCAGGTCAACATAACCTATTTTGACCTTGTCTTCGGCAAACGTCGGTGTTATCCCGAATAAAAATATCACCGCTGTTAAGATAATAATCATTTTAAAGACTTTCATTAAAACCTCCTTAGGAGATGAACTCCTCTTTTACAATTTGTTCTTTGATTAAAAACCCCGGCTGACGCTAAAATAGAACTTGCCGGAACGTTCTTCCTGCCCCGGCTCATCGCTTAAGGGATAACCATAATCGAGATTGATCGGACCAACGGGCGTTTTGACGCGCAAGCCCAATCCCGCGCCCGATCTTAGATCCCCCGATGCAAAATCTTCCGTCTTGGCCCACACATTCCCGATATCAAAAAATGTCGCCAGTTTGACGAAATCGATCAGGGGGATCGTGTATTCAATGTTGCCCACAAAAAGGCTCTCTCCGCCGATGGGATCCTCCGTGTTTGAGTCCAAAGGCCCGACAGTCCGTTCATCATAACCACGGATACTGCGGGCGCCGCCCGCGAAGAAGCGCTCAAAAATAGGAACCTTCTCTGAATCCCCGTACGCGTCCACAAAACCAGCCCGCCCGCGGAATTCCAGGACGGACTTAAACTTTAGCGGGATGTAATAACTGCTCATAAGCTGGGTTCTGTAAAAATCTTTATCGCCCCCCAGAAAACCACCCGCCACATCAATATCCCCACGGACCACCAGCCCCTTGGTCGGGTTAAAAGCGCTGTCCGTGGAATCCCAGATCAATGATGTACCTAGCGCGCTAACGGTATTAGTGCCTTCTTCCGCCAGCAAATCGGCCGAAACATTGCTTTCCAGGTCTTCAATGGTCACCGACTCACGCCGAAAGGCAACGCGTCCCGAAAGATATTCCGAAAATTCTTTACCCAAACGGATATTGCCTCCGATCCGCTTTTCGCTATAGGCATAGCCAACATCCTGCTCCCGATTACGCTCCGTTCGAAAGGCGTCAAACCCGGCAGAAACAGGATAATCAAAAAGCCAGGGCTCGGTAAAACTTAACAATAAATTATTTCTGGTCGATCCAGTCTCGGCGCGCAACTTCAAGTTCTGCCCGCCACCGGTAAATGTCGGCCAGTTCGCAAAATCAAAATTCTTTTGTTCGATTTCGATAAACCCGATCACTTTATCGACCGTGCTAAAACCCCCACCGAAACTGAAACTTCCCGTCTTGGCCTCCTTGACCTGGACAACCAGGTCTTTGCGATCGCTTTGGTCAGTATCCTCGATATCGAGACCGACATCTTCGAAATAACCCAGATTGTTCAACCGTTCCTTGCTGCGTTTCAATTTCTCGCCGTCAAAACGTTCGCCGGGACTTATCCGCAGTTCCCGCCGGATAACGATATCCCGCGTACGGGTATTCCCCTGGATCTTGATCTTGTCGACATAGGCGAGACCGCCTTCGACGACATCGATTTTGATATCGACTAAGCCCGTAGCCGGATCAAGGGACGTTGTGTCCTTGACATCCGCGAAGATATACCCCCGGTCAAAATAAAGCGTCCGGATCTTCGCGATATCAACGCTCAATTTTTCACGGCTAAAAACTTTGTCCTGTTTGATGTTTTCCATGGCCGCAAAGATCTCGTCTTCGGTGACCACGCTGTTACCTCCCACCGCGATATGCCCGACTATATATTGTTTGCCTTCATTGATACGGATATTGATATTGATCAATCCTTTCGGCAATTGTTCGGTGCTGGAGTCGGCAGTCGCATCGATAAAACCATTCTGTTCGTAAAATGAAAGTATCCGCTCTGTGTCCTCATCAAGGGTTTCCTGACTTAAATATCCCGAGGTAAAAAATGTCTTGGCGCGAGTCTTCATGATCTTGATGATCTGCTTGTCTTTGTATTTTTCGTTACCGGAAACGTTGATCCGGTGGATCCTCACCCGGTAGCCCTCGCGGATGATAAAATGCACGCTGACTTTGTGCGTTACTTCATCCGGCGTGGTCTCGGTTTGCACTTCCACCATGGTCAATCCCTTTTTGGCATAAAGGTCTTTGATCGTATCCTCATCATCTTTCAGGGATTTATTATCGAGGAATTTCCCTTCTTGTGTTTTTAGTTTGCGCGAAATGACCTTGGGAGAAAAATACTGGAGCTTTGAAAACGTGACCTTGTCGATGACCGGTTTTTCCTCGATATAAAAGATCACTTTCAACCCGCCTTCATGATCCTGCCGGTCCACGCGGACATCGGAAAAATATCCCGTATTGTAGAGCCGCTTGAGATCGTCGCTGATGACCGACTGGATATACTCCTGCCCCACACGTGTTTTGATTTTGGCCAGAATGGCGCTGATACTGATCGTTTTATTGCCTTGAACTTCAATGGCCTTGATGATGGAAATCGGGGCGGCAACGACATCCGCGGTCTGGGTATCAGGTGGTAGCGTATCGGCTGGTTGAGCATGAAGGCCCGGAACGAAAACAAATAAAGCAAGCAGGGCAACAGGGAAAATATATCTTAATCGCACGATCGAGGTGTCCTATTTTTTAAAAAACGTATAAAGTTATTTGATTATAAAGTTATTCCCGTGCCATGTCAATCCGCATACGCAAGATTTTCGAAACGCATATATTCTTTGATGAAGGCGAGCTTCACCGTACCCACAGGGCCGTTACGTTGCTTGGCGATCATCACATCGGCGACACCCTTGTTTTCTTCCGTGGGATTATAATATTCTTCCCGCATCAATAGGACCACCAAATCGGCATCCTGTTCAATGGCGCCGGATTCGCGCAGATCTGAAAGTTGCGGCTTGTGATCCTGCCGGGATTCCACGGCCCGCGAAAGCTGGCTCAAGGCAATGACCGGAACGTTGAGCTCCCTGGCCAGCGCTTTAAGCGAACGAGAGATCTCGGAAATTTCCTGCTGGCGGCTCTCGGACTGGACAGTACTGCGCATCAACTGCAAATAATCCAGGATGATCAACTCGACCCCCTGGTTGGCCTTCAACCGCCTGGCCTTGGCCCGCAGCTCCAAAACGGAGATCGCCGGGGTATCGTCAATAAATATCTTCGACTCGGACAGCCGGCCGGCCGCGGCGGTCAGCTTGGGCCAGTCGGCCGGGGCGAGAAACCCGCTTCTGACCTTATGCGCGTCGACCCTTGCCTGGGAACACAACATCCTTTGCACCAGTTGCTCTTTCGACATCTCCAAACTGAAAACGGCGACACCCTGCTTTTGTTCTATCCCCACATATTCCGCCATTGAGATGGCCAAGGCGCTTTTGCCCATCGATGGACGGCCGGCGATGATGATCAGATCGGAATTCTGCAGCCCTGATGTCATATGGTCGAACTTTTCAAATCCGGTCGGGATCCCCGTAACATGCTGTTTGCGCTGGTAGAGAAAATCAAGCTTCTCGATACTTTGCCTGACAAGGTCTTTAATATGGACGGACTGGGTCCTCTGTTTGAGGTCGGCGACTTCGAAAATAAGCCTTTCGGCGTTGTCGACCACCTCATCACTATTGCCGGTGGATTCGTAACTTTCGGCAATGATGTTGGTGGCGTTCTTGATGAGCCGGCGCAAAACGCCCTTTTCTTTGACGATGTTGGCGTAATGTTCGACATTAGCCGCGCTGGGGACAAGGTCGATCAGAAAAGAAAGATAGGAAACACCGCCTATCTGCTCGAGGATACCGTCACCTTTGAGCTTGTCGGAAAGCGTGATCAGATCAACGTTTTTACGTTGGTTATAAAGCTCAAGGATCGCACGGAAGATCTGCCGGTGGGATTGCTCGTAGAACCATGCTTCGTCTAAAATCTCGATGGCCGCGCCAATGGCTTCTTCATCGATCAATAAAGAGCCCAGAACGGATTTTTCAGCGTCGATGTTCTGAGGGGGGACCCTTATTTCTTGGTGACCCATAAGCGTATTTTCGCCGTCACATCAGGATGGAGTTTGATACCGACTTCAAAAATACCTAATTCTTCAATGGGTTTCTCGATAATGATCTGCCGCTTCTCAACAGCAAACCCTTCAGCTTCCAAGGCCTTGACGATATCGGGTTCCGATACGGCGCCATAGAGCTTTTCTAAGTCATTGACTTCCACATTGACCGTGCAGGAAAGCCTGTTGAGTTTCTCGGCTAACTGTTCGGCCTCGGCCTTCCGGTGCTCGTGTTCTACTTTACGCTTTTTTTCGAGCTGCTCGATCCTCTTGAGATTCCCCGGCGTGGCCACAGCGGCCAGCTTGCGAGGAAGCAAAAAATTCCGGGCATATCCCTCTTTGACCTTAACCACATCGCCTGTTTTTCCCAGTTTGGGAACGTCCTGTGACAAGATAACTTCCATGATGGACCGTCCTTATGTCTTTAATAACGATTTTCCCGATTTCTTACCCGGCCTGTCGTCAGAAGCGACAGAAATCTCGCTTTTTTGATGGCGCTGACCAATTTCCGCTGGTCTTTTGCCGAAATGCCCGTTATACGCCGGGGAACGATCTTCCCGCGGTCATTAAGGTATTTCTGCAACAACCCGATATTCTTATAATCAAGCACCGCATCGGCGGGAAGATGATACCGCACCAACGGTGTCCTGAATTTTTTCTTGCCACCATCTTTTTGATCTCGATCCCGATCTCGATCCCGATCTCGTTCGCGTGGAATAGCCAACTTTTACCTCCGTTTTAATAAATTATCTTTATTCATCCCAAGCAATATCTTCCGGCTTAATGGCCTCGCTGGGTTGTGGTTGCTGCGGCGTCGCCTCGGCCGTCTGCATATCCGCCGCTTTTTCGGCTTCTTTCTCTTTAGGTCCATAATTTCCCAAAAACTGGACGCGCTCGGCGCGCACGTCAATGGCGCTACGCTTTTGCCCGTCGTTGGTTTCCCAAAATCTGGACTGCAGGACCCCTTCGACAAAAACCGGCCGTCCCTTTTGCAAATACTGGCAACAGGCCTCTGCCTGTTTGTCCCAAACCGTTACCGTCAGAAAACAAACCTCTTCCTTTAATTCTCCGCTGCTGTCCTTGAATCTTCTGTTGACCGCCAAACCCAAATTGGCCACCGCCGTTCCGTTGGGGGTGTAACGTAATTCCGGGTCTCGTGTCAAATTCCCGATCAAGAAAACCTTGTTCAAATTCGCCATTTCCGCCTCCTGCCTTTTATAATTTTATGGCGAGGTTCGCCTCGCCAAATTTCTCAAGAATTTGGTGGAGCGGCCTTCGCTTATTAATCGACTTTCGTGACGGCAAAACGCAAGATCCGCTCATTAAGTTTCAAATTGGACCGGATCGGGCTGATGGCTGTGCCCTCTCCTTCAAAATTGACCAGATAATACGTCCCTTCAGCGCACTTTTTTATAGAAAAAGAAAACTTCTGTTTCTCAAACCAGACTTGGCTGTTGATGACCTTTCCGCCGGCCTTGGTGACAATTTCGGTCGCTTCACGGCGGACAGCTTCCTTATCTTCGTTGGTGAGTTTCGCATCCACGATGATCATTAATTCATATTTTCTCAATGTTTCAGTTTTCATGCTTGCTTACGACCTCCCGTTAAATTGATCCATTGCCTTATTGATGCCTTCCTGCAGCCAGACACCGCAACAATCGGTCGCCCGATCGATGAATTCATCCAGCTGTTTTTCTTCCCCGGCCGTCCATTTTCCCAAAACATAATCGACCGATTCCTGCCCCTTGGATGGCGTGCCGATCCCCAGGCGTAACCGGGCAAAATCCTGCGTTCCCAAATGCTCAATGACCGAAGTTAATCCGTTATGGCCACCGTCACTGCCTTTATCGCGGATACGGATCTGTCCGAATTCAAGATGAAAATCATCGCAGACAATTAAAATGTCCGTGTGGTCTAAATTCTTGTTCAGAACAATCTGTTTAACGGCCAGGCCACTGTTGTTCATATACGTCGAAGGTAAAAGGCAACACAGATCATTGCCCGCCACCTTACCTTCTGCCGTTAAACCGTTCGTAAAAGAACTTTTGCGAAAGCGCAGATTATTTTTCTGCGCTAAATGCTCCACGACAAGGAATCCCAAGTTATGCCGCGTATATTCATGATCCCTGCCGGGATTCCCTAACCCTACAATGAGCCGTGATCCGGACAATACTCGATCCTCAAAAGCTATTCTTTAGCCTTTTCTTTTTGTTCCTTGGCCTTTGGTTCTGTCTTTTCTTCTTTCTTGCCTTCGGCTTTTTCACCTTCTTTAGTTTCACCAGCCTCCGGCTTCTTTTCTTTCATAACTTCAGGTTCTGTCGGGCCACCTTCCGCCGGTGCCATCGCTTCTTCCTTCATTGGAGGAATGACCGAAACCAAAATGGTGTCAGGATCCTGCTTGGTCCTGACGCCTTCGGGCAAAGTGATATCCTTGACATGAATGGCGTCACCGATCAACAAATGGCCGACCTCAACGACAATTTTTTGCGGGATTTTTGTCGGCAAGCAAATAACCGGCAATTCCCAGAGGATATGTTCCAGCGAACCGCCGTCGCGTTTGACGCCGACCGGGTCACCTTTGGTCTCAATAGGAACTTTAACCTCAAGCTCTTTGGTGAGAGAAATCCGGTTAAAGTCGATGTGCAGCAATCTGTCCGAGACCGGGTCGTGCTGCTCCTCTTTCACGATCACGGAATAATCTTTCAACTTTTTCTCGCCATCCAGCACATTGAGACGAAAAATCACGCTTTGACCGTGATGATGCCGCATAATACGCTCATAATTGCTGCGGTCCACCTTGATGCTGGTGGGCTTGGTTTCACCGCCATACACGATGGCCGGAACGGCATTTTCCCGTCTTATTTGTTTGATCCTGCGGCTTCCTACCTGGGCACGTACTTGAACATCTAATTTAATCTCTTCCATTTTAACCAACCACCTTCTTTATCGTGTTTCCTCAAATAAACAACTGATGGATTCTTCATCGTGAATTCGATGGATAGCCTCCCCGAGCAAATGCGCTATCGTCACCACCTTGATTTTGGAGATCTTCTTCGATTTTCCTAACGGAACGCTGTCCGTAATGACCACCTCTTTTAGCGCCTTACAATTCGCAATACGCTCGATCGCCGGTCCGGAAAGAATGCCGTGGCTCACTGCCGCGTAAACATCCTTGACGCCTTCTTTGGTCAATGCCTCAACGGCCTCCACCATGGAACCGCCCGTGGCGATAATATCATCGACTAAAACCGCGTTTTTCCCTTTCACATTTCCCAAGATATGCATCACTTCCGTTTTATCCGGACTGCTGCGCCGTTTGTCGACGATCGCCAACCCCGCGTCCAGACGCTTGGCGTACGCCCGCGCCATTTTGATGCCCCCGACATCCGGCGAAACAACGACCAGATTCGTCAACTTTTTCGTCTTGAAATAATCGCACAAGGCGTTGATGGCGTACAAATGGTCCACGGGGATATCAAAGAACCCCTGGATCTGGTTGGCGTGCAGGTCCATTGTCAAAACACGGTTGGCACCGGCGGCAACGATCAAATTGGCGACCAGCTTTGCCGTGATGGGCACCCGCGGCTGATCCTTGCGGTCCTGGCGCGCGTAGCCGTAATACGGCAAAACGGCCGTAATGCGGTCAGCCGAAGCGCGTCGAGCCGCATCGATCAAGACCAAAAGCTCCATCAAATTTTCATTGGGCGGCGGACACGTCGGCTGGATGATAAAAACGTCCTTGCCGCGGATGTTCTCCTTGATCTCGACCCTGGTCTCGCCTTCACTAAAACGCGCCACTAAAACATTCGTCAAAGAAACGTTCAAATGCTCACAAATCGCTTTTGCCAATTCCGGATTCGCATTTCCCGAAAAAATCGCCAGACCGTTCATCCCCGTTTTCTCCTTGCCTTGATCTTTGCCGGAACCCCGACGGCCATACCGCCATCCGGAACGACTTTCCCTTTAGTCACAACACTGCCCGCACCGACTACGGCCTTATTCCCGATCTTCACCGGCGCGATCAAAATGGAATCCGAACCGATAAAAGCGCCATTGCCGATCCTTGTCTGATTCTTGCGCACGCCGTCGAAATTCGCCGTGATGGTGCCGGCGCCGATATTGACATCTGATCCAACCAGCGCGTCGCCCAAAAAACTAAAATGCTTCATGAGCGTTTTATTGCCGATCTGCGTACGGGAAACTTCCGTAAAATTCCCGATCTCAACGCCATTGCCTAGCCGGACACCCGGGCGTAACCGCGCGAAGGGGCCGATCACGCACCGGTCACCGATGCGCACATCCTTTTCGATGATCGTAAAAGGACGAATACAAGTATCTTTCCCGATCTTGACGTCGGCGTCGATATAGGTCGTCGCTGGGTCCACGATCGTGACGCCGTCACGCATAAAATTTTTCAAGATCCGTTCGCGGATCACGCGCTCGGCCACGGCCAAATCTTCTTTCATATTGACACCCAACCCTTCCACCGGATCCTCCGTACTCACTGTTCCAACCCTTGATCCGTCCCGATGGAACAGATCAATGATATCGGTTAAATAAAATTCTTTTTTCTTTTCATTGAGCCGAATGCGCCTTAAAGCACCGAACAACTCACGGCTGCGTACACAATAAACGCCGACGTTGATCTCCGCAATGTCTTTTTCATATTCAACAGCATCTTTATCTTCCCGTATCGCAACGACATCCCCTCGCTCATTGCGGATAACACGTCCATACCCCTGCGGGTCATCCACCGTAGCGGTCAAAAATGTGCATACTGCCTTTGATCTCTTGTGCTTGCCGACGAGTTCTTTGATGACCGCCTTATTTAACAGCGGCGTATCACCGCACAGAATAAGCACATCGCCGCGATAATTCTTCAGGTGCCCGGCCACGCGCCGTACCGCATCCGCCGTTCCGGATAATTTCGGCTGCCTGACCATGATCAGCCCGGCGCCAATTCTTTTCTTAACAAGATCACCCTTGTGTCCGACCACAACATAAGTTTTCAAAGAACCGGCCGCCTGAGCGACATCGAGAACATATTCGATGATCGGCTTACCACAAACTTCGTGCAACGCTTTGGGACAATCGGATTTCATCCGCGTCCCCTTCCCCGCCGCCAAAATAACTGTCTTTAGATTCTGCATTGAAGTACTGCCCAGCCAGGACTCGAACCTGGAAAAGCAGATCCAAATTCTGCTGTGTTACCAATTACACCACCGGGCAAACCATAACATCTATCAACCGCAAAGAGGCACAAAAATGCCCGTATTCCCCGAACATATGCAGCTTGCGCGAGGAACCTATTCCTCGATCTGCGATGTCACTTCTTCCGCAAAACTGCCAGAACGTTTGCCTGTGGCAACTTCTTTTTTGTAGGCCTCGAGAATGCTGATCTGCAGATATTCACGGAACTGCTGGGTGATGGGATGAGCGATATCCCGATGATCCGCCTTGGCATCCGTCGTCTTGATCTCCCCGGCATCCAGCGGGATCGTTCCCCCGCAATGATTGCAATACCTGCTTCCCGCTTCGTTCTTAAAATGACACCTCGGGCAAATATTCTTCACTTTCCGCGACGGCATCGCGATAAATAGCACTTCAGAGCTCTGGATGACTTTTATATTGCGTACCACAAACACATTGTCAAAGGTCACGGTGACATAGGCCTTGAGTTTCTTATCCTGGCCTTCTTTTAAAAAGACACGGATCTCGGTAATCTCCATGGCACCCGGCTCCTTCGCTCACCGTACCAGCGACACTTCTAGAGGGTTTTTGCCACAAATACCCGGCTAAAACGCCGGGATAAAATCCGCTGAATATCTTTCGCCTGCTGCTGCGTTTTCGTTACCGCAAAGACACAAGGGCCGCTGCCTGATATCATAACTCCCTCTGTATCCAACGATTTTAGTCGCTGTTCAAGCTTTTCTAAATGCGGAACAAGGAGCAGGACAACCCTTTCCAGATCATTCACCAGGCTCTTTCCAATCTGCGTAACATCAGAGTGCCGTAAATGATGGATGAAAATACTAGCATTATCATTTCTCTTTGTCAACACCTTCCTAGGGGCCCCCGGGCCCGATCGTAACCCCAATCCGCCATAGACCTGCCCGGAGTAAATTTTGACGCAAGGAACGACCAGAACATGCCATAATTTCGTCTTAATGTCGAGTTTTTGGATCAAATCGCCGCGCTGTGTCCCCAGGGCCCACGGACAATCGTAAAGAAAAAAAGCCACGTCGCTGCCCAGGCGCCGGGCATACGACAACAGCTGGGATCGGCTCATACGAAGCTTCCAAAGCTCATTAAGCCCCTTGAGCACCGTGGCCGCGTTGCTCGAACCACCACCAAGGCCGGCCGCCACAGGAATATTTTTTTTAATATGAATATTCACGCCTTCTTTGATGTGAAAATCGTCCCGAAGAAGTTTTGCAGCTTGATAGACAAGATTTTTGGGGCCGCGTGGCACCTGCAGATGGGTACAATCGATGCGGATGGCCCCGGAAGAGTTAAGCCGTAGACGGATCTCGTCGCTTAGATCAATACGTTCGAAAACCGTGGAAATATTATGAAAACCGTCTGGTCTTTTGTTGAGGACTTTAAGAAAAAGATTTAATTTGGCAGGCGATGATAAACGGATGCGGCGCATGAAGGAGGGTCTCGATCGCTAATCAGTAATTATTTACTCACCCGTCTATTCTCGACGGATTCTATCTTCTGAAGGACACTGGCTTGTTCGGGCAAGAGTTCCAGGGAAAGCTTCCAGTATTTTACCGCCTCATCGCTCCGGTTGAGCTTGCTGCACACATCACCGATATGTTCATAGATCACGGGGTCTTTTAAAATGGCATCAGCTTTATGAAGAGTTTCCAGCGCCTTGTCATACATGCCCTTTTTGTAATAAGCCCATCCCAGGCTATCGAGATAAGCTCCGTTCTCCGGGGCGATAGCGAGCGCGCGCTGGATAAAACCCATTGCCTCGTCCAAATTTTTTCCGTCTTCCGTATAAAGGTAGCCAAGAGTGTTAAGGCTCCCATCGTGTTCAGGATCGATGCTGATCGATTTCTTTAGAATTGTAATGGCGCGTTCTCTCTGATTGGTTTCCAAATACAAAGACCCCAACATATACATCACATCGGCATTGTTGGACTCAACGGCCAGGATCTTCTCGAACTGTTCGATGGCCTGATCGTATTTTCGCTGCGAATAATACAACTGCCCCAGATAACCGTAGATCTCGATATTTTGCGGCTCCTCCTTGGAAAACGTCTTGAGGATGATCTCATATTCCCGGGCGGCATCATCATACTGCCGTTGATTGGAATAGATGAGCGCCTGCAGATAATGGGATTGCATGTCTTCGGGGTTCAGCTGGTGGACGACCTGCAGCTGATCGATCGCCTCGGAGAGCATATTCAACCGCGCGTAACCGGTGCCCAGGCGCAAATGGATGAGATAACCGCTTTCATCGAATTGCGCGGCTTTCTCGTATTCCAAAACGGCATGGTTGGTCTGCCCCAGAAGATCGTCCCGGTATCCCATGATATAATGGGCCAATCCTTTGGCCAAAGCGATGCGATCTTCATTGGCGAACGCGCTGGCCGAAGGCGGGCGCACGAACGCCATCAGACAAATCCCCACGCAAACCAAAATTAGAACAATTTTTGTTCGGTGCATAATCGCCTCGTCGTGGTCTGAAAAATAGTCCCTCCGGTTAACTCGCCGAAAGAAAGACTACTTCCAGTCACGTTTCTTCAACTGCCGAAGTGACTTTCGTAACTTCTTACGCTTATGCGTTCTGATCTTTCGTCTTTTTCTTTTCCTGCCGCACGGCATACGTTGATTCTCCTTAGTTTTAATAAATGACTTTATTCAAAGGATATTCGATGATCCCCTGCGCTCCCGCCTTCTTTAAGCCCGGGATCAAGGTGCGCACCGTTCCTTCATCGATAACGGTTTCAATGGCCAGCCAGTTCTTGTCGCTTAAACTGGAGATCGTCGGGTTCTTCAACGACGTTAAAAGGTCCAAGATCTTGCTCAGGTCGTTCTTGCGCACGTTCATCTTCAAGCCCACCATATTATTGGCCGTGATCGCCCCTTTAAGCAACATGGTGATCTGGTCCATCTTTTTCTTCTTCCACGGGTCCTGCGCGGCCTTTTTATTGGCGATAAATTGGGTGGTGGACTCGCAAACTTCCCCGATGACCCGCAACTTGTGCGCCCGCAGGCTGCTGCCGGTCTCGGTCAGTTCAACGACAGCATCGACTAACCCATCGGCGACCTTGGCTTCGGTCGCCCCCCAGCTGAATTCCACATCCGCCCTGACCTTATTCTTTTTCAGGTATTGTTTGGTCACGTTGACGAGCTCGGTGGCGATCCGTTTGCCCTGCAGATCCTTTACTGAAGTGATCGATGTTTTTTCGGGCACAGCGAGGACCCAGCGCACCTTCCCGGAGCTTTGTTTGGCATAAACAAGTTCCGCCAGAGAAATCACCTTGGAACCGTTTTCCATGATCCAGTCCGCCCCCGTTATCCCGCAATCCAGGGCCTCTTCCTCTACATAGCGGGACATTTCCTGCGCCCGCAGAAGGACCGGCTCGATCTCCGGATCATCAATGGAAGGAAAATAGGAACGCCCGGAGACATAAATCTTGAATCCGGCATGCTCGAACACCTTGATGGTCGCTTCCTGAAGACTTCCTTTGGGTAATCCCAACTTCAATTTACGCATCTTATTGCACCCTAAGCCTTTATTTTATGGTTCAAAAAGTAAATTATTATATCTTTGCCCCCCGGCGTTGTAAAGCAATTTCCTAAGACATTATAAGTATAATACCCAACAGCCGCCTTTACAACCCTGCGCAAGATCCGAATTCGCGTTAAAATATCTTGTCAAAAACATATCGAACAGATATAATCAACCCTAATTTTCAATACCGATACCGCGCCTATCAATAAAGGTCAATTATGCTAAAACTGTTACGCAAGAAAGGCTTCGCCAAAAAGGTCCTTTGGGTCATTGCGGTAATCATCATCCTTTCCTTCGGGTTCTTCGGGACCGCTTACCTTGTAACCAATAAAAAACCTGTCGATTCGGCAGGTACCATATTCGGGAAAAAAATCTCCGCGGAGGACTTTAGCAAAGCTTACCAGGCAGTTTATACCCAGGCGCTCATCCGCTTCGGGGACAAGTTCAACGAAATTTCCCGCTATCTGAACCTGGAAGCCGAAACGTGGGACCGGCTTATTCTCCTGCGCGAGGCGGCCAAAAGAAGGATCAAGGCGAGCGACAGCGAAGTCGTCCAGACGATCGGAGAATACGCATTTTTTCAGCGTGATGGCCACTTCGACCCTCTTCTCTATAATGACATCTTGCGTTATGCTTTCCGCATATCGGCCCGTGACTTCGAAGAAGGCATCCGTGATAACCTCAAATTCATCACCTTATTTCAACAGATAACCGCCCCGGTGACCGTGACTGACGCGGAAGTTCTCGAGGCCTTTAAGCGGGAGAACGAAAAGACCCAGGTCAGCTATATTCTGGTCACGCCCGAACGGTTCCAGAAAGATGTTTCCCTCAATGATGAAGAAGCCCAAAATTACTACACGCAAAACAAAAACGAATTCATTGTCCCTTCGACCATAAACGTTGAATACATTACCTTGGATTTCCCTCCTCCCGCAGGGAGCCTATCGGCCGCGGCGAAACCGGAACCACCAAAGGAAGAAACGGCGCCGGAGGCGACAAAACCGGCAACGGCTGCCGACCAGACACCAACCGTTACTGAAGAAATGAAAAAACCCGTGCGTGATAAAGCCAACGCCATTTTCCAGGACTTGCTCGTCAACCCGGATATGCAGGTCGCGGGACAAAAAAACAATGTCGAGGTCAGATCGAGCGGATTTTTCAGCATGGAACAACCTGATCTCGTCCTGGGCTGGCCCTACGAATTGCTCATCAAGCTGTTCCAGATGGACAAAAATGCCGTCAATGATCCTTTTGAAACGCCACAGGGAATGCTGATCGTCAAGATCAAGGAAAAAAAGGACGCCTATATCCCTGGATACAAGGATGTCACCGAAAAAGTCGCCGAGGCCCTGCGGAAAAATAAGGCAAAGGCCATTGCTAGGGAAAAAACGGAAGAATATCTCAAACTCATCCGGGACGCGTTCGCTAAAACAGAATTAAAAGATTTCGCCCAAACGGTCAAAGATGCGGGATTGGAAGTCCATCAAACGCCGGTTTTTGGCCGCGGCGAGTATCTGCCGGTCGTTGGTATTTCCAGGGAATTTCAGGATGCCTCTTTTGCTTTAACCGAACAGAATAACCTCAGCGGTGTCGTCGCTACCGAAACGGGATACAGCGTTGTTCATCTTGATTCGCGCGTTCCGGCCGATGAAAAACAATTTGCAGAAAAGAAACAATCTCTCTCCGAGAAGCTTCTTAACGAACGCCGGGCCCAGACCTTCAACGACTTTTTAAATGACCTGCGACAACAAGCCAAGATCACGAGCAATCTCCCGCAAAAAAGCCAGTAACCAAGCTTACGTCGACTCCGTCAACCAGTTCAAATAATCTTTATTTCCTTCGACAATCGGCAGGGCGATGACTTCCGGTACGTCGTAACTGTGCAAGGCCTTAACGGTCTTGACAATAAGGGGAAAATGCCGTCGGCGGGATTTTAGAACAAGCAGGACCTCTTGCGCCCGGTCAACCTTACCCTTCCAGCGGAAGATCGACTGGACCCCCGGCACAATGTTGGCGCAGGCGACCAATTTCTCCACAACAAGCTTCTCGGCGATTTTTTGGGCTTGGGCCTCGTCTTTGGCCGTGACAAGGATAACGATATGCATCGCGCAAACTCCTATTTTTTGAGCATCATCAAAGAGATCATTCTGCCCGCGGCATCGCCTTCGCGACGATAAGAAAAGCATTCTGTTTCGCAATGGGTGCACACGGCGCAATCCAGGATATTCGCGGCATTGACCCTTGACGCGATGAGCTGATTTTTGTTGGCCTCCGGCAGGTCGAAAAAATATCCCTGCTTGCGTTTAACCGTTTCTTTAGGGAAATGTTCCCGGAACGACGCGCCGACGCGATAACAGCAGGAATGGATCGCCGGGCCAAAGGCGACCCGCAGATCTCCTGGATTCGATTTCCATTGTTTACGCATGAGCGTAATCGCCTGCGCAACGATCCTCTGTTGCGTCCCGCGCCAGCCCGCGTGGAGAAGGCCAATGACTTCGTGCTGGGGATCATATAAAAATATTGAAAGACAATCCGCGGTGCGTATCGCAATAACCAGGTCGCGACGGTCCGTCAATATCCCGTCGGCATCTTCCAATGTCGCGCTGCGACGGGTCGCGGGTCGAGCCGCCATAATGATCTTGTTGCCGTGTACCTGTCGGATCGTCAAGATCTCGGGCAAACGAAATCCCAGTTGCCGCGCCAAAGACGCGCCCTGCGCCCGGGTAAGCGGCGTTGAACTATCCGACAATTTAAAGTCGGTGCTGCGGTCGCTGGTAAAGGTCACCACGTGCGGCGGAAAAAAATCACGGAAGGATTGCGTCGTCATCAAACGGTTCGCGGGAAGCATTAACAGTCCTATCCTGCCCTAAGACGGGCTGGTCTGGCAAGGCGGGTGATTCCTGGACGTCTTTTAATTTTCGTTCGATGGTGCGTGATTTGCGCGTGGCCGATTCGATCTCTTCGCTGGCCTGCTTTAAACGTGTATGCGTCTTATCCAGGATATCGCCGAATTTGACAAATTCATTTCTTACCGCTCCCAGAAGCTGCCAGACCTCGCTGGCCCGTTTCTCGACGGCAAGCGTACGGAACCCCATCTGCAAAGCGTTGAGATGTGCCGTGATCGTCGTCGGTCCGGCGATCGTGACCCGAAAATCTCTTTGCAATTGTTCATGCAATCCGGGCCGGCGCAACACCTCGGCGTAAAGCCCTTCAATGGGAAGATACATAATGGCGAAATCCGTCGTCTGCGGCGGATCGATATATTTATCCCGGATCTTTTTCGCTTCCAGCTTGATCCTGTTCTCGATGGCCTTTTGCTGCTCTTCTACCAGGGCCGCATTGCTTTCATCCTGCGCTTGCAATAAACGTTCATAATCCTCTTTGGGAAATTTTGCGTCGATAGGAATATAAACGACTTTGCCGTCACGCCCTGGCAGCTTGATGGCGAATTCGACTGGATCGCGGCTTCCCTGTTTGGTCACCACATTACGTTCGTATTGATCCACCGTCAACATTTGTTCGAGAAGATTTCCAAGCTGGATCTCTCCCCACGTCCCGCGGGTCTTGACGTTGGTCAACACTCTCTTGAGATCGCCGACGCCGGAGGCGAGGCTCTGCATTTCCCCCAACCCGGCGTGCACCTTCTCCAGCCGATCGCTGACGACTTTAAACGATTCCCCCAGGCGCTTCTCGAGAGTGGAGTGCAACTTTTCATCGACCGTCTCACGTATTTTCTCGAGTTTATTGCTGTTATCTTCCTGCAGTGCCTGCAAGCGGGTTTCGACGACCTCCCGGACCTTCTCAAGCTTGCGCTCGTTCATATCGGTCAACTTCAACAGCTGATCGGCGAACGCGTGGATACTTTGAGCGGACTCACGGCGGTTGGTGGCCATTTCCTCGCGCACCAGCCGTTCCACACGGTCGCCGTCTTTACGCGGCGTCAACGCACGCACCAGCAGAGCGATCAAGAGGAGAGTATTGAGGACCAAGAGGATTGTCAGAAACATAGAACCTTAACTATTTCTTTTCTTGAAGCAGCTTGATAATTTTCTCCAAACGCGAAGTAATGGCGATCGGGACAAAGACGACCCAGATGAGCAAAAAGATCTTGATACCGAAGCAAAGGATGCTTCCGGTCATCGCGTTACTGGAAAATGGACAGATCGGGTACATGGGGTTCTTCCTTTCGTTGAAGGTTGTTTGGGGTTTATTATACCTCCCGCACCCTCGGACTGTAAAGCGGCAATTCACCATGCGAAATTGATCAAAAGGGCGTTTAACAATCAAGACAACGCAGGCCGGATCGCGTTGTGATCCGTTTGTCGTCATTTAAAAACGCGCGATGGCAGGAGCTGCATTTGGATGCGAGGGAATATCGGATACGATTCAAAGGGCACTGCTCGCAGGAAGGTGTGGGCTTGCAATAATTTTTTCCTAAAGCGACGATCAAGGCGTGATATTCGTTAAACATCGCCGCATCATGGTCAAACCCGCCCATGAACAACTCCTGGATTTGATGATAATCGGCCTTACGGTCAACCAGGTTATGCCGGTAGAGAAATCGTTTGGTGTACGCGTCCACGACAAAGACGGGTTTGTCGAGCGCGTAAAGCAAAATAGAATCCGCCGTCTCGGGGCCGATGCCGTTGACCTTTAAAAGCTTGTGTCGCAGATGTGATAATTCTTCCCGTCCCATCGCCTTGAGACTACCGTCATATTCATCGAACAGAAATCGCATGAAATTCTTAAGACGCCGGGCTTTGACGTTGAAATAACCGGCGGGTTTGATAAGCGCGGCGAGTTTCGTAAGTGGGACATCGCGCAGGGCGCGCTCTGAGAGAACTCCTGCAGCTTTTAGACGATAGATGGCTTTCTCGACGTTGCCCCAGTTGGTATTCTGCGTCAGGATGGCGCCGACGATGACCTCAAACTGCGTCTTTGCCGGCCACCAGTATTGCGGACCGAATTCTTTATGTAACTTTCGGTAGATTTGAAGAAGACTGGTCTTTGTGCTGCGGCTCATCGTTACCGCCGATGAGTTTTGGAACGCGCGATATCTTCAAATGACCAATCTTTCTCTTTTTTAACGGGTGGGCCTTCCGGGGCGCTGAATTTCTTTGGGTCAAATTTTTGACGTGGCTTCTTGCTCGATTTTCCCATTGTCTTGGCCCTCCTCATATTTCCACTGAACTAGCTGCCCGGATTGGTCCCAATAGAGATAAACTTTCGGAGAATCGAAGAATTGTGCGGCGTAACGGTAAACCCAAACCTCGAGCGGCTGGCCGTCTTCCTCAACCTTTTCTGTAAAGATCGGCGGACCGAATTGCCCGGTGACGCTTTTCTGGCTTTTATACTTAGCAATTGAGCCTTCCTCAACAGCGGCAACAAGACGTTCGAACTTCACATCCTGATGCTGGATCTCTTTTCCCATCCGGGTCTGCTCGTCGGAAACAGCCTTAAGGGTCAAAAGCTGGTCCATATGTTGAAGTTTGGCGCAGCCGGTGATAAAAAATATAATTATCAAGAGAGCCGTCCATCGTTGATCGTACTTCGTACTTCGATGTACAATGTACGATGTACGATGTACCAAACTTGCCGAACTTTTATTTAAATCTTTCATCACTCGCCTTTAATATATCACGCTTTCTCGATTCTTTCCTTCTCTTCCCTTAATTTCGTCAAAGTGCTTGCGATCTCTCTTAAACGTTGCTGGATGAACTTCAGGCGCTGGCCGTATTCCTTGAGCGTTGCCGGGTCTCGGCCAAAGGATTCTGAAAGACTGCGACCCTTAATATAACTCTCGGTTTCAAGGTCTTTCTGCTCCTGTTCAAGTTCCTTTATGGTGTTTTTGATCTCTTTGACCCTTTTTAACGCTTGTTGATGACGGTCGTGCAATTCTTTCAAATGCGGCGGCATCGCGGCATCATGGGACTTCGCGGCTTTTTCTTTCTTTTTTCGGTTCTCGGCATCTTTACCCGAACTTTGCTGATCCTGCGCGGCTTGTTCGCGTCTTTTTTCCAAATAATAATCCAGCCCGCCAAGATACGTTTTCAATTGACCGTTGTGCGTTTCCACGATCGTTGTGGCGATCTCTTTGATAAAATACAGATCGTGGCTGATAAAACACAAGGTTCCGCCAAATTCCTGGAACGCCGTCGTCAGGGCCTTGACACCGTCGACGTCCAGGTGAGTTGTGGGCTCATCCAGACACATGAAGTTCGGCGGGTTGATCAAAAGCTTCGCCAGAATAAGCCGGCTTTTTTCCCCGCCGGAGAGGACTTTCACCTGCTTGAACACGTCATCCCCGTGGAAATTGAACAACCCTAAAAGACTCCTCGCCTTTAACATGGGTGTGCCCGAAGGCGCGGAGATCATCAGTTCATCTAGGGCCTGACGGTTAGGATCAAGCACATCGAGGCGTTTCTGGGAAAAATACCCGACGTTCACTTCGTGTCCGTACTGGATGGTACCGGAATCCGGCGGCAAAACGCCGGCGAGCATTTTTAACAAGGTGGATTTTCCCGCGCCATTGGGTCCGACCAAGCAGATCTTTTGTCCACGGATGATCTCAAAATCCAGGTCCTGATAAATGCGCCGCTCACCATAAGCCTTGCTGATCTTCTCGGCATGGGCGACAACGTAACCGCCCGGGCGCACACCGGAGAATTCGAATTCGCCGATACTTTTGTGCTCCTGGGGCACATCGATGTGCTCCAGGCGCTCGAGCATCTTGCGTTTATTGCGCACCGCGGAAGCGCGATTGGGCTGCGCGTGGAACCGCTGGGCAAAGCGCTCGAGCTGGTCACGTTTTTTCTCAACGACCTTCTGCTTTTTCTCCAAAGTCTTTTTCTGGATCTCCTTCTGCTCTTCGTACGTCTCGTAATTGCCCCGGAGCTTGGTCATTATGGAGCCTTCGAGTATGATCGTGTAATTGGTGACCTCGTTGAGCAACACGCGGTCGTGGGAGATCAGGACAAAAGCCCCATCGTAATTCTTCAGAAAATCCTTCAGCCACAAAGTCGCCTCCAGGTCCAGGTGGTTGGTAGGTTCGTCTAAAAGCAAGAGATCAAACGGACACGTGAGCAGCTTGGCCAAAAGCACGCGCATCTGCCAGCCGCCGCTTAATTCCGCGACCGGCCGGTGAAAATCCGCTTCCTTGAAACCAAGCCCGACGAGGATCTTCGCGCCCTTGTGTTCCAGATCGTAAATACCCATCCCTTCGAGCTGCGCGACGACATCGCCATA
>ORMF011709860.1_pt1 | contig 36931 bp, 25 predicted proteins | sample 1779871 | NCBI WGS metagenome assembly ORMF01 (sample SAMEA104232316, study PRJEB22302) | groundwater metagenome | biome: forest; feature: aquifer; material: groundwater | place: USA | collected 2011-08-07 | depth 5.4 m
CATGGGCGGGCTCGGCAAGCCGAAATTGGCGCGATTGAATATATTGAAGAACTCGGCCCGGAAATCAATCTTCAGCCGCTCGGTGACCGGGATCACTTTCACTAGGGTGAGGTCCACATCGGCGAATCCAGGGCCAGTGAGAGTGTTCCGGCCGGCATTTCCGTAAAATCCGGCCGGCGCGAGCATAAACGCACAGGGATTGAAGAAACGATTCGGCGTCCCCAACTTCTGGCCCGCTGGGATTCCGGAGCAGCCGGCGCTCACCCCATGATTCGGATTATTGCTGGCGCCGGGACGCACATCCGGTCTGTCTCCGTTGTCTTTATTTAGGTCTCTTGATCGGTTGAAACCCGACTCAGCAGTGAACGGGGGCCCACTGGCTACGGTGACGATCCCGCTAACCTGCCATCCACCAAGCGCGTGTCCCACAAAGCCTCTCCGGTCTTGTCCAGGCAAGTCATACGTCAGGTTGCTAACGAAGTTCTGCCGGATGTCTTGGGCCGAGACGCTCCACTCGACCCGCCGATTGTCCGGATTCTGCGGAATATTCGGCGTCCCTTGCGCTTCCGCCGCGACCAGAGCGGAAGCATTATCCATGGTCTTGGAGTATGTGTACGAGAGCTTGTAGCGGAACCCGTGGCTGGGCCGTTGCGTGAAGTTTACCTGGAGCCCATTGTAGGAAGCGACGCCATCGGTATAGCGCGAAGTTCCCGCACCGACTAGCGGATTTTTGGCCGGAGAGCCGGCCGGATAGAAATAAATTCCTCCGGGAAGGATTTGCGGGACGGCGGTGTTCCCTTCGGTCACTTCGATCAAATGATAGGAATGGGAGCCGACGTAGCTAATATCGAACAAAATATTGCGAGTAATCTCGCGCTCAATTCCCAGGTTCCAAGCCGCCCGAGCGGGGGTGTCTGCGTGGGGATCGAATCCGGCCGGAGCGGGAACAGCCGCGTTTCCCACTCCTCCCGAGAAACCCAGAGGAAAAACGGGGTTGGCGACCTGGACGAGATTATAAAATGGCACCAGGCGATCCACTCCCATATTTTCCGGTTCAATCGGATCGTAGAAGATTCCAAACCCTCCCCGAAGAGCCATCTTGCCATTGCCGAAGGTATCCCAGGCGAAGCCAAGCCGAGGCGCCACCGTTCCAAGGTTTGTATCGAAAACAGGTCCCAGGGTCGGTTTCGACTGATACACCCGGAGTCCATTCACAATCTGGTTCCGGAAATTCGAGAGCCGGCCGTTCACTTCCCCCGGCGCTGTCATGAACTCCCACCGCACGCCCAGGTTGAGCGTGAGATTCCGGCCCACTTTCAGATCATCCTGGATAAAAGTGGCAAAATCGTTTTGCCGGTAGCCCTTGATCGGATCTCCGGCGCCATTCGGGTCCGGCGCCTGAAATTGCGTAGGAGTTCCATTCACAATGCCCTGGATACCGCTGAACAGATATTGTCCCCGGAGGCTTGTGACGTTGGCTCTGTTGTGCTGAATCCGTTGCAGCTTGACTCCAAATTGCCAAGCGTTGGCGCCATGATAGTAGTAGACCTGATCGTTCATTTCGAACTGATTCAGGACATAGAATTTGCCGGCGGAACTGTTCGTCCCGGCGGTCGTCAGGGAGTTCCCACCGTTTCCTCCCGACACCGCACCGCTGCCAAAAGCGATGGTTCCGATCGACTTTGCCCCAGGGACGAAATTGAGAGAAGCGGGAACCGAAATGTTCGGCAAATCTTCGTTGTTCAGGAAACTGCGGCTATAGCCGAAGCGCACCAGGTTCAGGAAGGTCGCATAGGCCCTCTTGAATTCCATGGTCAGCAATTGCCCCCGGCTATCGTTGATCGTGGAGGCCAGAGGATTCAGATCCGGCTGGTTCAAGCTGGAATTGGAAAGATTGTATCGGGCAAAAACAGAGTCCTTATCGGAGAGCTTGTAATCGACCCTGCCGAGGTAGAAATCTTCGCTGCTGCGCTGGACCGGATTGCCGAGAAATTCCCCGGTCCCATCGTGGAAGTCGATCACATTCACTCTTGGAAAAAGGATCAAGTAGGGCTGCATCGCCGGGACAGCCGCCGCCCGGGAGGCGTCGTTCGGCACAAATGCAATACTGGTCAGACCCAGCGGTTCTCTCAAGCCTTCATAGGTGCCGAAGAAGAATGCCCGGTCCTTCCGAATCGGACCTCCCAGCGCACCTCCAAATTGATTCCGCTTGAAAGACGGCTTCTTATTGTCGAAAAAGTTCCGCGCGTCCAGCTTGCTGTTCCGCAGAAACTCGAAGGCGGAGCCATGCAACTGATTGGTCCCCGAGCGCGTGGCAATGTTGACGACCCCTCCGATTCTCTTGCCGTAGGCGGCGCTGTAATTGCTTGTGAGCACCGTGAACTCCTGGATTGCTTCCACCCCCAGGTTCTTTCCCAACGCGCCGCTCGGTGAGGTGTTTGTTCCGGTGGATTCGACCACTTCGGTCCCGTCCATTAAATAGGTATTGGTCCGGGGTCTCGCGCCAGCCACGGAAAATGTGGCGCTTCTGCCGATCGAGCCGTTGGCTGCCTGATAGCGAAACATCGGAGCGGAAGATTGGAGACTGATCAACTGGTCAAAGCTTCGTCCGTTTAGAGGGAGATCCCGAATTGCCCGATCGTCCACCAGCCCCGACACGGTGCCCGAAACCGTGTTGACCAGCGGAGCCTCCGCTGTCACCAGCGTGGTCTGAGCGACCTGACCGACTTGCAACGTTAGGTGGATCACCGCATCCATGCCTACGGTTAGTTGGATTCCTTGCCGAATCGCTGTTTCGAATCCCTCCATCTGGACTTGCACCTGATAGTTGCCCGGAATCAAGCCCGGCGCTTGATAACGGCCTGCCGTGTCGGTGGTTAAAACTCGGCTGATCCCTTTTGCGACGTCCGTTACTGTAACGTTGGCTCCTGGAACGACAGCGCCGCTCGCATCAGAAACGTCGCCCGATATGGAACCCGTTGGCGACTGGCCCATCAAGCCCAAACCGCCCAATAACACCATAGTCCCGAGAATTGCCAATCCCTTTCGCAAGCCCATCGCCCACCTCCGCCCTATAGATGTATCGAGCTCCATATCTTGCTCACTGAAAAAGCCGTGCTTCGGCACGACCACGGTCGATCAGGGACAAGTTCCGATGCGGCAACGCAACCGGTTGATGTCCTCAAGCTTTGCCGGAATGAATCCATCCCGATTCGGCATTTGGACCTTCGGCAGAGTCTGGGCGTCCATCACGTCCGATTCCTTGATGATTTCGTTGCGGTAGAGAATGAAGGCGGTCAACGCGTACACTTCATCCGGTTTCAGCGTTCCACCCTGGCCGACGGGCATGGACCGGTTGATCATGTTCCATATCGGTGGCGCAAACGGCCAGAAACTCCCTATCGTCCTATCCGGTTGAGCGGTGTTGATGGTGCCTTTTCCTCCGGTGAGACGAGGCCCGGCTTTGGTTCCTTCCCCCGCCGACCCGTGACACGCCGCGCACTTTTGGGCATAGATCTTGGCCCCGTCGATCGCGGTACCGCTGCCGGGCGGGAGTCCCTTGCCCATTGGATCGACGGAGTAGCCCATGGCGCGGCTTTCCTCTGCCGTAGGAGCTCTGCCCAGATTATAAGTAGGCGTCTGAGCCAGCATCGCAATCCCGCAGAAAGGGACTAACGCCAGCAGCCGGCGAATAAGTTTAGACTTCCCAAATAGCATTTTTGACGCTTCCATCACGGTTCACCTTCCAGGGTTGAATGGGATTGAAATGGATGACGCTGTTTTCGGTCTTTCGGAAATAGGATGGCTCGACGCCCCAGATCTTGGCCAGTTCGAGGAGCGACGGCTGAACGGCGCCGCGCTCGTCCGTGCACCGCGACTGGAGCACCGCTTCTTCTCCATTCCAATTCCACGGGAAGCGAAACCGGGTATGCGCTTTGGGAAGGATAGGCCCCGGCAGATTGGCATCCTTCCACGTCCGTCCGCCGTCCGTGGTTACTTCGACTCGTTTGATTGTGCCGCCGCCGGACCACGCCAAGCCGGTGATTTCGTGAAATCCCGGGCCGGAAAGTTGCTGTCCGCCGGAAGGCCGCGTGATGACCGATTTCGGTCCCATCTCAATGTTGAACCAGCGCGCTTTGCCGTCTTTTCTGAGGCTGGCGTTGGTGCCGATTTCGATGTGCGTCATGAAGGGCTTGTCCCCCACCTGGATTCGCTTCAGCCACTTCACATTGCGGACTCCTTCCCATCCGGGCACCAGCAACCGCAACGGATAACCCTGGTCGGGACGCACGGCCTCGCCATTTTGCCCATAGGCCAGCATAGCGTCGTCCAGGGCCTTCTCCATGGTGATGCTCATCGAATGCGTCACTCTGTCGGCGGATTCGGCAAGCAGCCAGCTTGCTCCTTTTTGTAATCCGCATTCTTTGAGCACCGTTGAGAGCAACACGCCGGTCCATTCGCTGCAACTGGATTTCCCAAATCGTTCCTGCACTCTTTCCTCCTCGGCGCGGCCTCGCGTCGGAGCCGTGTTTGCGACGCACTCGATGAAGTGAATCCGGGATACGGCCGGGAAGCGCTTCAGTTCCGCCATGGTGAAAATCAGCGGACGCTCCACCATGCCATGGATCAGGAGACGATGTTGCTGGGGGTCGATGTCCATGGGCGTGATCCCGCGTGTGAACACGTAGTGGAGCGACGATGGCGTGATGATCCCGTCCAAATCCTGAAGCGGAGTGAATGTGTTGGGACTGCCATCCCCGAATGTGCGCGCTGTCTTCTCAAACCGGGAGCGCTCTCCGTAGGAGCGGAGATTTTTGGGTTGCGCTGCCTCCGATTCGGCCGTCTGACCCCTTGCGGTTCCGATTCCTCCCACGGCCAGACCTGCCAGCCCGGCTCCGTATTGCAGGAATCTCCTGCGAGTTTTTTCCTTTTTATTCACGGCTCCTCCCACCATATAGGTTTGGCGTAGATTTAACACGGGAGAGACGACGAAAGCAAGCGGAAGTTTAAGCTCCCTTTTGCCTTGACGCCGTAGAGCGGATAGGTATAGATTCATTGGCAAAGCGGCGGTGAGTGAAGCTAGACGTGTCAAGTCCCGTTGAAAAGTAAAATGGCTCCGCCGTCTTGAACGCCTTCCGAACCAGGAGCCAGTAATGAACGCTTACAAGCTCGTCCTGCAGATCCTTGGAGCTATTTTGCTTTTGGGTTTCAATGCCTTTGCACAGAACGCTACCGGTTCTATTTCCGGCACGGTGCAGGATGAAAGCGGAGCGGTCATACCGGGCGTCAACGTTACCATCACCAATGTGGACAGTAGACAATCGTTGGGCTCGACCGGGCGAATCCAGAACACAGTTTCCACCTCCCGGCAGATTCAGTTTGGGCTGAAGTTATTATTTTGAGTTTTTCCCTGGAAGCTGTTGCATAAGCTCCTCGGAGCCCCGTAAGGGCACGACTTCAGAGTCTGTGTGATAACCCCGAAGGACGTACCTCAGCGGCTAAAGCCGCGTTGCAAGCATTGATTTTACGGCACGACTGAAGTCGTGCCCTGACGACAAATTGAGGTTTTCACACACACTCTTCAGTCGTGCCGGTAGGATGGCGGGATAGGAAGGGCTTTAGCCCCTGGGGTGCGCTAATGGCCCTCAGCGGCTGAAGCCGCGGATCGAGTAGCGTTTGTTCGGCACGGTTGAAACCGTGCCCTTACAATCCCCTGAAACGGGGTTGAGCGATAGCTTCTGCGATCCGGCAGCGCCGCTGGCTGCTTGGACTTGCAGATTTCCATAAGGAACGGATCGTTCACAATTTCCTCAATCGAAGGGGGCGTATGAATTCGAAGCAATCGAACCGGAGACGATTTCTGAAGGATGGCGCCGTGCTGGCTGGCTTGGCGGTGGGAGCGATGAGTACCACCGGCGCCAAAGCACTGGCGGCCGAGGCCGATATCAAACTCAAGGACATCAAGATACATGCGTACGGCGAGCGCTCCCGCTTCGTAACGTCCGAGCGCCCGGCTGCCTCAATGGATATGGGCGAGGGAGGGGGTGGGGGCTACGGCTTCATGGGCCGCACTCCCGTCTACTCGACTCCGCTGCAAGACCTGCTGGGAACGATTACACCGGCCTCGCTCCATTTCGTGGAGTCGCACGGCTACGATCCTCCCGATATCGATCCCAGCGGGCATCGTCTCATGATCCACGGCATGGTGAACCGTCCTCTGATTTTCACGATGGAAGAGCTGAAGCGTCTTCCATCCATCTCCCGAATTCATCTGTTGGAATGCCAGGCTAACGGCCGCAATCAGGGCGATCGAAAGTCGGATACGCTCATCGAGACCACCGGGCGAACCAGTTGCACCGAATGGACCGGCGTGCCGCTGCCGCTCTTGCTCAAGGAGGCCGGAGTACATAAAGACGCCAGTTGGATCGTTTCTGAAGGCCTGGATGGAAGCAAGTACACGAAAAGCCTTCCGTTAGCCAAGGCCACGGAGGATGTAATCGTGGCCTACGGTCAGAACGGCGAGCCGTTGCGTCCGGAAAACGGATTCCCGTTGCGGCTGATCGTTCCCGGCTTTGAAGGATTGAATAACGTGAAGTGGCTGCGACGGATCAAAGTAGTCGACGAGCTTTACCTCGCCCGCTTGGAAGTTTCCCGGTACATGAATTATTCGGACCCCAAGGCGCGGTATTTCAATTTCGAGATGGGACCGAAGTCGGTCATCACACGCCCGGCGGGCGGACAAAAGCTGGCTGGCCCCGGATTTTATCAGATCACCGGCTTGGCCTGGTCCGGCGGAGGCGCCATCAAGAAGGTCGAAGTATCCACCGATGGCGGCAGTACCTGGAAAGACGCGGAGATCACCGGCCCGGTTCACCGGATCGCGCACACGCGTTTTGGCCTGGCTTGGAAATGGAATGGAGAAGAGACTGTGCTCATGTCCCGTTGCACGGATGACGTGGGACAGGTGCAGCCGACTATCGCGGAGTATGCCAAGTTCTGGGGCTTCACCGTTCAGGATCTGCAGAATGGCAAGAACGGATTCGGCCACTTCAATGCCATCCAGCCGTGGAAGATTTCCCAAGACAGGAGCGTTCACAATGCGATTTTTAGTTAGAGGGTGTTGCGAAACCTTTCGGAGCGCCGTAAGGGCATGGCTTCAGCCATGCCGCGAAAGAGCCGAAAAGAGGAGGGCTTTAGCCCCTGAGGTCCGTCGTTGGCCCTCAGCGGCTGAAGCCGCAGTTTCAGAGGCCCCCTTCGGCACGGTTAAAACCGTGCCCTTACAACATCTTCAAACGGGTTTTGCAATAGCTTGTAATCTATTGCTTCTGGTTGCCGCGGCTCTTATTGCCAGCGCCACGGCGCTGGCGCAGGCGCCAACCTTCGATCTGGGCAAGACGGCGACCCCGGAAGAGTTGCAAAAATGGGACATCGCGATCGGCCCATCGGGCAAGGAGCTTCCGCCGGGAAGCGGAACCGCCAAGGATGGCGCGGATCTCTTCGCCAAGAAGTGTGCGGTTTGTCACGGGAAGGCGGGAGAAGGGACCCAGCTCGGACCGCTACTGGTCGCAACCAACGGGAAGCGGTCAACGATCATGGGATGGCCGTTCGCCACTATCATCTGGGACTTCATCAATCGCGCCATGCCCATCAACGCGGAGGGAACGCTCAGTGCAAATGAGGTTTATGGCCTGACTGCATTTTTGCTGGCGAAGAACGGCGCCATCCAGGAGAGCGATGTGCTGGACTCGAAGGCCGTTCCGAAAGTCGCCATGCCGAACTTCAAGCGATTCACGGCCCCGCCGACAGACTGGAAGCCGTGGATGCCCCGGCCTCTCGGCGCCAAGTGACGAGTGGCGGGTGGTAAGAAACAGCATCGGCGTAGGTACAGGCTTTCTAGCCTGTACCTTTGCTCGACCGCCCCAACCTTCAAAGTGAGGTTGACGACCGCCTCCTGGGGATACGTGCCGAACTGCGAGCGGCTGGCTCCCTGGTCTCAGGCCGCAACAGCGGGACTATCACCTTTCAATATCCTGAACCGGCCCAACTTTGTCACGCCCGGATTCGGGATTGGGGGCGGGTCGGCGAATAACTCCGCGCTCGTTTTCGCGGCGCGGGCGGATGCAGAAGCTCCTCTCGCCAGCGCAGCGAGAATCAGCGTCACGGCCGGCACATCGCGGCAGATTCAGTTTGCCCTGCGGCTCGTGTTCTGATCGTCACAGTGATCGCGCGGGAGCGAGCCGCGCAGGTCGAAACTATTTCTTACGCTCGCCGGAGCCGGACCGGAAATCCGCGCAAAACTTCTGATAGATTTCCACGTCCTGTTTGCTTCCCATGACGATCGGAGCCCTGTCGTGGAGAGTGGTGGCCTGGAGATCCAAGGCCCTCTGGGCCCCGGTGGTCGCCACGCCTCCGGCCTGCTCCATGATGAAAGACATGGGGGCCACCTCGTAGAGAAGGCGCAGCTTCGCTTTCGGTTTTTCCGGATTGCTGTAATCGCAAGGATAAAGAAAGACACCTCCGTAGAGGAGGGTGCGATGGAAGTCGGCCACCAAGGAGCCGATATAGCGCAGCGAGTAGGGCCTTCCGGTCGCGGAGTCCTTTTGCTTCACATACTCAATATATTTTCTCGTCGGCTCATCCCACCCGGCGACGTTTCCCTCATTGATGCTGTAATACTTGCCTTTGGGCGGGGTAACAATGCTGTCGTGCGAGAGCATGAATTCTCCGATGGTTGGGTCCAGAGTGAAGCCGTATACACCCTGCCCGGTGGTATAAACAATCATGGTGCTTGAACCGTAAAGAAAATAACCGGCGGCAACCTGCTCCGATCCTTTCCGAAGGCAATCCTCGAGCGTGCCGTCTCCCGCTGAAGATATCCGGCGATGCACGGAGAAAATTGTGCCGATGCTGACATTGGCTTCAATGTTCGAGGAGCCGTCCAACGGGTCGTAGAGCAGCAGGTACTTTCCTTTGGGGTATTTCTTGGGAATGGGGATCAGGTCGGGGCTTTCCTCCGAGACCATTACGCAGAGATGCCCGCCGTGGTCCATGGCCCTGTAGATAGTGTCCTGCGCGATTCGATCCAGGCGTCTGACCAGGTCGCCGGTGACGTTCTGCTCGCCGGTATCTCCAAAGATGTCTGCCAGTCCCCCGCGGTTTACTTGGTATGAAATGACTTTGGCGGCGAGCGTCAGGTCCCAGAGCAGACCGGTCAGATCACCGGTCGCCTGCTGGTGCACGCGCTCCTGCTCCAGAATGTGACGCTGGACTGTCATCGACGATTTGGGCATGGGAACCTCCTCCAGAACACTGGACCTCTCTCGAAACTCTTTACTCTACAACTTCCGTATCGCTCCGCACAAGGTTGTCTCGCCGAAAAGAGGTAGGAATTTCCGGGCAGCTTGAATGTGGCGCCGTGGTTTTTAGCGTGAACAATAAAAAGCCCACGGCACCAAAAATCGTGCCGTGGCTACGCGCATAAAGCTCCTTTGGACAAAAGTGATATTATCTGACGCGGGATAAGAGTGGGGTGGATGCGGAATCGTAAGAAAAGTCCACTTCAGTGTTTGACAGACTCGAGAGGATGAGAAGGGAGAGATGAGGTAATGGATCTGTTTTCACGCAGTCCCAAGCAGCGCGTGTACCGCCTGCTATACCTTCCGAATGACACGGTCTTCCAGAAGGGTTGGGTCGATAACAAGGTAATTGACGATGCTCAGGTAACCCGGCTTCGCGAGTGTCTGCCGGCAGAAGGCAGAAGCGTCTTCCAGCTACAGTCGCCTCTGGGTGAGCTCAAGATAACGGTTACGATCGGCGGCTCACATGCGCTCGTCACCACCCTGCTGTCGGGGCGGCCTATTCTTTCGTCGGTAGTGGTGTCTGAGAGGAATGCTGAAGCGGGCAGCGAGCTGGCGCAGGAATTCGTTTCGTCGCTCCGCAGAAGCAAGCCGGTACAGGACTTCGCTCCCACTCCTGACCGAGCTTTTGTGGGCATAGTATCCGCAACGGAGAGACCATTTGTCGGCTCCGTACACTGGCCAGTTGTATCACCAGAGCAGTTCGCAACCCTTAAGGACTTCGATGTTGAATGTGCTGCAGCGATACTCTGGCGCGCCCAGCCTTAGGATGGGAGGGTAGCGGGTAGTGCGAAATTCTGGTCCAAGCTTCCCGGCCACATCGTAACTGTACCCCTCTGTGGCGATCGAGCTTCGCTCTCAACCCAATGGAGGTTTGTGACCCAGAAAAATAACGTGGCGAGGGCCGCCCTTCTTTAGGCGGCCGCGCACGCGCTCCACCTCGACGGCGAACCCGCCATAGCGCAGGCGCTGCTCGAATCTGCGATTTTCCCTGGCAGACCAGACGGCCAGCACTCCGCCCATCTTGAGAGCCGCGCGAGCGAGGGCCAGTCCCCGGTCGTCGTAGAGCCCGGCGTTTTCCGACGCGGTAAAGGCGGCCGGGCCGTTGTCCACGTCGAGCAGCACGGCATCGAACTGGCCGGGGCACGAACGGAGCGCGACTGCGACATCTCCCACGTGGACTCGCACGCGCTTGTCCTTCAGCGGGTGTCCCGCCAACGGCCCGAGCGGGCCACGATTCCACTCCACGACTGCCGGCACCAGCTCCGCGACGACAACCATCGCGTCCAGTGGGAGGACATCCAGCGTCGCGCGGAGCGTGAAGCCCATGCCAAGGCCGCCAACCAACACGCTGGGCTGCTCCAGCGCCCGCGCCCTCCGGCAGCCGAACGTCGCCAGCGCCTCCTCCGAGCCGTGCATGCGGCTCGACATGAGGCTCTTGCCGTTGGCGAGTATGATGTACTCGCTATCGCGACGAACCAGCTTCAGGTCGGCGCCGTTGGGCGTAATTGTTTCGTCGAGCAACTCCAAGGGTTTCACGGGTGTGATCTTACAGAAGAAGGAAACTGAAGTCGATCCCGACTTGGAAAGTCCGACATGATCGCGATAATGTGACGGAGTTTTCGTCCATACCGGGGATTTATCGGACGCAACTATACAACGGGCGCGATCGGATGGAGCCGGTCGAGGATGAGCGGGAATACCTATCCCTACATCAGAATAGCAGCTTCAATCCAAACTGAATCTGGCGCGAGGACGAAGTCGTCGCTTGAATGCGTCCGGCCGAGCCTGTGGCGGAGCCGTTCGCGTTGAATATCAGGTTGTTGGGTATTGAAAAATTGGCGCGATTCAGCAGGTTATAGATTTCAGCCCTGAAATCGGCCTTTACCCGCTCCGTGATCGCCGTCATTTTGACAATTGTCACGTCCGTACCCACAAATCCGGGACCGATCACCGTATCGCGGCCCGCGTTCCCGTAGAAGCCCACCGGAGGAAGCGAAAACGAGCACGGATCGAAATACAGATCGGCGGTCCCCAGTTTTCGCCCGGAGGCAACTCCGGGGCAACCGGCTGACGTGCCCGATACGTGGTTGCTGTTGGCCCCTGGATTCACGTTGGGCCGGTCGGAAATGTTGCGGGCCTGATCCCCGGAGCGGTTAAACGACGTCAGGGCGCTAAACGGCGTGCCGTCCGTGAGAGAGACGATCCCGCCAACCTGCCAGCCGCCTACGAGCTTGTTTAGCGCTCCCGCTGCTTCCTTCCACGGCAAGTCGTAAGTAAAATTCATCACCAGGTTGTTTCTCACATCGAATGCGGAGAGACCTCTGTCTTCCTTGAAGTTGAAGGGGTTCTCGACGCCCTGGGAATTGCCGCTGGCATGCTGCGAAATGATGATGGAAGTGTCGTCGATGCTCTTCGAGAAAGTGTAGGAAATCTTGGACCGGAGGCCATGGCGCAGGCGCTGGGAGAAATCGGCCTGCAAGGAATGATACGAAGAGTTGCTATCCGTCGCGATGATTCGGCTGTTTCCTACCGCCGGGTTGATGTGAGGCGTACCCGGCTGGTAAAACACAACGCCATTGGGCAGGAACGTGGGCACCACCGAATTATTGTCCGTATCCCTCGTCAGATGATATCCGGCGGAACCCGAGTAGGCGGCGCTGACGGTATTGCTGGCGGTGAGCTGGCGCTGCACGCTCACGTTATAGGTGATGCGCGTGGGGATCTTCAGGAAATAGTTCAACCCGTCGGGCGCCGGCGTCGGAAGCGATCCGTTGGACGCCGAGAATCCCAGCGGGAACGGAGGATTATTCACCTGCGACAGGCCGAAGAACGGGCCGTTGTTGGCGGTGAAGAAGCGGAACTCGCTCTCGATTTGATCGTAGAACATGCCGAAGCCGCCCCGCACGGCCGTTTTGCCGTTGCCGGAAACGTCCCAGGCAAAGCCAATCCGCGGCGCAAACGTGTCGTGGTTGCCCTGGAAGAAAGATCCCACGGGACATGCGGAACACAGCGGGCTGGCGCCCCCCAAGGTGGGCAAGGTATCTACGACAGTTAGGCCCCTCGTGTCCACGTGAGTTCTGAAATTTGAAATCCGGTTTCCGCTCGCCTCCACCGGCACGGTCATCACTTCGTAGCGCAACCCCAGGTTCAGTGTCAGATTCGGACGCAGTTTGTAGTCGTCCTGCACATAACCGGCGAAAAAGATCTGGCGGTAGGCTTTGGTGGCGTCGCCGCTCACCGTTGCGGAGGGCGGGGCCGGGGCGCGGAATACGGTCGGCTGCCCCCGCAGGAAGCTCGCCAAATCGCGAAATTGAAAGGTCGCCCGTTCATTGTTCTGGAAGTTCTCATTGTGCTGGATTCTTTGCGCCTGCGCGCCAAACTGGAGTGAATGCGGACCCCGGTAGAGAAACACCTGGTCGGAATAATCGAAATCGTTGACGGCAAAGCGGCGGTGAGTGGATTGAGACGACCCCGATGACGAGACGGTTCCCCCCAGCGTGCTGGCACTGAATGTGACCAGCCCGACAATGTCCCGGTTCGCTAGAAAGCGCAGGTTGGGATCGAGCGGAACCACAGGGTCGTCGGTAACGTAGATGCGCGCTCGCGTAAATCCAAACCGCGCCACGTTCATGGCTCTCGGGGACACTCTTTTTTCTTCGATGGTCAGCACGAAATCGTGGCTGTTATCGGTTTCCGCGGTTATGGGAATAACATCCGGAGCGAACAGTTTGCTCCATCCCGTGTTCACGCGGGCAAAAATGGAATCCTTGTCGGAAATATTGTAATCGCCTCGCCCCAGGAAGAAATCCTGCCGGCTGATCTTGGTGGGCGAACTCAGGTACTCGCCCGTCCCGTCTCCGAAGAGCCGCCCGTTGGGCAGCGGGTAGAGCGCGTCCAGGTAGGGTTTGACGGCCGGGAGAACCACAATCGAGGGTTGGCCCGGAATAATTCCCAGGCGGGCGTTCGCGTCCGGGACGGTTGCGACGTTCGACAGTCCCAATCCTTCGCGCAGCCCTTCATAGTTACCGAAGAAAAAAGCTTTGTCTTTGCGGATGCGGCCTCCCAGCGCTCCTCCAAATTGGTTCCTCCGAAACGCCGGGGGATTCGAGCCGCCATCGAAGAAGTTGCGCGCATCGAGCGCCGAGTTGCGAAGGAACTCAAATGCGGAGCCGTGAATTTCGTTGGTGCCCGAGCGCGTGGCAATGTTGATGATGCCTCCCGCCCTTTTGCCATAGGCCGCGCTGTAGTTGCCCGTCAGTACGGTAAACTCCCGCACGGCATCGACGCCCATGTTTTTTCCCAGGACGCCGCCGGGCAGGGTCGTGATGGAGCCGGCTCCGAGCAACTCCGTGCCATCCATCAAAAACATATTCGATTGCGTCCTGGCGCCGTTCACGCTGAAGACGTCGGAGGCGCCGGTTAGCGTGGCCGAGCCTCTGGCCCGAATGGTGGGGGCGGAGGATTCCAGGCTGATCAACTGATCGAAGCTTCGCCCGTTGAGCGGAAGATCGCGAATGGTTTTGTCGTCCACCAAGCCGGACAACGTGCTGGTATTCGTCTGAACCATGGGCGCTTCGGCTGTGACGACTGTTTTCTCGGTGACCTGGCCCACCTTCAAGATCAGAGTGATGGCCAGTTCGCTTCCAACGGTGAGTTGAATTCCCTGTCGTACCCCTGTTTCAAAACCCGCGACCTGCGCCTGGACCTGATAGATTCCCGGAATCAGGCCGGGTATGTGATATCGCCCCGATGAGTCCGTGGTCACGGACCGGCTGATTCCGGTATCCGTGTTTGTGATGGTAATGTTGGCGCCCGGAATGACCGCGCCGCTTTCATCCTCGACCATGCCTGATATGGCGCCGGTGGGAGTTTGCGCCCAGAGCGTGAAACCCGGAAAGCAAAAAGCGCCCAGCAGGGCCACAACGCCGGCCAGACACAATGAACGATTCACGATCTTCATCAAGGGCCTCCCTCGAAAAGAAATTTCCGGACGCGTAAGGAATGTCAGGCTGAATACAAATTCTAACTCAAATTGTTCTTTTCGCGAAGTCAAAGTTGTGGCGGCGTATTCAGATGTGTGAAAACCTCGATTTGTCGTCAGGGCACGACTTCAGTCGTGCCGTAACATCAATGCTTGCAACACGGCTTTAGCCACTGAGGTACGTCCTTCGGGGTCATCACGCACACTTCAGTCGCATTCTGTAACCGTGATCGGTCGTCTTGCGGAGTGACTTCAACCTGCATAGAAGAAACCCCGGTCAGCTCAGTTTGCCGCGAACGTTTTTTCCGGGCGGGAGATCGGATCATGCTAAGCTAGGGACTCCAAATAATTCCAGGGCCTCGATATCAGTCATGAATCGGAATTGCACAGCGACGGCTACGGAGGTCATTTTCGGTACCGGAAACACTGCGCGGCAGATTCAACTCGCGTTGAAGATACTGTTTTGATGATTGGCCAGTCTCTTGAGAGGTGATCCAATGAAATCGCAATTACAGAAAAGAAATGGAGCGACTGTTTTCCGTCACCCGATTTCCCGGCTGACATGGATTGCGATTGCCGCCCTATTTTTGGCGATACCAACATGGTCGGCTCAGGCTCCCGCGCCGGGGAGTTGTTCTACGACCAGCGGATGTCCAGGGGACCGGTTCCACAACCTACCAACCAAGCCCTTCCGTATCATCGGAAACATCTATTGGGTCGGTTTGTCGGATCAGGTTTCCTTCCTGATAACGACACCCCAAGGACACATCCTGCTGGATACCACGTCCGAGGAAACCGTCCCTTGGGTCCGGGAGAGTATCGAGAAGCTTGGTTTCAAATTGAAAGATATCAAAACGATAATGACTACCCATGCTCACGGACCGCACATGGGAGGCTTTGCGATTTTCAAGGAGATCACCGGCGCGAAAATTATTGCGCCGGCCGGTGACGCATACCTTTTGACGGATGGGGGCCAGAGCGATTTTGACGCCGGGCGGGAAATTTTCACGCCCGTCAAGCCGGATCGAGTTGTGAGCGACGGAGACAAGGTGAGCCTGGGAGGTGTCACACTGGTGGCGCACCTGACCCCCGGCCATACCAAAGGGTGCATGACGTGGACCACGGTGGTGGAAGACAGCGGCAAGAAATACAACGTGGTTATTGCCTGTCCACCCGCGGTAGGCGGCGATACGGTGCCTTTAGTCGGCAACGCAAAGTATCCCAACATTGCCGAGGATTATGCCAAAGCATTCAGCGTTTTGAAGAGCTTGCCTTGCGATGTTTTCTTGACCACGCGTTCGGCTATCTTTAAACGCGAAGAGAAGCAAAAGCGATTAGAGGCAGGTGAACAGCCGAATCCCTTCATCGATCCGAAAGGGTACCAGGAATACATCGCGGACGCGGAGAAGCGATATCTGGACAAACTCGCCCAGGACCGCAAGAAAGTGGCTGAAAAGAAGCAATAGGTCCGGCAAACTGGTGTTCAATCGGCACAACCGCGGGCTTTGGCACGGCTATTTGCTACGCCTCCGCATCCGACCTCGCCAACAATCATGTATCGAACTTCATTCCCCACGCGGTCGCCAATCGTGTAAGGAAGCAGGTCTTCATGCGTGATGGGTTTGCTGCCCAGCTTGAGAAGTAGCGCAGCCGTACTCTCATGGACGCGAACCCCGCCCTTGTCGTTGGGGCGCTGGACAATGGCCTCGGCAACACTCCACGGAGTTTCTCCAATCGTATCCTTCACGTCTACCTTGGCGCCTTTGTCCGCGAGGAATTGAATGATTGTATCGGCGCCTGCATAGGCGGCGGCATGCATCGCCGTCTGGCCGCGTATGTTGCCTGCGTTAACGTCGGCGCCCAATTCCACCGCCAGCTTCGCAGCTTCCAGCGCGTTCTTTTCTTCTCCCTCGAGGAAGTCCTGAACCCGGCCCATCCCCGATGCGACCATCAGCGGGGTCGTGCCTCCATTCGCCTCCAGTAGCGGATCGGCGCCGGCGGCCGAAAGAATACGCATGAGGCTGGCATCGGCAGCAGCGGCGGCCAGAAAATACGGCGTAGCGCCGACGAGTGTCATTTGGGCAAAACCACGAGTTGGCTTGCGGCCTGCCCCGTAGTCTTTCGCGATTCGAGCGTTCGGATTCGCGCCATGCCCGAGGAGCGCCTTCGCCAATTCCGGCATATTCGGTGGAGGCAAACGGTGGAGATAAAGTTCGAGAGCGCTGAGATTGGGCGGAGGTAAACGGGAGGAGGAGTAGACGATCGCACTGAGGTTTGCGAGTCCCCGCTGGACCGCGAAGTGCAAGGGAGTAACTCCGTAGGCGTCCGTTGCGTTCGGGTTCGCGCCCTTATCCAGCAGAAACATCGCCAAGGCTTCGTGCCCGCCGGCGCTTGCCACCACCAAAGCGGTGCCGTCGTCCGGCGTACTTTCATTTACATCCGCTCCCGCTCCCAATAATATCTTGGCAAATTCCAGATTGCCGGTCCGCGCGGCAAACAGCAGCGGCGTAAAACCACCCTTGGACCGCGCATGTATATCGGCTCCGTGCTCGATCAGCGCCGGCGCCACTTCCACGTGTCTTTCCGCCACCGCCCACATCAGCGCCGTCTGCCCCCGCTTGTTTTCCTTTGCGTTGACGTTGGCTCCATGCGCCAGCAGCAATTTTACGGCGTCCAACGCACCCGTGCGCGCGCAGGTCATGAGCACCGTCTCGCCCGTTGGCAGGGCTGCATTCGCATCAGCCCCCGCCTTCAAAAGCTTCTCGACGATGGCAGCGTTGCGGTTGGTGCAGGCCGCCGAGAGAGCGGTTATGCCGTAATCGTTTTTCGCATTCCCGTTGGCGCTCGCGCGAATCAGAAGTTCCACCGCTTCCGCATCGTCCCGCTGAGCCGCCCAAATCAGCGCCGTGGTGCCGTCCGCTTGGGGAGAATTGACGTCGGCGTGTTCCTTCACCAGCGATCGTACTGCCGCCGTATCTCCGCTCTTGACCGCATCCACAATGCGAGTATCGCTGCCGGCCGCGGCAACCGAAGCCGAGACCAAAACCACCACAAGCCCCAAAGCCGGTATCCTCATCTCCATCTCCATCGTGTGCAGCAAATCCGCGTCAAACCGCTCCCTTGCGGTCGCGGCTCTGATTTTTCTCACACCGATAACGATTCAAGGCGCCCGGTGCCGTCACCCAACTTCTCCACGTGCACTCCCACTTTGTCGAGCAAGGCAAAATGCAGGTTCATCAGCGGAGTATCTTTCGGATAACGGATGTGCCGCCCTCCCTTGATCCAGCCTCCGCCGCCGCCCGCTAACAGGATGGGCAGTTCCTTGTGCGAGTGCGTATCGCCGTCGCTGATGCCGCCGCCGTATACAATCATCGAATGATCCAGGAGCGACCCATCGCCGTCCGGGGTGGATTGCAGCTTCTCCAGAAAATACGCCAACAACTTCACATGGAACGTCGCGATCTGAGTCCACTTCTCGATCTTCTCGGGATCGCCATTATGGTGGGACAGCGGGTGATGCCCGTCGGGGATGCCGATCTCGGGATACGGCCGCGGGCTTTGTTCGTGGTCGACCATGAAGGTGATGACGCGGGTCAGGTCGGACTGATATGCCAGCACCTGAAGATCGAACATCAGCTTGGCATGTTCGCCAGTCGTGGCCGGAATGCCGGCGGGCCGCTCCAGCGTCGGCAGCTCGCGGGAGGATTGTTCTTCCGCCATCTGGATGCGCCGTTCGATGTCGCGAATGCCGTCGAGATAGTCGCCGAGCCTGGCGCTGTCGCTCGACCCCAGCTCCTTTCTCAAGCGATCCGCACCGCGGGTCATCATATCGAGGACGCTGCGCTGCTCCCGGATCCGGGCGAGTCGCTCTGCCGCATCGGTGCTGTCATTGTCGCCGAACAGATGTTCAAACACGGCCCGCGGCTGATTCTCCATCGGAAGCGGTGTCGTCGGAGTGCGGTACGAGATCGTGTTGAAGTAGGCGCAATTCCAGCCGCGTTCGCATTGGCCGACCAAGTCGGAGGAGTGCAGGCCGATTTCGAGCGACGCCAATTGAGTATGCCGGCCGAGTTCTCTCGCGGCAATCTGGTCCACCGAAACTCCCAGTCCGCCTTCCTTCATCGCGTGGATGCCCGTGAGAAAAGCGGCGCCGGCGCGCTCATGGGGCGCCACTTCGCCGTCTCCCGGCTGTGGTTCCGCCGCATTGGAATTGAGTCCGCTCAGCACCACGACGCGGTCCCGAAACGGAGCCAGCGGCTCCAGAACGCGGCTCCACTCAAAAGAGGATCCCTCCGCTGACGGCGTCCAATTTTTCATCGCGACGCCATTTGGAACATAGATGTAACACAAGCGAAGCGCCGGCTTGGCTGCGCTTTCGGGTGTCGATGCGAACGCCGGGAGCATTGCTTCCAGCAGCGGCAAAGCCAAAGTCGCGCCCGCGCCCCGCAGAAATGTGCGTCGGGGAATTGCCTTGTTGAATATCATCATGGCGCTTTGAATCTCCTCCTCCGAGATGAGTACAGGTCTCTGGCCTGCACCTCCTTAGCTGCTATTGCATAACCCCTTGTGAACCCCGTAAGGGCACGACTTTAGTCGTGCCGATCGCAAAATCGTAAAAAGTGGGCTTTAGCCCCTGAGGTGCGTCCTTGGCCCTCAGCGGCTGAAGCCGCAGTTCCAGAGGCGAGTATTCGGCACGGTTGAAACCGTGCCCTTACAATACCTTGAAACCGGTTGTGCAACAGCTTCTAGCGACGAGCGGCGGCAGTCGTAGCTTCCGCCGTCTTCCTCATCTGAAACGGGACACTCTTTACGATACCCAGCGTCAATGCCGACCAGCGGTAGCCCCCGGGCGCAGCCTCCCGCACGATTTTGCGGATGGCCGGAGCATCGTAATATTCGACTCCCCGGCCCAGCGCATACGTCATGAATTTTTCCGTGAAGGCAAGGACAAATTGTTCCGGATGGCTCAACAAGACCTTTCGCAGCTCGACCGGACCCTGCAGTTTCGTGCCGTCCAGGAGCACTGTCGATGTATCGATGGGATTGCTGGCGTCGGTCGTTCGCCACGCGCCAATCCCGTCAAAGTTCTCGAGGGCGAAGCCCAGAGGATCCATCCGGGCGTGGCAGCTTGCGCACACTGGATTCTGGCGGTGCTGCTCCATCCGCTGCCGCATCGTGAGGAGCTTGGTTGCCGCGTTCTCCTTCAATGAAGGAACATTGGGCGGCGGCGGGGGAGGAGGGGCGCCCAGAATGTTTTCGAGCAACCATTTGCCGCGTATGGTCGGCGCCGTCCTGTTCGCATACGACGTCACCATCAGAATGCTGCCTTGTCCCAGCAACCCTTTCCGCGCCTCATCTGTCAGCGTCACGCGCCGAAACTCGCTGCCGTATACGTTCGGAATCCCATAGTGCTTTGCCAGACGTTCGTTGACGAACGTATAGTCGGCGTTCAACAAATTCAGCAGGCTGCGATCCTCGCGCAGATTGCTTTCGATAAAGAGGTCCGTTTCTCTTAGGAACGCCTCCCGCAGGTTGTCGTCGAAATCGGGGAACACGTCCGCATCCGGCAATACAGCGGGCAGATTGCGCACCGACAGCCACTCGGAGGCGAAATTCTCCGCCAGGGCTTTCGAGCGGGGATCGTTGAGCATTCGCCGAACCTGCTGTTCCAATACCTCGGAATTCTTGAGCTTGCCGTGCACCGCCAAGTCCAGAAGCTGGTCGTCGGGAATGCTGCTCCAGAGGAAAAACGATAACCGGGAGGCCAGTTCGAGGTCGCTGATGCTATAGGTGTCCGGCGCCGTCCCGCGCGGCGGAGCCGGATCGCGCTCCACGCGGAACAGGAACGACGGACTCACCAGCATTCCTTCCACTGCCATCTCAATCCCAGCGTCGAAGCCACTCCTGCTCCGGCCTGCCTTGTACATGCCAAACAGGTCCTGGATGTCATCGTCGGTGGGAGTCCGGCGATAAGCGCGGCGTGCCAGCGCGGAGAGAATTCTTTTGGCGCAGGATTCTTCGTCCACATTGCCGGAAGAACCGCTCCCTTTCGGTCGCCGTTCGACAGGCTCACGGCCCTGAGCGAAGTCGAAGGGCGGCTCGGATACCGTTGGCCGGCATAAGAAAATCTTGCGGCGGCTGGGTGTATCTCCAGGCCCTTTTGCGTTGTAAGGTCCATCGATGGAAACACTGTCTACGCCGGGATTGCCACCGTTATAGGCGGGAAAATCACGCGTGGACAAACGGGGAATCGACTCCGGCTTGCTGTCGAAGGGCAGGAAGGCTCCTTCCGGCTCCCAGGTTTCCTTGGGGAAAGTAACCGCAACCAACCGCGGACCCGCCTTTGCCGCAAAACGGACTTCCAACAGTTCTTCTGCATCCGGCGGCGCACCGTACTTTCCCTTGGATTGCGCCTTGCCTTTTTCTTTCCCGCCGACCGTGATCTCCTTGAGTTTCGCGCCATCCAGGCGGACATCGAGTTGATGCGGCTCATCGAGGCCACGGATGGTTCCCACAAAGCTCCGTTGCAAATTGATCCGGATGACGTACTCCCCGTCGAGCGGGAAGTAGTGGTGAACTGCGATTCCCCCGCGCGACCCAATGGGGAGATCTCCGTTCATCCGCTCTTCTTGCATCAAGAGAGGCGAAGGAGTGTAGGTCTGAACGAACGGATGCATGGCGGGATCGCCAACGGCAAGACGGCTGATCTTCCGTGCCGCTGAAAGATATCGTTCCAGCAGCACCGGCGATACCGAGAGGGCGGAGCTGATGTTGTCGAAACCGTAGGCGGAATCGTCAGCGGGAAGAAGCGCTCCGCCGCCAACGTCGATGGCATCGACATCAATCGCAAGCAAGTCGCGGATCGCATTGCGATACTCGGCCCGGTTGAGACGATGGATGGAGGATGGCCTGCCGGGATTCGGCTTGGCCTCAGCCGCACGATCGAGCGCCGTCTCGAGGTATGCGGCGAATGAGTCATACGCAGCCTTTTCCGGCCGTGGCATTCCAGCGGGAGGCATCGCGCCGGTCCGAAGTTTTCGTACAACCTTTTCCCACACCTCTGCGCCCGCCGGAACATTCTCCAGGTCCATTTTGTCGAGCATCAGTCCTGCGGTTTTCAGCTTCTCGTTGTGGCAGGTAGCGCAGTAGCGATTGAGGACGGCGCTGTGTGGAGCCGATAGTGGAGCGGGTCTCGATTGCGCCTGCGCAGTTGCTGGAAGATAGCCGACTACGACCGCTGCAACGGCGATCCACCGCACGATCCTCATCCACATTGGAGCCCGCCTCCCACTCGTTGCACAGATGGTAGCAAAGCAACAGATGCCGAGTCAACTAACACTTGCGGAATCAATGGAAAAGGCAAGCAGTACAGCTTCACTCCGGCCCATTTTCATCTTTCGTAATCTACGGGACTGGCTACTGCCGGTCGTGAACCAGTACGTCCTCGCCATCCTGACCATCGATCTTGCGAGTAATGGTCAGCGCTTTGCCGTCCGGCGAAACAACCTGTCGAAAGTGGGAAAGCGGTTTTCCGGGGATGCCCTCCGTCATCTCCGAAGTGCGCGCGTCGAGGCGCTTCAACGAAACTTTGCTTTCGCCTTCTCCGCCGGCCAGATGATCCGCGCTATCATACTTCGCGATCCACTGACCGGCGACCCCGGCGACCTCGCCTTTCTCATTCAGCCGCTCGATCTTATGTTTCAGGCTGTCACCATCCCACCAGAAGTAATGGATGATCGCTGTCTTGGGCGCGGGGGATGCAGTGTACTTGGATTTCGCAAGATTCAACTTCCATGTTCCGATCAATCCCAACGGACCATGCCCCTGCGGGCCGGCGCCTTGGGCGTGTGCGCCAATAGGGATCGCAATCGTCAGCAGAAGTAAACCGGCAAACAGCAGATTCAGCCGCTTCATGCGAAGGTCTCCCAAAATAGAAGATTTACTACCGCAGATAAACAAAGGACGAAACCGAACCGCTACCGCAAGAGAGTTTATGGACATGTTCCGAGTCGGCAATGCTTTGAGACAATGTCCTGCATCGCGGGCAGGAAGCCGTTCCGGTTCGGCATCTGCACCTTCGGAAGACTCTTGGCATCCATCACGTCGTTTTCCTGGATGATGCCGTTCTTATAGAGCAGATACGCCGTCAGAGCATAGACTTGGCCCGCATTCAGCGAGCCGGGTTTATTGCGTGGCATGGCGCGATGTATGTAGTCCCAGATCGTGGTGGCATAGGGCCAGTAACTCCCTACGGTCTTGATCGGCTTGGGAGTGTTCAGCGTGCCTTGGCCCCCGAAGAGACGAGGAGAACCCTTGGCATCCTCTCCCGTTACGCCGTGACATGAGGCGCACTGCTGCGCATAAAGCCTGGCGCCATCCTTGGCGGTTCCGCTTCCGGGCGGGAGTTCCTTCCCGTCGGGTCCAACCGAAATGTCCCACGCCTGTACTTCTTCGGAAGTCGGCGTCCGGCCCATGTTATAGCGAGTCGTCTGCGGCAGAGCCACGGCGGCGAACAGCAGCATCGCGAAAAGATTAAATCCACAGCGCATTGTGTACGTTCCCATCACGATCCACCTTCCAGGGTTGAATGGGGTTGAAGTGGGTCACTACGTTTGTAGTGGTCTTGAAATAGTCCGGCTTGACACCCCAGAGTTCGGAAAATTGAGCCAGCGACGGCTGCACCGCTCCGCGTTCGTCCGTGCAGCGGGATTGCAAGACAACCTCTTCTCCATTCCACTGCCAATCCATGTAAAACCGCGTGTGCGCGATACGCAGAACCGGCTCCTGCAACTGTGCATTCTTCCAGGTGCTCCCGCCGTCCGTGGATATTTCCACCTTGCGCACCAGGCCGCCGCCGGACCAGGCGAGGCCCGTGATCTGATAGTATCCGCGTCCGTTGAGCGGCCGCCCGCCCGATGCGGGGAAGGTGATGACCGATTTCGGTCCCATCTCGAAGTTGTACCAAAGCGCCTTGCCGTTCGTCTTCAAGCTCGGGTTGATGCTGCTTTCCGTTTGCGTGAGGTATGGCTTATCCACTACCTTGATCCGCCGCAGCCATTTGATATGGCGTACTCCCTCCCAGCCGGGCACCACCAGCCGCAGAGGGAATCCGTTTTGCGGGCGAATCGGCTCGCCGTTTTGCCCGTAGGCGAGAATGGCATCGTCCATCGCCTTCTCAATCGGCAGGCTCATCGAGTGTTTCACGCTATCCGCCGATTCGGTAACCAGCCAGCTCGCTCCGCTTTTCAGGCCCGCCTCCTTGAGGACAACCGAGAGCGGGACGCCGGTCCACATCGCGCAACTCATCTTCCCCTGGCGTTCCTGGACCGTTTCCCAGTCCCAGCGGTTCTGCGTAGGGATGGTGTTGGCAACGCACTCGATAAAGTGGATTCGGGATACGGACGGGAAGCGCTTCAGCTCGTCCATGGTAAAGATCAACGGCCGGTCCACCATGCCGTGGATCAGGAGGAGATGTTTTTCCGGGTCGATCTCGGTCGGAGGGGTATAAGGGCTGGAGTCGCGGGAGCTGACGTAATGGAGGTCGTTCGGAGTGATGATCCCGACCGAGTCCTGAAGCGGAGTCAGGATGAAGCCATCGCCTTTACCCATCCGCTGGCGGACGGATTTTACAAAATGGGATCGCTCTCCGTAAAGGGCCGGGTCTTTCTCGCCGGGAGGAATTACAGAAGGCGTCTCAAACTCGGGGCCCTGAGAACGCGCGGCCCCCGCTCCTCCCACCGCTAAACCGGCTAAAAGAGCGCCTTTCTTGAGGAAATCCCTGCGATCGGATTTTTTTGAACTCATGTATGCCCTCCTCTCCGAACCCTCACAAGAAGATAGCCAATTACCGCACAAAAACGACGGGTCTTCGACAATTCGAATCAAACTTTAACCGCGGAACCCGCTACGGTCTTGTCGGCCTTATAACATTCTCTTTAATTTAGAGTCAAGATCAAAACGTTCGATGGAAAACGCTCAACGCTGCACGGGCCGCGCGGGATGGGCGGAATTGTGCTAGACTTGCGCCCATTCCTGGTTAAATAGAGATTGGTTAAATGGAGATCGCCTATGACTTCAGCAAAGACAGGTTCGCGAAGAAATTCGTTTTTCTTGTCGATATCGATCACAGCTCTTGTGTTTGCGGCAACCGCAGCCGCGCAGACATCCTCTCTGTTGCTGCTGGTGGTAAGCAAGGGAGAAAACGCTCTGGTAATTGTCGATCCCGATTCCGGCAAAATTCTGGGCCGAGCGACCGCTGGTGAAGGTCCGCACGAAGTGGAAGCCTCCGCGGACGGGAAGCTCGCTTTTGTGACCAACTATGGCGCAAAGGCCCCCGGCAGCAGCCTTTCGGTGATCGACATCGCGGCCCGGAAGGAGATACGCCGCGTCGAGATCGGCCCGGCCAGCATGCCGCATGGGCTCCTCATGACCGGTGGAAAGCTCTACTTCACCGCCCAGGGATTCAAGCTCATCGGCCGCTACGATCCCGCGAGCAACCTGATCGATTGGCTGATGGGCACCGCCCAGAACCGCACGCACATGATCGTCTCGACCAAAGACCAGAAGGAGTTCTTTACAGCGAACATCGGTTCCGACACCATCACCGCCATGGATCGTGCCGGAGATCCTCCCGATTGGGTCGTAACCCAAATTCCGGTCGGCAAAGCGCCGGAAGGCATCGACATCTCGCCCGATGGTAAAGAGGTATGGACGGCAACGTGGGGCGATGGCGGCGTCTCGATCATCGATGTCGCCACCAAGAAGGTCACGCAGACTCTCAATCTGGGTGCGAAGCGGTTCAACCGCCTGAAATTCACGCCGGATGGCAAGCGAGTGCTGGTCTCCGATCTCCGCGAGGATCAGGTCTTCGTGCTGGATGCCGGTACGCGGAAGGAGATCAAGCGGGTGAAGGTAGGCGGCCCGTCGGCTGGCATTTTGATGGCGCCCGACGGCGCGCGAGCGTATGCTGCCGTGACTCCCGATAACAGCCTGGCCGTGATCGATCTCAAGACGCTGGAAGTAACCGGGCGCATTCCCGGCATCGTCGGCGCCGACGGCATGGCCTGGGCGGTCAGGAAATGATCCTTCGGGAGAAATAAGATCCCCGACCGCCAGCCGCCCGGCCGGGCGAACTTTTGCTTCTCGATACGGGCTAGCCTTTCTTGGGTTTTTCCCGCTGGTAATCGAACGGGCTCCAGCCCTCGTGCCAGTGGATCTTCTTCATCATATTCCGCCGCCGTTCATTTGCCGTCCACGGAAAACGCCAGAAGGACATTGCCGGCAGCGGCGCCCATTCGGGCATAGCCCGAGTTGGCGAAAAGCATTCCGCCCACGACAGCCGGACCCGCGCTATCGATGGAGCCTCCCTTGGCTCTCACGCCGTTGACGGCTTTGTACTCGATGGCGGTATCGTAATCCCAGAGTATTTTGCCGTCCTGGGTTGAATACGCTCGCAGACGGCCATCCACGGAGCCGGAAAACACCACGCCAGGAATTGCGGTGATCGCGGCTGGCCGGCTTTGCCCGCAAGGTCTTTCGTCACAGCCCAGGGGCGATACGGACCAAAGCTTCTTTCCGCTGTTGAGATCGACCGCGGATACGGTTCCAACTGTCTTGGGGTCAATTCCAGCCTTCGAGAGACGTCCCATGCCGACGCTCGCGGCCGCCGCGTAAAGCCGTTCCTCATCCGCGGCGGCGCCCCACCGCACTTCACCCACTTGCTGCTGCCAGAGGGTTTCCCCTTTCCGATCGGGATCGAGTGCATAGGTGATCCCCGATTTCTGCGGAGCAAGCAAAATCTGTCGGCCGCCTTTCAAGTCCACCAGAATCGGGGAGGCACCGAAGTCAACATCGGGAGTCTCTCCTTCCGGACAATTGATTTGGTCTCCCTTTCCCGTTGGATTGTTCGCGGGGCGGCAGCTACTATTCCACATATCGTTCAGTGTGAACTGGCGGACCCACCGGATCTTTCCCGACTTCATATCAAACGCAATGATGGCATCCGATGTGCTAGTCGGCGGTGACGAGTAGGCGTTCCCGGTGCCTACGTATATGGCGTTTCGCTTCAAGTCCAGTGTCGGCGAATTCCAGACGCCCGATCCGGAAGGACCCCAGAGCTGCGTCCCGACCCGGTTCTTTCGGGTCGGGCGAGCCGGTTGGGCGATCGTGTAGGTTTTCCACAAAAGTTTTCCGCTGGCCGCGTCGAGCGCCACCAAACTGCCGCGGAACTTGCAGCATTCGTAGGCGGACACTTCGCCGCTGATTTCTTCGGTCGATACAACAGGAACATACAATCGCCCTTCATAAAGCTTAAGAGCCCCTGTAATGCGGGCTACCGGGAAGTCATCCACCTTCGCCTTCCAGATCTGCTTCCCCGATGCCGCATCCACCGCATATACGTTAGCCTGCATGTCGCCAAAGTAAGCGTAGAAACCGCCGCCGGCAGATGGCCCAATGCTGATGGCGCTGCGGACACCGGACTCGGTCTCGAATGTCCAGTAGATGCATCCCGTTTTCGCATCCAGCGAATAAACCTTTCGTCCAAAGCTGCCAGTGAACAAACGGCCTCCGGCCACAACGGGTTGAGCGGAGGCGTTAATATCTCCCGGGAAACCGAAGGCCCATTTCAATTTCAGCCGGGGTACCTCCTCGGGCGAAATTCCGGCGGTTTCAGCCGGTTGAAAACGTGTGTTCGTCGGAGCGACGCCCCAGCCATTCCAGGCCGGTCCTGCCAACGGATCGCGGAACCCGCTGCCGGAACTATCGCAAAACGCCGACTGGGGCATCGGATTCAGCGGCTCGCTGCCAAAAGGTTTATCGGATAGAAATGCGGCAATCGCCCGCCGCTCGGCGGGAATCCGTACCAACCCCTGGCGGTACATCACACCGCTTTCGAGCACCACCAGAATCCGCTCCGGCGATAATTGTTTCAAAGCATCCCGGCCCGGCGCCCGTGACTCTCCGCCGGCCTCATGACAGCCAGCACAATATTTCTTGTAAAGAGGCGCGCCTTCCTGCGCGCACAGAGGCGCACCAGCCATGCCGATACATAACAAGATGAACCCGGTCCATAAAGCCCGAACTTTCATGATTGACTCCTCCGGCAGCCGGGTTGCCGGACGCGGCGGGTTTGAAAAACTGGCGGCGGGCGCGTTTCCGTCGCGGCAACGGCTCGATAATGCAAATGCCACTAATGTAGCATCCTTTCCCGATCCGATGGCAACAATCACACCCTGTGGGCTATTTTGAATCTGGACGACTCTAGCAAAGGGGGCGCGCGGCATGGGACAATTGGCCTACGCCAAAGCGGCTTAAAAAGCAGCGTAGGTGAACGGTGGGTTGGATAGCGATGGACGCTCTGGTCCGAAAAGCGAACGTTGACGACGCGGAGCGAGTAGCTGCGGTCTTGAATGCCGTGATCGCAGAGGGAAAGTTCACACTGTTCGACAGACCCTTTTCAACAGAAGACGAAAGAAACTTCATCTCGTCGCTGGGCCCAGAAGTGCTCTCTACGTCGCTGAGATTGATGGAGAGGTCGCAGGTGATGTGCGCCATCCGGTTTGTGCAGTAATCGGGCTTGCGTTGTAACCGTGCGGATATAGCGTTTCCGGGGTTGGTGTATAGTTCGCCGGAACAACACAGAAGTGCAGATCCCTCACTGCGTTCGGGATGACAGCGCGTGTGAGCAATACACCGGTCCTGAAACTGGTCTAGGGTCGCAAAAAAGTTCGGTTTATGAGACAACTTCAGAGAAGAAGGGATGCCATAATGAACACTATGAAGAATAAAGAGGGAAGCGAGTTTGCGTTTCTGGTTGCGGCGCTGCTGGCGGGGATCTGCGCCTTCACGATGCAAAGCTTCGCGCAGGAAGAGCCGCGGCTAGGAGCCGAGCGGAAGTTCATTATCGCCGGACCGGGCGGCGGGTCGGGAGTGGGGATGGCAATGCAGGGGATGCCCGCGCCGGGCGGAGGAGTCTCGGACGTTACCTACCAATTCATCTCCTCGGAAATGAGCTTCGAGGGAAACATCATAAAGGGCGCGCCGTTCTCGGCCGAGGCAACCACGGAAAGCACGCAGACCCTGGCGGACGGAAACCGGATCACGCATAAAAATACGGCGACTCTCTACCGGGATGCGGAGGGAAGATTGCGCCGGGAGCAGACGCTGGAGGCGATCGGGCCATGGATGGCGTCGGGCGCACCGCCGCAAATCATATCGATCAACGATCCGGTGGCGGGCGCGAACTACGTCCTGGAACCGAACACGCACACCGCGCGCAAGATGCCCGTTTTCGCGGGAAGAGCGGGCATGGCGGGCGCGGTTGCCGGCAGGGCGATGGGTGGAGTGGCGATCCTGCGAGGACCCGGCGCTGGTGGACCGGGCGGGGCGACCGGAGAGATGCCCGTGACAGGGCCGGGCGCTGGGACATTTAATTTGCCGCTCCCAGGACCGGAGACAGGATTTGTCGGGGCGGGACCCGGACCGGGGCCGGTGACTTTCGCCTATAGGGCGGCTAATCCTGGCATGCAAAAGGGCGATCCGCCACAAACCGAATCTCTCGGGCAGCAGACCATCGGAGGAGTGCTGGCGCAAGGGACCCGCACTACGCTGACCATCCCGGCCGGACAGATAGGCAACGAACTGCCCATTCAGGTGATATCGGAGCGTTGGTTCTCGCCGGACTTATCGATGGTGGTAATGACGAAAAACAGCGACCCGCGCTTTGGAACCACTGTCTATCAGTTGAACAACATCCGGCGCGATGCGCCCGCGCCGTCGCTCTTCGAGGTGCCACCGGATTACACGGTGGTGGAAGCTCCGGGACCGATCCAGTTTGAACAGAGGATTCAGAAATAAAGATCTGGCGACCGACCGGCGTCAGAAATTCAGCCGCAATGAAAACTGAATCTGGCGTCCTTTGTTGTTCGTATTGGTAATTTGGCCAAAGATAGGCGAGGCCAATTGAACTCCGGGTTTCTCAAATTGAGCGGTGTTGAAGAGATTGATGAATTCGGAGCGGAACTGGAGCGATTTTTCCCGGCCGCCCGGCAAGCGGAAGGTTCTTCCAATGGCCAAATTCCAGTTGGCGGTGCCGTCCTTGCGGAATGTGTTCATGCCCATATTACCGCGGCCGCTGGGTGCGATATTCGTATCGAGACCCTTGCACTGGAGGAAAACGCCCTTTACGCACGTTATCTTATTGGCGGGGTCGATAGCCACCGCTTCCCAGGAGTGGTTGATACTATCCAGGCTCTTCCCCAATATGGAAGGGTCCGTGACATTAGGCCGGTCGTGACTCTCGCCGTCCACGTTTCCGTAGCCGGGGCCATCGGAACCGGTATGGAAGTGAAACGGGGTGCCCGACTGGAAAATGGTGGTGCCCGAGATCTGCCACCCCTTGAACAGAGTGGAGGCATGTCCGCTGCTCAGCCAACCGGGAGCGGGGAGAGTATAGCTATAGCTCAGGCTGAAAACGTGGGGCGTATCAAAGAGGCTGACGCCCTTCATGTCGGCGACCCGGCTGACGAATTCAGAGGGGAACTCGCCGCTCTCCGGGGGTTTGTCGACGCCCGAGGCGGTATTGGTGAAATCGCCGCCGGTGTCGATGTTCTTGCTGAATGTGTAGGAGGCGCGAAGAACCAGCCCGTGACTCAATCTTTTATCCCAGGTCACCTGAGCTGCGTCATAGTAGGCGATCGTGTTACTTTCGATGATGCTGATGGCGTAGTAACGCGGATCGGGACGCCGCAGGTTGACGGTGGCGGTGGTTGCGGGGATGCCGGCAACAGGGCGGGCGCGGTTGTAGACGCCCAGCGAAAGCTGATGGATCGACCGCATTCCGATATAAGCCGCGCGCAACGTGCTGGCCCAGGGCAGCGCCCGCTCGATACCGAAGGTGTACTGGTTCGAATAAGGCATGACCAGGTCTGGACTCAACTGGAAGAGCGACGATCTTCCGCCCGGCGTGGGCTGCTGGTTGGTTCCCCGCAGCACGCTCGCAAGGTCCGGCGCATCGATGCTGATCACCTGGTTTGCGGGCGGATTGAAGCGCGTCATGCCGTAGCTGACCGGAAACAGCATTCCATAGGAGATGCCGTAAGAAGCGCGCACCGTAGTTTTCCCGCGCCGGGGATTCCACGCGAAGCCGAAGCGCGGAGCGAAATTATTTTTGTCGGTGGGCGGACCCACGTTCGTAAGATGGTTCACCTCGGTGGGCGTGGTGAACATCTCGTACCGCAGCCCCAGGCTGAGGCTCAAGCCGGGACGAACCCGGAACTGATCTTCCACAAACGCGGAGTGCTCCCAGTTTCTAAAGCCGCGATACAGGTTGCCGAGAGTTTTCGTGAAGTTGCTGGGTGTCCCCAGCAGAAGATTCTCGACCTCGGAGCGGCCAAAATCCGTCGAGAACGTCACCAGCCCTCTGCTGGTGTCGCTTTGCAGATCGTTCACCTGGACACGAGCGCTGCTCCCCCCTGCCTTCAGCGTGTGGCGACCCATGGTGTGGCTGAAATCGACGTAGGGCTGGAAACGGTTCTGAACCCGGCGCCGCGGAAACTGCAATCCGGGACCAATATCGGCGAACGACTGGGAATTGAATTTGATATCGGGGACCGTGGTAATGCCCAGGGGAGCAAAAAGATCGGAAAAGCGCTTGGTCGGTTCCAGGTCGGCAGTGGCGCGATCATAGTGGAATCCGATTCTTGCCACCGTGGCGGGGGAAAACGTCCGGGTCCAGCTGGTGTAGGCGCCCTGGGACCGCAAAAACGTCTGCGGGTTCTGACCCGCCACGAGCTGGAAGGGCTCTTCGTTATAGTTATTGATCGAATACCGGAATGCATACGACGTATCGTCTTTCGGTTTGAAATCCAAACGGCCCAGGCTGTCAGTGGCGTGAATATTGCGGGGGGCATTGGAGTTCAATTGCATTTGGCCGTTGGGCAGGATCAGGTTCGGAAGCTGGGCCGGGTAAGCGCGTAATATGTTGCTGATCACCGCGTTCAATTGCGGATCGGGCGAACGCGGAATCAACTGTGTCGATGAGGGCGCTTGGATATTTCCATTGACCATTCCGGTGGTGATCGTCTGACCAAAATCCAGCAGCAAGGACAACTTCCGGGAGAACAACGGGCCGCCAGCGGTCAGGTCGTAGCTGTTGACGCGCGATGGCAATAGCGGTCCGACGTTAAAAAAGTTCCGGGCGTTCAGTACGCTGTTTTGATGCAGGTAGTAGACCGAACCGCGCCAGGCGCTCGCGAGCGTGCGCGGCCGGAGCAAATTAAACTGAAACAACGGAGCTCCGAATTCGACGCCGAAATAGTTCTGCTCAGCAAGAAATTCAGGGACGTAAGTGGGATCGGGGCCGCGGCCCACGTTCAGGCGATTCCGCAGGTCGTTCAAATCGATGCGATAGATGAAAATATTGGGATTCCGCTCCTCTGCGGCGGTGACGGATTCGGCCACTTGCGGGAACTGGAAGTCGGCGCGAATGGCTTCGGACGATTCCCGCACCAAGATCCGCCGGCGGAGCAGGGCGGCCCCGGTGGCGGAGGAGACCGTCACCGTGTATTCGCCCGCCGGAAGATCCGCAATCCGGTAGGAGCCATCGGCACTTGTCGTAGCCTTGGACTGCGATGAATTGTGGTCCGAACTAACGGTGACCGTCGCGCCCGCAACCGCGGCGCCTTGGGCATTCGAAACCTTCCCTTGAATCTCTCCGCCGTAGGCGGCAAGCGACAGAAATACAGAAACAGCAAGAAGAAAGAATACCTTCATTAGAACCTTCCCCGATTGACAATATGTTCGGCTTTTATAGCATGAGACCGGGCTCTCCGTCCAGTTACGCCGCGAGAGGGAACCGCTCAACCGTCAGGACATCCAATCGGATGGTCGGCGGCAATAATGAGGGCGTCGAGCGTGTCGGCTATGTGATGGGAGCGATCGCGGACCACGCCGGCTGGGTGGCCGCGGGGGAAGTCCAGCTTTCTTTACTTTCTATAATTGACGGATGCCTTCGCGCTGAGGTTGTGCAGCGATCAAATGGCTTTGTAGTTATCACCCATTGCCCGGCATCGCCATACTCAACGTATCCGGATCAAAATTCGGAGCTGGCGATTGGAAACGGGAGCCAACCAATCGATAACTTATCCCCAGCTCCAAGAGTCTCATTTTCACCGACAATAGGTGGCGGTTTCTGTTCAATGTGGACCGAAACACAGTTCCTTCGATGATCACCGTGCCTGAATCCGGATGGAGCACTCTCAAGTCGATTACATCGACCACAGGCAGCTTTTCGAATAGCCTGGAGACGGCCGCCTCGGTGTCGGCCAGCACTTGTTCGACAAACAGCGGCATTCGTCTTTCCGGGGGCAGGTCGCGGTCCCAGGGGTGAACGTCGCGAGCCCGCCACTCGATTTCCAAACGGTTTTGAAAATGAGTCAGTTTCAGGCCGTCGCGCCGGACCTCGCCGCGGAGATTCAAGCCCAGTGCCCGCTCCACGCGGCGGCGGCATCGATCAATTTTCCAGTCGCGCAATTTGTCTTCCAGGATTCGCCACATGCCCGCTCTCCCGGCCCGATGGACCCATATCTCGAGCTGACGCTGCAATTGCAACCCGCATGACTACAGGGCCTGCTCGCCCCGGTCGCCCGTGCGGATGCGGACGATTTCCTCGACCGGAGTGACGAAGATCTTGCCATCGCCGAACTTATCCGTTTTGGCGGCGGCCTGAACCGCTTTGATGGTATCCGCCACCTGGTCGTCGCGAATCAGAATCTCGACCCTGATCTTGGGATGATAGAGCGTCTTGTATTCGGCGCCGCGATAGTGTTCGGTCTGGCCTTTTTGGCGGCCGAAGCCTTGCACCTCTGAAATTGTCATGCCGTGAACATCCACCTTCAACAGCGCCTCGCGGACCTCCTCCAATTTGTGCGGACGAATAATGCATTCCACTTTCTTCATTCGGTTTATCCTCCCCAGGGCTGATTCGTTATCCAAGACTTCGAATTTGCTTATCCTTTGCAGCCGTCCCACTTGGCGGCTGGAAAGACGACAGAAAAGCGATTGCGAAAGTTTCCGGCCGTCAATTTCCCGCCGCGCTTTCTTCGGCGCCAATGACACCGGCGGAAGTTCTGCTCTGCTGGTGGTGCGTTTTGAGTTGTGTTTTCTTCTTTCTCGAATGTCTTCCGAAGCTCCACTTCAGCGCCGGCGGCGTGATCACCGTGGTGGCGATGACCATGACAACGACAGCCGAAAAGACGCTCGGGTCCACCACCGGACGGCCGGCGACGATTAAGGTCAAACCGATGTTGGCGAAGATCAACCCCACTTCGCCGCGGGGAATCATCCCAATCCCAACCGAAAGCCGGTCCATACCTTTGCCGATGGTACCGAAGGCGCATAGCTGCTTGCCGACAATGGCCGCGATGGTCAGCGCCGCGGCGAGACCCAGCACGCCGGGTTTGGCGAACGCGCCGAGATCCGTGCGGATACCCATGAGGACAAAGAAAACCGGCACCAGAAACGAGGCGATCGGTTCCAACAGTTGTTCGAGCGAGTGTTCGCCGCGGTCGGTGAAATCGCGGTAGTGCAGATCTTCCAAAACCAGCCCGGCGGCAAAGGCTCCGACGATCGGCGCGAGGCCGATCCGGTCGGCCAGCCACGCAAGCACAAAGCAGAAGGCCAAGCCAACAGCCAGCAAAACGCCGCTGGTCTCCAGCTTTGAAGCCAGGGAAAACAAGCGTGGGGAAAGATAAATCCCCAGCGCCAGCGAGCCGAACAGAAAAATCGTAGCTTTTGCGAGAACCCATCCAATCGCGGCGTAGGAAAGGGAGCCCCCCAGGTTAGCCGATGCAATGATGCCGGTCACGACCGCAAGAATTACCAGCCCCTGCACATCGTCAATGACGGCGGCGCCCAAAATGATTCGGGCCTCGTCGCTTTGCGACTTCCCGAGATCCTTGAGGACGCGGGCCGTGATGCCGACGCTGGTAGCCGTTAAGGTGGCGCCCAGAAATATGTGAGCGTAGACGCTCGCTTCGGGCAGCAGCCAGGCCCCGACGCCCCAACCCAGGAAAAACGGGGCGATCACTCCCAGCGTCGCGACCAGAAAGGAAGAGAGCCCGACTTTCTTCATCTGCGCCACCGTGGACTCAAGGCCCACCTGGAACAGCAGAAGGATGACGCCGAGCCGCGACAGTAGATCCACACCCACGTCGCTCTTCAGATAATCCAGCCCGGTGTATCCCAGCAAGGCAAGGTTCCCGACCACCACTCCAACGATGAGTTCTCCCAAAACCGGCGGCTGACCGATGCGGACGGCGAAATGCCCGCCCAGCTTGGCCGCCACCAGGATCAGCGCCAACGAAAGAATCAGGCCGGCAATCGGATCGCCCGATGGGTTACCCTGTTCGGCGGCAAACGCCGACGATGCAAGGACCAGAACCAGGCTTCCCAGCAACAACGGAAGGCGATGCGCGACCCGATTTTTCCCCGGCGACCACTTTGCCATGATGATTCACCTCTCCATCCGAGGAGGTGTTTTTGCCCGCACTTTCATGGGAACGTTTCGTTGTGATTTCCAGTTAAAGAACGCTGCCAGCCCGATTCCCGCCGCCAAGGCCGGGATGGGAGCCCCATAGGCCAGCAGAAGCATGGAAGCCAAAACACAAGAGCCGATGAAAAATTTCCAGTTCATTTCCACACCATCGCGATACAAGTGAATATTAACATTGCGCCTAGGACCAGCACGGGCATGGTCAGCGGTTTCGTCCAGGCTACGTCGCGGGCGCTCTCGCGCCGTAACCGGCGGATCTCCTGCAACTGTTTTCGCGCCACAGCCAGCTCCACCGGGTTTCCGGCCAGCTCCACGGCCTTGAGTGTTTCGTCCTCGGCGCGCTGCAAAGCCCGCAAACGGTAATGCAGTTCGGCGTACTTGAACTGCGCCCAAAAATGCTCCGGCTCGATTTGAACCGCCGCTTCCAGGGCGTCCATGGATTTATAGACCTCGAAATTCACAGCGTACGCCATTCCCAGCGAGGTCCGCAACTCCACCGATCCCGGGTTTTCCTCGCAAGCCTTTTCCAGATCGCGGATGAACTGGCTCAGCTCCGCAGGCGAGACCGTGTGCGGATCTCGCCACGGAACCGGTGGCAGCCTATGGCGGAGCGCGGCTGCCAACGTCGTTGAAGCGGGTACCACGGCAGTGGGTATTTCAGTCGTAGTCGCCATCAATGAGTTACCTCGCTTTCAGAAATTCGCGATGAGGCCATGCCCCGGTTTTCGGAATGTTAGTCTACCGATGCCGTGTCCATTTTGAGCACGAACTCGGGGTAGCAAAGAGCTCCCATTTCCGGGATATCCAAACCTTCCAGTTCCGCCTTCGCCGCCACGCGCTGTCCCACAAACCAATCGATCACCAGGTTGGCCACGAAACTGAGCGTGAAGATACAGCCGATCAGAGTAGCCACGCCGAGGAGCTGTGCCACGAGTTGCCCGGCGTCTCCATAGAACAAGCCTGTGACGGAGCCGGGGACGCCGCCCCATGACCCGCCGTAGTTGCTCTTGCCGTCCGCGAAAAGACCGACGGAGATGACGCCCCAAAGGCCGTTTGCGCCGTGTACTGAAATTGCACCGACCGGATCATCGACCTTCAGCACACGGTCAACGAATTCCACCGAGATGCAGACTAGAACCCCGGCAATCAGTCCGATGATGACGGAACAAACCGGGTTCACGAAACCGCTCGGGGCGGTAATCGCAACCAGCCCGGCCAGGAGCCCGTTCCCAGTCATGGAGGCATCCGGCTTGCTGTACCGCAGCCACATGTAGAACATGGCGCCGAAGGAGCCTGCCATGCCGGCGAGCATCGTATTGACTGCGATGGAGCCGATCCGAAGATTCCCATTTCCGGATGCGCCAAGAGTAGAGCCGGGGTTAAACCCGAACCAGCCGAAAGCGAGAATAAAGCACCCGGTCAGCACGATCATAAGATCGTGGCCCGGAATCGCATTGGCTTTGCCCTGTCGCGTATATTTCCCGATGCGAGGCCCGACGATCATCGAAACGGCCAGCGCGGTAAGTCCACCGACCGCATGAACCACGCCGGAACCGGCAAAATCCGCATAGCCATGGCCCAGTCCGAAATTGGAGCCGAGAGTCGCCAGCCATCCGCCTCCCCAGGCCCAATTGCCAAACAACGGATAGGTGAAGGCGCCGATGACGAAGGAGGAAATCAGGAACGCGGCATACTTCCACCGCTCGGCCGCCGAGCCGGTGACGATCGTGAGGGCCGTGTCCATGAACACCATCTGAAAAAGAAACATCACCATGACAGCGACGTCATAGGTTCCGTGATGCATCAGGAAATAACCATTCTTTCCCCATAACCCGAGGTCTTTGCCGAACAAATGGATGGTTTGTTCCGCGTTGAGGGTCGCTGTTCCTCCCAAGTTTCCGACCGCGCCGACGCCACCCATTTGGATGGCGAATCCGATCAGCCAGTAGGCCAGCATTCCTACGCCATATACCATGAAGTTCATCATCATGGTGTGATTGGCGTTCTTGGCCCGGCAGAGACCCGTCTCCACGATGGCAA